>Ga0209395_1001646_pt1 | contig 30881 bp, 32 predicted proteins | sample GOMGulsemesocosm_3_FD_184635 | JGI IMG/M metagenome (GOLD analysis project Ga0209395, IMG submission 184635) | Methane-oxidizing microbial communities from mesocosms in the Gulf of Mexico - GOM9D Gulf of Mexico (SPAdes) (version 2) | ecosystem: Environmental > Aquatic > Marine > Cold seeps... | reverse complement strand
AAAGTGTAAATTAAACTAGTAACGCCATCGATGGTTAGGTAAAATGTGCCGCTATTTTTGTGCGCAGTGAAGAGATTTTTATGGCCAAGAAACTATTGATTAAAACCTGGGGTTGCCAGATGAACGAGTACGATTCATCTAAAATTGGCGATCTACTAGATGATGCTATGGGTTACGAGTTAACCGAGGATGCTGAAGAAGCTGATGTATTATTACTAAATACTTGTTCTATTCGTGAGAAAGCGCAAGAAAAAGTATTCCATCAACTGGGTCGTTGGAAAAACCTTAAAGACCTCAAGCCAGGTACTATTATTGGTGTCGGTGGCTGTGTTGCCTCGCAAGAAGGCAAAGCTATCCGTCAGCGTGCCCCTTTTGTTGATTTAGTTTTTGGTCCACAGACCCTTCACCGCTTGCCTGATATGATTAATCAAATCAAAGCGGGCGAAAAAGCGGTTGTTGATGTTAGTTTTCCAGAAATTGAGAAATTCGATAACTTACCAGAGCCTAAAGCTGATGGCGTAACTGCCTTTGTTTCAGTGATGGAAGGTTGCAGCAAATACTGTAGCTTCTGTGTTGTGCCGTACACCCGTGGTGAAGAAGTTTCTCGCCCGATGGATGACGTGTTATATGAAGTAGCTCAACTAGCTGAGCAAGGGGTACGTGAAGTTAACCTGCTTGGTCAAAATGTAAATGCTTATCGCGGCGCGACGCATGATGACGATATCTGTGATTTTGCAACGTTAATCCGTCTCATCGCATCAATTGACGGCATCGATCGCATTCGCTACACCACTAGCCATCCCGTTGAGTTTACTCAAGCACTAATCGATGTCTATGCTGATGTACCAGAACTTGTTGATCATTTACACCTACCTGTTCAATCAGGTTCAGACCGCATCTTAAACTTAATGAAACGTAATCATATGGCGATCGAGTTTAAGAAAACCGTCAAATTATTACGTAAAGTACGTCCTAATATTGCGATGAGTAGTGATTTTATCATTGGATTCCCTGGTGAATCAGATGCCGACTTTGAAGCGACAATGGATCTTATCAAAGAGATTAACTTTGATATGAGCTTTAGCTTCATTTACAGTGCGCGCCCAGGAACACCAGCCGCTGACTTACCAGATGATGTTGAAATGTCGGCTAAAAAGCAACGTTTGTACATTTTACAAGACCGCATTAATCAACAAGCACTGCTACATGCACGCCATATGCTTAATACGACTCAACGCATATTAGTCGAAGGCCCATCGAAGAAAAATCCGATGGAATTACGTGGCCGTACCGAAAATAATCGTGTGGTTAACTTCGTAGGTCCTCATTCACTGATTGGTGGATTTGCTGATGTTAAAATCGTCGATGTATTTACCAACTCTTTGCGTGGCGACTTTATTCATGGCGAAGATAAAATGGGGCTGCGTATCGAAACATCTCCAGCGACTATTTTAGCCAAACACAGTGAAGCTATCGACACCAATGGCGTTGGCACTTATACGCCTTAACATTTTATCAAAATAGGGATATCAGTTACTTGAGTAAAAACATCATCACAATCGACTGCTATTTAGAGCCTGCGACTCAGTCTCGAATAGCAAATTTATGCGGCCCATTTGACGACAATTTAAAGCAAATTGAGCGTCGTATGGGTGTTGAGATTCGCTATCGCGATAATTTATTTCAAGTACTGGGTAGACCGGAAATTGCCAAACCTGTTAGCGACATGCTACGTGAACTCTACGTTGAGACACAGCCAGTTAAGGGTGTTGTCAGCGACATAGAACCACAACAGGTTCACTTAGCCATTGAAGGCTGCAAGGCACTAGAAGTCGGCCCAGAAACCACTCGTGGTAAAGAAATTTACATTAAGACTCGCAAGGGAATTATTAAGCCACGTAATCTCAATCAGCAAGATTATCTCGCGAATATTCACCGCCATGATATTACGTTTGGGGTTGGGCCGGCAGGTACTGGTAAAACCTACCTTGCAGTGGCTTGCGCCGTTGATGCATTAGAACGCCAAGAAGTCAGGCGTATATTATTGACCCGCCCCGCCGTTGAAGCTGGTGAAAAACTTGGATTTTTACCGGGTGATTTAAGTCAAAAAGTCGATCCCTATTTACGTCCACTTTATGATGCTTTATTTGAAATGTTAGGTTTTGAGAAAGTTGAGAAGCTAATTGAGAAAAAAGTCATTGAAGTTGCACCGCTTGCCTATATGCGTGGTCGTACGTTAAACGATGCTTTTATCATTTTGGATGAGTCTCAAAACACCACCGCCGAACAGATGAAGATGTTTTTAACCAGAATCGGATTTAATTCAAAGGCTATTATTACCGGTGACATCACTCAAGTAGATTTACCTCGTCATGTTAAAAGTGGTTTACGCCAAGCAATAGAAGTATTAGGTGAAGAAGACAGTATTAGCTTTAATTTCTTTCAATCTGGTGACATTGTACGCCATGAAGTTGTCGCTAAAGTCGTTGACGCTTATCAACGTTACGACGATAAGCAACAACGTCAACAAGCAATAAAAGAGCAAAAAGATGATTGACCTAGACCTACAAATTGCATGTGACGATAAAAATTTACCGTCGCAACAGCAATTTGAACAATGGCTAAACGTAGTACTAAAAGATCGTAAGCCACAGGCAGAAGTTACCATCCGATTGGTCGATAGCGAAGAAAGCCAAAGCTTAAATACCCAATATCGCGGTAAAGAAAAACCAACCAACGTGTTATCGTTCGAATTTGATGCTCCGCCAATGATTGAATTACCGTTATTAGGTGATTTGGTTATCTGTAGCGAGATCATCGAACGCGAAGCCATCGAACAAGATAAAGCGTTAAATGACCACTGGGCCCATATGGTGGTTCATGGCACCCTCCATTTACTTGGCTATGATCATATTATTGATGAAGAAGCGCAAGAGATGGAATCGTTAGAAAAACTAATTTTAGCAACGATAGGCATTGACGATCCCTACCGTGACGATCTAGTATAATTTTCAATAGTGAAGGAATTTCAAACAATAATGAGCGAAGATAAACCTCCCAGTAGTCAGTCAACAAACAAAAGTTGGTTAGAACGATTAGGGCAAATGTTTCAAGCAGAGCCGCAAAACCAAGAAGAGTTAGTTGAATTTATTCAGACTGCTGGCGATCGAGAACTTATTGATCAATACACCAAAGATATGATCCACGGCGTGTTGAACGTTTCCCGTAAACGAGTTCGTGATATTATGATCCCGCGCTCTCAGATGGTGGTACTAGAAAAAGACCACAGCATTGAGCAGGCTATCAGTATTATTATCGAGTCTTCTCATTCTCGATTCCCCGTTATAAACGAAGACAAAGATAATGTCGAAGGTATGCTGCTGGCTAAGGATATCATTCCACTAACCCTCAATGCCGATGTTAGTAAATCTTCGATCAACCAAGTTATTCGTCCTTGTGTGATCATTCCTGAGACTAAAAAAGTAGATGTGTTACTGCGTGAGTTCCGAGCTAAACGTTATCACATGGCCATTGTTGTTGATGAATACGGCGGCGTATCAGGCTTAGTCACTATCGAAGATATCTTAGAAGAAATCGTCGGTGAAATTGAAGATGAATTCGCTATCGATGAAGAAGTCACTGAAGATATTAAAAAGGTTGGTAAACAACTTTATTTGATTCAGGCATTAACTTCATTGGATGATTTTAATCAGTATTTCCAAACCAAGTTTGATAAATCTGAAGTCGAGACTATTGGTGGCCTAGTGACTAAAGCATTTGGTCATCTGCCTGGCCGTGGCGAAGAGACCAACCTCAATGGTTATCAGTTTAAGGTTAGTACCGCTGATTCACGTCGCCTGATCCAATTGCATGTCAAAGTCCCAACAAAGCCAACTCAAGGCTAAGCATTAGATAGTAGAAAAGGACTTCTTTGATGGTTAAGACAACCAAGGATAGCGTGTTATCGACGCGCTATCTTATGTTACATCTCATTATTGCAATGGTTGCAGGCGCGCTGTGTCACTTTAGCTTTTCACCTTATGATATCGAGTTTATTGCGCCTTTTAGCATCGCTATATTGTATGGCCAGCTCACCTTATTTAGCACATTAAGCATTAAAAATAAGACGTTGATTGGCCTAAGCTTTGGCTTAGGGCTATTTCTTAGTGGCTTACGCTGGGTCCATGTTTCACTGGATACGTTTGGCGGCTTACCATTAGTTGTTACCGTTCTTCTGTTGGTGTTATTAGCATTGTACCTCGCGCTATATCCTGCCTTGGCAGCCTATGCTTTCGCTAAGTTAAAACGCCGCTCACTACTATTTAATGCGCTATTGTTTTCCACATTGTGGTGCCTTAGCGAATATTTACGTGGGGAACTGCTCACTGGCTTCCCTTGGTTATGGCTAGGTTATAGTCAGACTAGCGGTGTCTTTAGCCAAGCCGCGGCGACTATTGGCGTGTTAGGATTGAGCTTTGTGGTAGTCCTCATTCCTGCGCTGATGGTTAACCTATTACAACGCTGTAAAAAAAGTGTCGCTCTGTTAGCGTTAGTGATCGCTGGCTGTTATTGGTTAACGACCATAAGCTATATCACCTCAACCCAAAAACAGACCACGTTGGCGTTAATACAGGGCAATATTGAACAAACAGCAAAATGGCAACAGGACGCGATGTGGCCAACGATTAGTCGCTACATGGAATTAACGCGAGAAAATTTAGATGCTGACATTATCATTTGGCCTGAAGCAGCGCTGCCTGCCGTTGAGGCGTGGATCGAAGATTATCTCCACAGCATGGATCAAGAGCTCTTACGTAATAATAGTGCCTTAATCACTGGCGTTATCGCGCGAGAATCACACATTATTGACAACGATGTTGAACAGCAATACTACAACGCGTTAATCACCTTAGGTCAACATGAAGAACAGCCTCACGTAGATAGCCGTTATAGTGACAAGCATAGCAATCGTTATTACAAGCATCAATTATTACCCATTGGTGAGTTTGTTCCCTTTGCCGCCATACTACGGCCGCTCGCACCGCTATTTAACCTACCGATGTCATCGTTTAATCGCGGCGATATCATCCAGAAAAATCTATCGGCCAAAGGATTAAACATTACTCCCGCTATTTGTTACGAAATAGCGTTTAGTGAGCTGGTTCGTCAAAACGTTACGGCGCAAACCGATTTTATCTTAACGGTATCCAATGATGCTTGGTTTGGTCGCTCTATTGGCCCCCATCAACACATGCAACTGGCCCAAATGCGCGCAATAGAGCTTGGCCGCTCTGTCGTACGAGTGACCAATAATGGTATTACCGCCGTCGTTAACCCTTACGGCGAGATCATTGCCCGCGCTAATCAGTTTGAAGAAACCGTATTACGCACATCGATCAATGGTGTTAATGGCCAAACCTATTTTAATCGTCATGGCCACAGTCCAATCATGTGGTTTACTTGTTTATTGCTAGCGCTTTCGCTTTACTTAAAGCGCAGAGATAACACAGAATAATCACGGATTAAAGGGCGCGCGACTAAACAGTTCACCATCGCAATCAACACAATGACCAATCTCTTGAGGGTGGTAAATCGAGAGCTGTTGATTGCATTGCTGGCAAACAAACTGCCCTAAGCCAACGATATCACCACTGCGATATTGACCATCGAAATTAAAGTCTTGCGATAATTCAATCCACTCAAGTTGACTCTTATCGGTAATGGCTACTAGCCATGACCATAATGTATCCTCGATCACCAATTTAAACGGTTCATTAAGATTATTTTTCAGCGCCGATACCGATTGCGCATAGCCACTTAAATCTATTTTAAGCTGCATCTCAATTTCAGATAATTGCTGATGACTTATTTCATTATTGAACCGATAGGCTTGCATCCCACGCGTCACTAATTGCTCAAGACTTTCCTCTTTACCGTGTTCCTGCCACCGTCGTTGCAAACATTCTAGTAGCTTATGATACCCGGACTTAAATATTGCTCGATTGTTAGCCATATTATGCTCCTGATTTAAGAAATCTCTTTAACTATAGCAACAAAGTATTGTTGCTTCATGCTTAGCTGCGGTATCCTATGCAGATCAAAATTTAAAATATGTTAAAAACGGCAATAATGATGCCCTTAGCGACATATCTATATTCATTTATTAACACTCTATTTAAGATAGACCTAGGTTTAATTGCATGCAAGAGCTGTACACTCCCTCAGAAATAGAAACTCAAGCACAAAAGTTTTGGGTTGATTCAGATACCTTTAAAGCGGTAGAAACCCCAGACCAAGAAAAATTTTATTGCTTGTCGATGTTTCCATACCCAAGTGGTCGCCTACACATGGGTCACGTACGTAACTACACCATCGGTGATGTTGTGTCTCGTTACCAACGTATGCTGGGTAAAAATGTATTACAGCCTATGGGTTGGGATGCTTTTGGCCTACCAGCTGAGAATGCAGCAATTAATCATAAAACAGCACCAGCCAAATGGACCTACGAAAACATTGATTACATGAACGATCAATTACGTGCATTAGGTTTTGGTTATGATTGGGATCGTGAACTGGCCACTTGTAAGCCTGATTACTATCGTTGGGAGCAATGGTTCTTTACCGAGCTCTACAAGAAAGACATGGTCTACAAAAAAACCTCTGCCGTTAACTGGTGTCCAAATGACCAAACAGTGTTAGCCAACGAGCAAGTTATTGACGGTCAATGTTGGCGTTGTGATACCAAAGTGGAACGCAAAGAAATTCCACAATGGTTCATCCGTATCACTAAATATGCTCAAGAACTACTTGACGATTTAGATGAATTAGACGAGTGGCCTGAAAAAGTTAAAACGATGCAGCGTAACTGGATCGGTCGCTCTGAAGGCTGTGACTTAAGCTTTGAGTTAAAAGGCCGTGAAGATAAGCTAGAAGTTTATACCACACGTCCAGATACGTTAATGGGTGTAACTTATGTTGGTGTTGCTGCGCAACATCCCCTCGCTCTTGAAGCGGCAAAGAGCAATAGCGAAATAGCGGCCTTCATCGAAGAATGTAAAACAACCAAAGTTGCTGAAGCAGACATGGCAACAATGGAAAAGAAAGGTGTTGCCACTGGATTTTACGCCGTTCATCCACTGACCGGCCGTGAAGTGCCAGTATGGATTGCTAACTTCGTGTTAGCCGATTATGGTTCAGGCGCCGTGATGGCCGTACCTGGTCATGACCAACGTGATTACGAATTTGCCACGAAATACTCGCTTGATATTGAAGCGGTAATTCACGCCGTTGACAGCGAAGAAAAAACGGTTGATATCTCGAGCGAAGCTTACACCGAAAAAGGCGTACTATTTAATTCAGGCCAATTTGATGGTTTGACTTCAAAAGATGCGGTTGATGCTATCGCTGCTGAGCTGGAGAAGCTTGGTAAAGGTAATAAAACCATCAATTACCGTCTGCGTGATTGGGGTGTTTCTCGTCAACGTTACTGGGGCAGCCCAATCCCAATGTTGCACCTAGAAAATGGTGATGTGGTCCCTGTACCGCAAGAACAACTACCTGTTATCTTGCCTGAAGATGTTGTGATGGATGGGATTAACTCACCAATTAAGTCTGATAAAGAGTGGGCAAAAACAACTTACAACGGTCAGCCGGCAATGCACGAGACTGATACGTTCGATACGTTTATGGAATCGAGCTGGTATTACGCCCGTTATGCCTCGCCTGCTAAAGATGCGATGTTAGATCCTAAGCAAGCAAACCATTGGTTACCAGTTGATCAATACGTTGGCGGTATTGAGCATGCCATCTTGCATTTATTATACGCACGCTTCTTCCATAAGTTATTACGCGACCAAGGGCTTGTAGAAAGTAACGAACCATTTAAGCGTCTATTAACCCAAGGAATGGTGCTATCTGATGCCTTCTTCAAACTTGATGAGAAAGGCACCAAGCAGTGGGTATTGCTTGATGATGTTAAAACCGAGACCGACGAAAAAGGTCGTATCATTGGTGCCACTCAAATCTCAACAGGCGAAACAATATCACATGCCGGTATGAGTAAAATGTCAAAGTCTAAAAACAACGGGATTGATCCACAGGTTATGATCGACAAATATGGCGCGGATACCGTACGCTTATTTATCATGTTCGCCGCGCCTGCAGAGCAAACGCTCGAATGGGTTGATTCTGCCGTTGAAGGTGCAAATCGCTTCTTAAAACGTGTATGGCGCTTAGCCTTCATGCATAAAGAGCAAGGTGATACACCAGTACTTGATAAGAAATCATTAACCAATGACCAACAAGCGTTACGTCGTGAACTTCATAAGACTATTGCCAAGGTTTCAGATGATATCGGTCGTCGTCAAACGTTTAATACAGCTATCGCTGCCATCATGGAATTGGTCAATCGCTTATACAAAGCGAAAGGCGAATCTGAGCAAGATCGCGCTATTATGGGCGAAGCGATTAACGCCATCGTTAAAATGCTGTCACCTATTGTGCCGCATATTTGTCATGAACTGCATAAAGAACTCGGGCATCAAGACAACTTAGCATTTGCGCCATGGCCAAGTGTTGATGAGTCGGCATTGGTTGAGCAATCAAAACTTATTATCGTACAAGTTAACGGTAAGTTACGCGCTAAAATCAGTGTTGCTGCAGATATATCAAAGGAAGATATTGAAGCAATGGCTCAAAACCATGAAGATGTATTACGCTTTACCGATGGCAAGACCGTACGTAAAGTAATTTACATTCAAGGTAAACTAGTCAACATCGTAGCGAACTAGGATAACAATGAATAAAACATGCATTAGTGTTTTAACCGCTATGCTACTAAGCCTTGTGCTTAGTAGCTGCGGCTTTCGCCTCAAAGGCGATTACCAATTACCACCGATCCTACTCAGTTTGAATCTTCAAAGCCCTGATAATCACAGTGAGCTTTCAAGACTAGTACGTCACCAGCTTATCCGTTATCAAGTAAACCTCGTTAACGACGCTGATGTGCCAGTGCTTCGCTTAGGAAAGGACAAATTCGAACGGGGCACTTTATCGTTATTTTCCTCCGGTCAGGTGGCAGAGTATGAGCTAATTTACACCATCAATTATCAGTTAGTGATGAAAGATAGCGATGTTCAAAATTTTGAATTAAGTATCCGTCGTGATTACCTAGATGACCCACAATCGGCTCAAGCAAAAAGCCGAGAACGTGCTCAATTACTGCGTGAAATCCGTAATGAAGCGGCACAAAAAATTGTTTATCAGCTTAGCCAAATCAAATAGCGACTAAATTTCTATGCAGATCTATGTAAATCAACTCGCCAATAATCTTCAATCGCTCAAAGCTGTCTATATGGTGCTGGGTGATGAGCCTCTGCAAAAAATGCAAGCGATTGATAACATCCGTCATGCTTGTCAAGCGCAAGGCTTCGATGAACGTATTAGCTTAATTCAAGATCCTAGCTTTCGTTGGAGTGATATTGCCGCTAGCGGACAGAATTTATCGTTATTTTCTTCTCGTCAAATAATTGAGCTAGAGTTAACGAGCCTCAAACCTGGGCAAGAAGGCAGTAAAGCAATTAACCATTTTCTGGATCACCAATCACCAGATACGATACTGCTCATTCAGGGGCCCAAGGCACCTCAAGAAGTACAAAAATCGAAGTGGTTTAAGCGCCTCGAACAAGCTGGCTTACTCGTCAGTGTTAATCAGCCGCAAGGACGCCATTTTAATCAATGGCTTGAGCAAGCAGCCAGAGAAAAAGGCCTGAGTTTCGAGCAAGATGCACTACAAAAATTTTGTCTGATGTTCGAAGGAAACTTACTCGCAGCCGATCAAGAATTAGAAAAGCTGTCGCTGGCCCTTGGTCGTCAACGGATCACTAATGCCTTACTTAAAGAACGGGTGACCAATCAAGCACGTTTTAACCTATTTGAACTCCAAGATGCATTTTTAATCGGCAATAGTGCTAAGGCATTACGCATTCTATCGAGCTTACAGGATGAAGCGATCGAGCCTCAGTTATTGTTTTGGGCATTCAGTCGTGAAATAGAGTTGTTGGTGAATTTAAAGTTAGCGCAAACCAAACGCCAACCGCTCAACAAGATTTACCAACAAGCCCGTGTCTGGCAATCTCGTCAGTCATTGTTTGAGCAAGCGTTAAATCGCCTCTCATTACCAGAACTACTTTCCTGTAGCGCCCTTGTCGCTCAAATAGAGCGCGCAATAAAGGTTGAGTTCGATAGTCCGATGGACCTTTGGTGTCAACTTATTCTGACGCTTTGCGGACAACAACGTTAATGGAATTACAACAAGCCGTTGGTATTTTAGGTGGCAGCTTCGATCCTATTCATCATGGCCATTTACGCAGTGCGCTAGATGTCTGTGATAGCTTAGCCTTAGATGGCATCCACCTATTACCAAATTTCATCTCGCCGCACAAAAGTATCAGTCACGCGAGTGATCATCATCGCCTAGCGATGCTAACGTTAGCCATCGAAGACTGTGAGAAATTAAGGATTGATCCACAAGAACTTAATAGCAATACATCTTGCTTCACGATTGATACCTTAGAAAAGCTACGCCTAAGCCACCCGACTAGTCCTTTATGTTTTTTAATGGGGATGGACTCTCTACGTTCGTTTACCCATTGGCATCGCTGGCAGGACATCCTCGATCTATGTCATTTAGTTGTCTCGGCGCGACCTGGATGGGACCTACCAACCGATGGCGACGTTGCACAACTGCTTACTCAACGACAAGTCAACGAGCCCAGCGCATTGCATCAACAATTAGCAGGAAAAATCTACCTTCACCAAGCATATCCGTTAGCCATTTCATCGAGTGAAATACGCGAACTATGTCGCCGCGAAAAGTCGATTAAGTTTCTAGTGCCCAACAATGTACAACAATATATTTCTAAGCATCAGCTCTATCGCTTGCCAGTGAGTGATAAATAGCTAGACATCAAAGCAACCCTTGGTATCATTCATTTAACTTAGAATTACGAATGAAAAACGATGGCCTCACTACAAGATCAACTGCTTAAAGCAGGACTCGCTAACAAACAATCGGCGAAACAAGCTCGCAGCGAAAAGCGTAAGAAAAATAAAGCTGTACGAAAAAACCAGGCGCAAGAAGACACCTCGTTACAAGATAAAATCGAGAGCGAAAAAGCATTACAAGCCGAGCAGGACTTGGCTAAAAACCAACAAATAAAAGCGCAATTAGATAAGAAATCTGAACTTGGTAAAGTAAAACAAATGATCGAGCAATTGCATATTAAAGATTATGCAGGTGAGCTTGAGTACAATTATGTTTATCAAAGCAAAGTAAAGAAACTATTACTCAACGAAATTAATCATAATGCGTTGGTTAAAGGCCGTTTAAGTATTTGTGCCCTCAATGATGCAGTCTATCTACTGCCAACGCTTGCTGCCGAAAAAATTGCACAAATTGATGATAGTTATGTCTTGTTAATGAACGACAATACACCTGTTGAGGCCGATGAAGATGATCCATATGCCGAATTCCAAATCCCAGATGACCTAATGTGGTGATCCCACCACCTAATGCAAGCTAACGTACTTAGCTTGCATTAGGACAATGTTGATAGAAGCGATACTCGATGATTACCTTCCCACAGAACAACCCCCTATTACGCACTGTAGCCCTGTATTACGCCAAGAAATTGGGTCATACGCCGCTCTTGGACTTCTTTGAAAACCGCGGCACCATCACCGACGAGAGCCAAGCGCTACTCGTATGTACTCAATTTCAACAGTTGATTGACGCCGCGATGCTTGATAATCAAGTGCCTGATCAACTCAGCGAGATTAAAAACATTGAAAGCCTGCTGTTTGGTTTGTTCAACTTAGTACATCAAGCTGTACTGGCCCTTGGGTTTGAGGAGCAATGGCAACAAGCAGCCGACCTTGCACGTCAACAAGCGAAATAATACAGTTTCGTCAAACTAGGCACCATTTAGCGGTCATTTGACTAAATTTATAACAAAAGGCCACCAACGGATTATTTTATAAGCAGTTAATAACTATTGCTGTTGACATTTTTCGGCAACGCTATAATATGCAGCGTCAACGGAGAGGTGTCCGAGAGGCCGAAGGAGCTCCCCTGCTAAGGGAGTATGGGCTTTAAATCCCATCGAGGGTTCGAATCCCTCCTTCTCCGCCATTATTTTTCATCAGAAATTTAATGGGAAATTGATGTGCGCATGTAGCTCAGCTGGATAGAGTACCTGGCTACGAACCAGGCGGTCGGAGGTTCGACTCCTTCCATGCGCGCCATTTTTCTTACCCCTTATTATAAACAATTCTAAAACTTTCTTGTTCTACCTCATTAAATTATAGTAAATAATACCAATTAAACTGTCTCCGTCCTTGGATCAGCTATTATTCAGTTAAAGACGATTCTCTTGCCGCCAATTCAACCCTATTTCTACCATTTTTCTTCGCGAAATACAGTGCATTATCGGCACGTTCTATCATGTCATCTAACACTTCATTACCTTTACGCATAGCGACACCAAAGGAGGCAGTTACAGGCGCTATTTTCTCATTGTTCTTTTTATTATTGAACGAGATAGCCGCCAATTTAATCCGAATATTTTCCGCAAGGTCTTGGGCTGCACTTTCATTCATTTTAGGGCAAAACAATACAAACTCTTCACCGCCAAATCGGACGGGCGTAACCGTTGTCGGGCTTTCTTTCTTTAATAAGCTTGCCACAACCTTAAGAATTTGATCCCCCATTAAATGGCCGTATTTATCATTAAACGCTTTAAAATGGTCGATATCTAACATAATCACGCAAAGCTGTTGTGAATTTTTACCCGCCCAAAACTGATCAAACATGTTAGCCATCACACGACGATTGCTCAGTCCCGTCAATGGATCGGTTGTGGCTTCTTCTCGGCTATTTTTTAAATCTTGCTTGAGACGTTCAATTTGGGCTTGAGCATTGTCCAATTGTCGTTGAAAGTCTTCATTAACACGACAGATTGCCTCTGAATTACTCTTTAACTCAACCAATAATGACGCGGTATTCGCAGAAACGTCCTGTGCTTGGATTGAATCGATGTTGTTATTCATCGCTCCAGCATACGTTCGAGAGTCTTGTGCTGTTGTGCCTAATGTCTCGGATAAGTTGATCACCATGCTAGATAAAGCATTTTGGAAATCATCAATCTTTTGTGTGCTGCTGGGTGTTAGGTTAGTCATATGTTCAAGAAAAAGCGTTTCACCGATATCAATCGGGCAAGTGTTAAATCGCTCAATCAAATGATCCAATTCTTGATTCAATTTCGGGAATTCATTGGAATAATAGCTATACCACAACGTGTAATTTAGTGGATTTGGCACAATATTATGCTTGACCATCTTTGGCACTGCTTGGCGTAAATAATCTGCTGCTAGACTCGAATTTTCTGAAAATTTCATTATTACGCTCTTTTAAGACGCTCTTTACACACGGAATGGATTAATGAGAAAGCTCAATAACCACCATTATTGATATGTAACAATATATGTATTACAGCGCTCTATCTTAGGTGATTTAAAGCAAAAAAGTAAGTTTATTAGATTAAATAACAACAAAAACGATTCATTTTTTAATCACTTAGGTCATATTTCTGACTTTAGTCAAGTTTTTGTCAAAACAAGTCATCTTCAATAGGATTGCAACATAAAAACATAACAGTGAAACGATTAGTAATGCGAATGGTTTCTATAATTATATTGGTGTTATTGGATCAATTCGCCAAATTTTCACTAGACAATAGTCTAACGCTAATAACTCATACGCTTGTTTTATTTTTAACCACACTGCTTGTTGTGACTACTTTTACGGCAATAACACGAGTTGCATCATTAGTTATCACCTATAACCTTTTAGACTAAGGTCGGGATTCCCGCACAAGATTGCACTGCTAGATTATTAATCGCACTCCGATAAAACTAATATACAAAGGGGAAAAGAATGGCTTTTGAAAACAAAGATCATGCTGATGGTTATTGGAAGGAAAACCTCAGCATCATGCTCAAGTTACTCGTCGTATGGTTTGTTGTCTCATACGGTTGTGGGATCTTATTTATAGAACAATTGAATGCCATAACATTTATGGGTTTTAAATTAGGTTTTTGGTTCGCGCAACAAGGTTCGATGTATGTATTCATCGCACTCATCTTCATTTACGTTAAAAAAATGAATGCGCTAGATAAAAAATATAACGTAGAAGAATAAGGAGTCACTGATGGACGTACAAACATTAACATATATTATTGTCGGCGCATCGTTTGCGCTTTATATCGGGATCGCGGTTTGGGCTCGTGCCGGTACAACGAAGGAATTCTACGTCGCTGGCGGCGGCGTACCTCCTGTAATGAACGGTATGGCTACTGCGGCTGATTGGATGTCAGCTGCATCCTTTATCTCATTAGCTGGCATTGTGTCCTTTACTGGCTCCGATGGTTCTGTATATCTCATGGGCTGGACAGGTGGTTATGTGCTATTAGCACTTTGCATGGTCCCCTATTTACGAAAATTCGGTAAGTTCACGGTGCCAGACTTCATCGGCGATAGGTATTATTCTGATACGGCACGTATTGTCGCAGTCATCTGCGCTATTTTCATTTGCTTCACCTACATTGCTGGGCAGATGCGTGGCGTTGGAGTCGTCTTTTCACGCTTTTTAGAAGTGGAGATCGAAACGGGCGTAGTCATCGGCATGGCGGTCGTCTTCTTCTACGCTGTCTTAGGTGGTATGAAAGGTATTACTTACACTCAAGTCGCTCAGTATTGCGTGTTAATATTTGCATTTATGGTACCTGCTATTTTTATCTCGGTGATGATGACCGGTAACTTGATCCCACAACTCGGCTTTGGCAGTGAAATGGTCGACGGCTCAGGCTATTTACTTGATAAGCTCGATGGTCTCTCTGAGGAGTTAGGCTTTGGCGCCTATACCGATGGTCGAAAATCTACCCTTGATGTCTTTTGTATCACCGGGGCATTAATGATTGGGACCGCGGGATTACCTCATGTCATCGTGCGCTTTTTTACCGTTCCTAAGGTTAAAGATTCACGAATATCGGCTGGTTGGGCACTTGTGTTTATCGGTATCATGTATACCACGGTCCCAGCCTTAGCATCATTTGCGCGCGTTAATATGATTGAAACGATTAATGGACCAACGGTGCAAGCTGATGATGGTTCAAAAATCTATGGCACTGGTACGCCATATGCGGATGCGCCAAGTTGGATAACCAATTGGGAACGTACTGGCTTAATCAAGTTTAATGATAAGAACAATGACGGAAAAATGTTCTATTCGGGTGATGCACGTAATGAAATGCAGATTGACCGCGATATTATGGTGCTAGCGAATCCTGAAATAGCGGATTTACCAGCATGGGTTATCGCACTGGTCGCCGCCGGTGGCTTAGCAGCGGCCCTATCGACATCAGCGGGATTACTGTTAGTTATCTCAACATCAGTCTCCCATGATTTGATGAAGAAAACTCTTAGACCTGATATCTCGGATAAGACTGAGCTGATGTACGCGAGGGTAGCAGCAGCGGTAGGCATTGTCTTTGCTGGGTACTTTGGCATTAACCCGCCAGGTTTCGTCGCTGCGGTTGTAGCCTTTGCGTTCGGCCTTGCGGCATCATCGCTATTTCCAGCAATTATCATGGGCATCTTTAATAAAAAGATGAACAAAGAAGGTGCTATCGCGGGAATGATATTAGGTTTAGTCTTCACAGCCTCTTACATCATCTACTTCAAGTTTGTTAATCCAGCGGCTAACGTCGCTGATAATTGGATGTTTGGTATTTCACCTGAAGGTATCGGTATTGTTGGGATGCTGGTTAACTTTGCTACTGCCTTTACCGTCGCGAAATTTACCGCTGACACACCAATAGACGTACAAGAAATGGTTGAGTCAATTCGCTTTCCAAAAGGTGCTGGTGAAGCGCACGAGCATTAACTAGCATTCACAATAGCCAAGCCCTTAGCGAGTATCTCGCAAGGGCTTTATTTTTTAGGCGCTACTGTATATCACTGGCAGCACTGAACACACTAATAAGAGACCCATGCTAGCGTTAAATATGCGCAATCGCCGTTGATTAGTTAGCCAACGTTGTAATTGTTGACCCAATACTGCCCACACGCTAACAGACGGGATATTAACCAATGAAAATATTACCGCAACCAATATTATCGAAGACATTGCTGCCGATGATGCATAAACGCTGATACTCGTTAAGGCCATAGTCCACGCCTTTGGATTAACCCATTGGAACGCGGCGGCTTGGATAAAGGTCATTGGCTTACTAGCAATATCGCCATTTCTTGGTGCTGTAGCTGTGGCAATTTTAAACGCAAGATATAATAAATAGACCACACTAGTGACCTTCAATACGGTGTAACTCACCGGATACAGTGAAAACACTTGTATCAATCCAATGCCTACCAACAATACCATCAAACCAAAACCCAATGAGACACCAAACATATGGGGTAATGTACGCTTAAACCCAAAGTTTGCCCCGGACGACATTAACATCAGATTATTAGGGCCAGGGGTGATACTCGACACTAACGCGAAAGTGATTAAACCAAATAATAATTCCAACGACATATGCTCTCCAGCAAGTAATATTTTCAATAGTAAGGCGACATCTTCGGCAAGTTCTTTATGCCAGAATCAGTACAATTTACGTAAGCTCGCAATTGACTGCATGGAAGAGATTATATCGAGGACTGCGCGCTAACATCTTGCATTGTTTGTGCTAATTCTGATAAGTTTGCAACTTATGAACACTTTAAATAAAATAAACGAAAGAATATTGCACGAATTACAATTAGACGGCAGGATCAGCAATGCCGAACTGGCTAACCGCGTTGGTCTATCTGCATCCGCTTGTCTGCGTCGTGTCCAAGAACTAGAGCGTATTGGGATCATTAAAGGCTACCGCGCCGTGATAGATCACGAAAAAATGGGGATTGGCTGTGTCGCTTATGTCGCCGTTGGCCTGAGTGACCATACTAAAGACTCACAAAAAGCCTTTGAGTTTGCGATCACCTTGTCGCCACAGGTCAAAGAGTGTCACAACATTACTGGCTCATATGAGTACTTATTACGCGTCGAGACCACCAGTTTAAGCAGCTACAAAGTTTTTCATACCGAAGTACTTGGTATTCTGCCGCAAGTTAACTCCATTACCACTTACATGGTAATGGAGTCTGCTAAGGATCAACGCGCCTAATGAAAAAGTTAATGATTATTATCTTTTGGTGTATATCTATCGGTTCCAGCTACGCCAATACATTAGCCCCATTTACTAGTGATGGTTGTAGCCTCTTTCCTGACGGGACCTATACTCAGCCAACGCAATGGTTGCATTGTTGTCAGGCCCATGATTTTGACTATTGGCAAGGAGGCACACAATCACAGCGCACCGCATCGGATCGCAGATTACAACATTGCATCAATCAAGTGGCGCCAACCGGATTGGGTTTTATGATGTTCTATGGCGTCCAATTGGGTGGTTCTCCAATATGGCCAACGAGTTTTCGCTGGGGCTATGGCTGGCCGTTCGCCCGAGACTATGCGCCTTTAGGAGTGGGTGAACAACAGCAGGTAAACCATCATAAAGCAGTGTATTGTGATACTAACACCAGTATTATTTGCATTGACCCTAACTAGATGAAATTTTTTATTGATTAGTACTGTCTTATTCAATAACGAACCCTTGAGAAGATATCTATTATGACAAATAAATTTACCAAAGGCATTGCCACCACGCCATCGTGGCAGCTAAAGGATAACCAAGTAACTCCTCAAGCGGTATTTAATCAGCGACGCAGCATCATTAAAGCACTGGGCTTGGGCGCGCTTGGCGCCGGGCTTTCTGGCGGCGCGCAAGCCGGAATATTCGACTTATTTGGTGACAAAAAACCCGTCATGCCTTTCACGACTGAGCCCTTAACATTTAATATTAATCCTAATTTCAGCTCAATTGAAGCCAAAACTCCTTATAAGAAAGTGATTAGCCACAACAATTTCTACGAATTTGGCACTTCAAAGCAAGATCCTGTCAATAACGCTCAAGCATTTCAAGTGCAGCCTTGGCAGTTAGTGATTGATGGATTAGTCGATAAACCTATCACCTTAGACTTTGACGATCTGTACAAGTTAATCGCGCTTGAAGAACGGACTTATCGCCTGCGCTGTGTTGAGGCATGGTCAATGGTCATTCCGTGGACAGGCTTCTCACTAGCCAGCCTATTACAAAAGGCTGGTATCAAATCAAATGCCACTCATGTCGCGTTTGAAACACTTTATGACCCAAAACAAATGCCAGGGCAAAAAAGTCGCAGACTCGGCGGTGGGATTAATTACCCTTATGTTGAGGGGTTAACGATTGCAGAAGCCATGAACGAACTTTCATTTATGTCTGTTGGTGTATATGGTCAAACATTACCGCCGCAAAACGGTGCACCGATCAGGCTTATAGTGCCATGGAAATATGGCTTTAAGAGTATAAAATCGATTGTGCGGATCACCCTAACCGACCGACAACCACCGACTAGCTGGAATCAATTGGCGCCAAACGAATATGGTTTTTATGCAAACGTCAATCCTGCAGTCGCTCATCCGCGCTGGTCGCAAGCGAGTGAACGACGCATCGGCGAAGGGGGATTATTCTCAGCTAAGCGTATCGCAACGAAGCCTTTTAATGGTTATGGCGAACAGGTGGCAAGCTTATATAAAGACCTAAATTTGACCACCCATTTCTAGGACTAGATAACGATGCGCTTTACCACCAAACATCTACCATGGCTCAAAGCCCTATTTCATCTCATCGCTTTGGCGCCAATCGCGCGGTTATTGTTTCAAGTATTGACAGAAGCGGTTGGCGGCGAGCCGGTGGAGTATATTATTCACTACACTGGCATTGGTGCATTAAACACGCTACTTCTGATGTTACTGTTATCCCCTATCGCGAAACGATTTAAACAAGGAACCTTACTGCAAACTAGGCGCTTAATCGGTCTTTACGTCTATTGCTATGCTACCTTGCATATCGCCGCTTACGTCAGTTTAGATTTGCTGTTTGAGTGGTCGCTACTCTTTGAAGAGATTATTAAGCGTCCGTATATTATTGTTGGCCTGTGTGCGTATTTTATTCTATCACTATTGGCGTTCACCTCATTTTCGGCCCTTAAGCGCCGCATGGGTAAGCATTGGCAAAAACTCCACAATAGCGTCTATCTTGCAGCCATCCTGATCACTGTCCATTTCTATTGGTCTGTAAAATCTGAGATCATCGAACCAAGTATCTACATCTTACTCACCCTAGCGTTATTAGCATTGCGGCTACCTAAGCGTCGCGCGCAGACTAATCGATACAAATGAGGATTGCACAATCCATATAGATTTCTTTAGGGCAGCTAAGGTTAAATGAAAACGCTGTTGCCGTGTTCCTAGCCGTATTTTTTGCTAAATTATCAGGAATTTACCGCCCAAAAATGCTATAAAAGCCTAGCATAAAACTTTTTAAGGCGCATTACGTGCTCAATTTACTCTGGTTGGCTTTTTTCGTTATCGCTTTTGTCGCGGGATTAGGCCAATGGCTGATACTCGACAATAGCCAAATATTTGAGACCATCAACTTAGCGATGTTTAGCATGGCTAAAACGGCGGTCGATATCTCTTTTGGTTTAGTGGGCATATTAACGTTTTGGCTCGGCATTATGAAAATCGCCGAAAAATCAGGCTTCATTGCCGGCCTATCTCGTGCTCTAAGCCCACTATTTTCGCGGTTAATGCCACAGGTACCACGTAATCATCCGGCGTTTGGCAGCATCACTTTAAACCTATCAGCCAATATGCTTGGGCTCGATAATGCAGCGACACCGCTCGGGTTAAAAGCGATGCAAGATTTACAATCGCTAAATCCCAAGAAAGACACAGCCTCCAACGCTCAAATACTGTTTTTGGTATTAAACACTTCGTCAGTTACCTTGTTCCCAATGTCGATTATCTTTTATCGGATGCAACAAGGCGCAGCGTCCCCCGCCGATGTATTCATTCCAATCTTATTAGCGACGATGGCATCGACTATTGCTGGATTATTAAGCGTGATCGTGATGCAACGGATAAACCTTAAAGACAGCGTGTTACTGTTAAATTTTGCGATCTTGTTTGCCGGATTATTTGCGTTTATCGGCTACTTAATGCAATTAAGCGCGGCTGAACTTACCCAGCAATCGTCACTGCTTGCAAACTTAACACTTCTTAGCCTTATTACAGCATTTCTACTTAGGGCGCATTTTAAGAAAGTAAACGTCTTTGATACCTTTATCGAAGGAGCTAGTGAAGGTTTTAGTATCGCGATAAAACTAATCCCCTATTTGATTGCGATGTTAGTCGCCGTTGCCGCATTTCGCGCCAGTGGTTGCTTAGATTATTTATTAGCGCTTATTCGCTCACTGGTTGAGTTATTTAATGCCGACACACGTTTTGTTGATGCACTGCCAACGGCACTGATGCAGCCATTCTCAGGCTCTGGCGGCCGTGCAATGATGCTAGAAACGATGAATCAATATGGCGCAGACTCTTTCGCTGGTCGATTAGCGTCAATTTTTCAAGGTTCAACTGAAACAACATTCTATGTCATTGCGGTCTATTTCGGTTCGGTAGGTATTCGTTACACTAGGCACGCCATTGGTTGTGGCTTAGTCGCCGACTTAGTGGGCATCATCGCCGCAATTAGCGTGTGTTATTGGTTTTACGGGTAATCGCACAAAAACAAAAAAGCCCATCAATGATAGTAATGCCAATCAGTTAAGAGAAAAATTAAAACTTTGTAGTATTTTTTGATGTGCTTATCAAGTTCTCCTTTTTAAGGGAATATATCGCACGCACACCAGATACTTTTCTTTATGAAATACGTCCGTGTATTTCACCCTACGGGCCAGCCTTCGGCAGTTCAAATTGGTTCCCGACCAATTTGTGCATCTTAAAGAAAAAGTATCCAAAAGATTAAAATTTCTGGAAAATTTTAAGACAGCTTTAGCTGGTCCGAAGGACAAATAACAGGGATGTTATTTGCAAAGGCGACCCGAATATTTATCGCTAATCTTAAATGAGAAATTGACTGTTCAATACCGTATTTGACCCGCATCTCGGCAACTGCTCCTGCGTTGCTCTAATTCCTGCATCCATGCAGTCACCTGCGGCAAATACTGAAAAATCGTCCCTGATTTTTCCATTGGCCAATTTAGAATTTAAGGCGATAAATGACGGGAGTAGCCGCGCTTCAATTATCGTTATTTTTCCTTAACTGACATGCATTGCATCAATGATAGGCTTCTTAGTACAACAGAGCTAATGCTATTTAACTTTACTAAATAACAATGAGCCGTTGGTGCCGCCAAAACCAAATGAATTACACAGTGCATGGTCTATCTTAGCTGCACGTGCGCCATCTGTTACAAAATCTAGATCACAACCTTCATCAGGATTATCCAGATTAATCGTCGGTGGCAAGATTTGATCGACCAGTGACATCACGGTAAAGATGGCTTCAGCAGAGCCAGCAGCGCCAAGTAAGTGACCTGTCATCGATTTAGTTGAGCTTACTGCTAGGTTATAAGCATGGTCACCAAAAACTGATTTAACAGCGGCTGTTTCAGCTCTATCACCTGCATTGGTCGATGTGCCATGAGCATTAATATAATTAATCTCATTGGGTTTAATATTCGCGTCATTAATGGCATTAACCATTGCAGCAGCAGCGCCTTCACCATCACTCGGTGGAGATGTCATATGATAAGCATCGCCGCTCATACCAAAGCCTGTTAATTCAGCATAAATTTTTGCGCCACGAGCAACAGCATGATCATATTCCTCCAGCACCATTACGCCAGCGCCCTCGCCCATCACAAAACCATCGCGGTCTTTATCCCAAGGACGCGATGCTTGTTGTGGGTTATCGTTGTTGGTCGACAATGCTTTGGCAGCGCCAAAACCACCTAAGCCTAGTTCAGTGATAGCCGCTTCAGCGCCACCGGCCACCATGACATCAGCATCACCATAGGCAATCATTCTCGCTGCATGACCCACGCAATGGACGCCAGTCGTACATGCCGTCGTAATCGCAATATTCGGACCTTTGAGTCCATATTTAATCGAAAGGTTACCAGAAATCATATTAATAATGGTGCCAGGCACAAAAAATGGCGAAATCTTTTTAGTACCAGTCTTAGCCATTTGACTATGAGTACTTTCAATCAGGCCAAGCCCTCCCATACCAGAACCAACGGCAACACCTATCCGCGGTGCATTCTCATTAGTCACTTCAAGACCACAATCATCAAATGCTTGGATGCTGGCCACTAAACCAAATTGAATGAATCTATCCATGCGGCGTGATTCTTTCTTAGGCAGATACTGTTCAAGATCTAAATCTTTTACTTCACCTGCAAAATGGGTACTAAAGATACTGGTGTCAAAAGCGGTAATGTTGGCGATACCACTTTGGCCGGCTTTAATACTATCCCAGCTCTCTTGTACGGTATTACCAACCGGCGATACCATACCCATGCCAGTTACTACGATGCGACGTTTTGTCATGTGACCTCTTCAAACGTTATTTGTTTCTATGAATACTATACCTAAATAACTTATACCAATTACCGCTTCTATTGTTAAGTCACTTAGGTATAGATACAACAAAGGCGGCCTAAGCCGCCTTTCATCATCAAAGGTTAGATTAACCTTGAGCGCTGTTTACATAATCAATAGCAGCTTGAACTGTAGTGATCTTTTCAGCTTCTTCATCTGGAATTTCAGTATCGAACTCTTCTTCAAGAGCCATCACTAACTCTACAGTGTCTAGAGAATCAGCACCTAGATCATCAACAAATGATGCTCCACTTACTACTTCTTCTTCTTTAACACCCAGTTGTTCTACTACAATTTTCTTTACGCGTTCTTCGATGCTCATGGCAATTTTTTCCTGTTGATTTACAGACATCTAAAATATGAGGCTAGTTTAGTGGATTGAAATAACAAATCAACTACTGAAATGCTGGTCAAACCAGAAATTTACGGCTAAATTGCCGAAGTTCCCCTCATACAGAATAGAAATACTCTAATTTTATTATTTTCGCAACAATTATTAAGCTAAAGGCTTAATTTATATCACGTCATTTCATTACAATGTTCGATACAAATTACCCAAAAACACCCTTAAAGGACTCAGTTTTGAGCCATCAAAAGGTGCAATTAGTGTATTAGTTCATATACATTCCACCATTTACATGTAATGTTTCACCATTAATGTAACTGGCCATATCAGAGGCTAAAAATGCCACTGCGTTTGCAATTTCACCGGGCTTTCCTAAGCGGTTAGCTGGTACTTGACTAAGTATAGCCGTTTTTTGATCTTCGGTTAATTCTTCAGTCATATCCGTGGCGATAAAACCAGGAGAAACAGTATTAACGGTAATGCCTCGAGAAGCAACCTCTTTAGCTAGCGATTTAGTAAAACCGATTAAGCCCGCTTTAGCCGCACAGTAATTCGCTTGGCCGGGGTTACCAGAAGAACCAACCACTGAACCGATATTAACGATACGGCCATGACGTTTTTTCATCATACCGCGTAATACCGCTTTTGAAATGCGAAAAACTGACGATAAATTAGTGGAGATGATATCATCCCACTCGTCGTCTTTCATGCGCATCATTAAATTATCACGGGTAATACCAGCGTTGTTGACTAAGATATCAATGCTACCGAAATCAGTCTTCACCATATCAAAAAGTGCCGCAATTGAATCACTATCGGTGACATTTAATACCAGTCCTCGACCATTGTCACCAAGATATTCGCCAATTTTTTGTGCGCCATTCTCACTGGTTGCCGTTCCTAATACGGTGGCTCCATTTTGGGCAAAAATTTTGGCGATTTCACGGCCAATACCACGACTTGCGCCGGTCACTAGTACTACTTTGTTTGAAAAATCAAAACTCATTATCTTAAATTCCTTATTCTTAACTCGCCAACGCTTTTTCGAGGCTTGTGACATCGGTTGTTGCAACACCAACAACCGTTTTATCAATTCGTTTCGCTAGGCCTGATAACACTTTACCTGGCCCAATTTCCACTTGTTTAGTAATACCTTGGGCCGCCAAAAACTGAACGGTTTCGGTCCAACGCACCGGACTAAACAATTGACGTTTAAGCGCATCTTTAATCTGCTCGGCATCCGTTGATAAGGCAACATCAACATTGTTTATCACCGGAATTGTCGGTGTATTGATCGTAATGCTATCGAGCTGAGCCGCTAACTTTTCGGCGGCCGGTAACATCAATGAACAATGAGATGGCACCGATACGGCTAATGGCAACGCGCGTTTAGCGCCCGCTTCTTTACACAGGACAGATGCACGGTCTACCGCTTCTTTATGACCCGCGATAACCACTTGGCCTGGCGAGTTATAATTAACAGGGGCAACCACTTGATCTTGTGAACCGTCTTGACAGGCTTTCGTAATAGCGTCGTCATCTAAACCAATAATGGCGGCCATTGAACCAACGCCTTGTGGCACTACTTCAAGCATATACTGACCACGTAACTCGACCAATTTAATCGCATCTTCAAAAGCAATGGCACCGCCACAGACTAACGCTGAGTATTCACCAAGACTATGTCCAGCAAGATAAGCTGGTGTAGTGCCGCCTTGCTCGTGCCATACATGCCACAGTGAAACACTGGCGGCCAAGAGTGCTGGCTGCGTGCAGTCGGTACGATTAAGTTGTTCACTCGGCCCTTCTTGAACGATCGCCCAAAGATCATAGCCGAGCACTTGTGAAGCCTGTGCAAAGGTTTGTTCAATCACTGGAAATTTTGCGGCGAGGTCCGCTAACATGCCAAGGCTCTGTGAACCTTGGCCTGGAAAAACAATCGCTGTTTGCGACATAAAAAATCCTTTATCTTATCATTTAATTTTATTTTATCGTTTAATAACGTACTAACGCCGAACCCCAAGAAAAACCGGCTCCAAACGCTTCTAATAATAACATTTGACCACGTTGTATGCGGCCATCTCTAATGGCTTCATCTAGCGCAATAGGTACCGATGCAGCCGATGTATTACCGTGCTTACTTAACGTTAATACAACTTGCTCCATCGGCATCGATAATTTTTTCGCGGTAGCGCTTATAATACGGTAATTCGCTTGATGTGGTACTAACCAATCAATATCAGATTTATCTAGGTTATTCGCCGCTAACGTTTCGGCCACTACATTACTCAACTGCGTTACCGCATATTTGAACACTTCGTTACCCTTCATCTGGATATAATGTTCTGTTTGTTCATGTGTTGCGTGCTCGCGCAGCGGAATTCTAACTTTAAGTAAGTCGGCATGTTTACCGGCGCTATGGATATGTGTCGACAGGATACCTTGATCTTCGCTAGCGCCTATAACAGCAGCGCCAGCACCATCACCAAATAATATGACGGTTGAACGGTCATCAGGATGACAAAGTCGCGACAATACATCGGCACCAACAACGAGAATTTTTTTGGCCATGCCAGACTTAATATACTGATCGGCAACACTTAACGAGAAGATAAAACCTGAACAAGCCGCCGCAACATCAAAAGCGGCAATGGTAGTTTCAACACCCAGTAAATCTTGTAATTCACAAGCGGCCGCAGGAAATGAGTTATCTCCACTCGTCGTGCCGACGACAATCATGTCTAATTCGTTGGCGTCAATACCGGCCATTTCAAGTGCGGCTATCGCTGCTTGATGCGACATTGTAACGACTGATTCTGATTTATCAGCGATGCGACGCTCACTAATACCAGTACGTGCCTTGATCCATTCATCGGTGGTATCAACCATTTTTTCGAGGTCAGCATTAGAGCGCACTTGGCTAGGTACATAACTACCTGTGCCTAAAAATTTTGAATACATATGAAACCTAACAGATTTTTTCTAAAAGAATTGACTCCAAATTATCTTGGATCCTGTTTGGCACTTGCTGTTCAACTTCGATAACGGCTTGTTTGATGGCATTAAAGAAAGCGTGTTGGTCAGCGTTGCCGTGACTTTTAATCACTATACCGCGCAATCCTAACAGACTTGCTCCATTGTACTGGTCGGGTTTCACCTTGTGCAGTACTTTTTTAAGAAATGGTTTTGAAATGAATGACAGAAGCCTCATTAATAGGCTCGACTGACTTGCTTGCTGTAGATGTGCAATGAGTAAATTAGCGACACCTTCGGTGGTTTTCAAACTAATATTACCGACAAAACCATCGCACACGATGACATCCGTTGTGCCATCAAAAATCTTATCACCTTCGATAAAACCTTGATAATTTAGTTGTTCAACTTCTTTGAGTAATTCAGCGGTCTGCTTAACGACGTCATTACCTTTAATCGCTTCTTCACCAATATTGAGTAATGAGATGCGAGGACGCGCTATATTATCGACCTTTTGCGCCAACACTGAACCCATCACCGCAAACTGTAATAAAGTATCAGAATCACACGTAACGTTTGCACCCAAATCTAACATATAGACCGGCTTATTATTAAGCGTGGGTAATGCAGAGATTAAGGCGGGACGGTCGATACCTGGAAGGGTCTTTAGAATTAATTTTGCCATCGCCATTAATACACCGGTATTACCGGCACTAACACAGGCACCAGCTTTCCCTTGGTGGACCATATCTAAGGCACGACGCATTGATGAGTCACGGCGGTTTCTTAGCGCAGATAGCGGCTTACAATTCATTGTCACAATTTGGGTACAATGAATGATAGACAAACGATTTAAAAACCGAGCATCTTTAGGGAGGTATTGTTCTATGGTATTTTTATCACCAAACAAAGAAATGTTTAATGTTGGAAAACGCTCCAGTGCCTGCAAGGATGCAGGCACTGTCACTTGGGGGCCAAAATCGCCCCCCATGGCATCTAACGCTAGGGTTAGAGTGTCCAAAAATAATCGCCTATTATAGCTCGATTACTTTTTTGCCACGGTAGTAACCATCAGCAGTGATGTGATGACGTAGATGAGTTTCACCTGTAGTAGCATCTACACTTAGTTGTGCTGTAGTTAACGAATCGTGTGAACGACGCATGCCACGTCTTGAACGAGATTTCTTACTTTTTTGTACGGCCATGGTGGTCTCCTAGAAAAACCTTACTTCTTTAATTGTTGTAACACCGCGAACGGATTAGGGCGTTCTTCGATGCTGTCATCGATTTTGCCTACGCTTAAGTCTTGCCCTTCCGAGCAGGTTTCAAGTGCGTGCATTGGAAAAAATGGTACTGATACGATAAATTCATCTTCGATGAGTTTAACAATATCGATGTGGCCATGTTCATCCATTTCGACAGGATCATAAATATCCGGTACTTCATCCTCCGTCACCTTTTGAGTGATCGGTGAATAATTGAATTCAACTTGCAGTGCTTCATTAAATTCTTTCATACAACGCTGACATACCATCGACACCTCACAATGTGAAGTTCCGCTGATAGCCACAATGCCTTGTTCGTCAGTATCACAAGTAAACTGTACCTGTATATCGCTACAGAATCCGGCGGACGCATCCAACAATCTCGGCATTTGAGCAAATTCTATCATACCGGAGTATTCAGAACGCATTTTAGCCGCTTTGATTGGATCTATCGTCAAAGGTATCTTTACTAGTTGCATAGTGTGCGCATCTTATAGATCCTAAGACTTTGAGTCAAAGGAAAAGTGTTAAAAATGATAGTTTTTTTTCATCACATGATAGACTTATCAAATAACGTCTCATAAGCACCGCTAAGCGGTTATTTAATCAACAATAAAAAGTTTAAAATGAACTCTAAAAAACAGTCGATTATTCTAGCATCAACTTCACCGTTCCGACAGCAAATACTGCAAAAAATTTGTCATTCATTTGAATCTATCGATCCTAAGATCAATGAGCAACTGCTCAATGATGAATCTGCCACTGAGCTAGTTGCCCGTCTAGCTCAGGCTAAAGCACAAGCCGTCGTAGAACAATACCCAAACCACTTAATTATTGGTGGTGATCAGGTGGCAATGATCAATGATCAAATTATTGGTAAACCACACAACTTTGACAATGCCTTTAACCAATTACGACAAGCAAGCGGTCAGATCATCACTTTTTACACTGGATTATGTCTCTATAATAGTGGCACATGTAATACTCAAGTCGTGGTTGAAGAATTTAAGGTTCATTTTCGTCAGCTTAGTGACGAGATGATCACCAACTATCTTCATCGGGAGCAGCCTTATAATTGCGCCGGTAGCTTTAAGAGTGAAGGACTAGGCATTGCATTATTTTCACGTTTAGAAGGCAAAGACCCTAATACATTAATTGGCTTGCCATTAATTACACTAATCGCGCTATTAAATAATGAAGGGATTGAAGTCTTAGCTTAGCGCTAAGACTTTATTAAAATGATTTAAAAGTGCTTTAAAATATCTAATGGCGTATCAACAACCGTCATTGGTGACGCTTGCTTAAGTACATCAGTGGTGTGAGCGCCATAACTGACACCGATAGCTTTAACATTAGCGTTACGAGCCATCGTCATATCTAAAATCGAATCACCAATCATCACGGTATTATCAGCTGTCACGACCAAACGCGTCATTAGCGTTTCAATCATCTGCGGATGGGGCTTAGACTCAGCCTGATCAGCGGTCATGGTATCGCTAAAGAAATGGCCCAGATTACTTTCTTTCATTAATCGGTCTAAACCTATTCTGTTTTTGCCAGTGGCAACCGCTAAGACATAACCTTTACTGTGTAATGTCTCTAGCACTTGCTCAATGCCAGCAAAAAGCGGGGTCGAACTATGTTCAGTGCCAATATACTCACTGCGATAGAACGCGCTCAATTGTTCAACTTGTGATGACGACAGTGTGCCAAACAGCTGTGCAAAAGCAGGAGCCAGTGACATACCAATGATATCTTTAACCGACTGTACACTCGGGACTGGCAGTTGTGCTTTTGTCGCCGCCCCTTGCATACTTTCAACGATTCTGTCGACGGAATCCATAATGGTGCCATCCCAGTCAAAGATCACTAGTTTTCTATTTGAGCTAGTTACCATCCTGTTTTTCTCAACGCCGCTAACGTATTCTTTAACGCACCATCTAATGGCGCTTCAAAAAACATCGTCGTTTCTTCATTTGGATGAAAGAATCGAATACTTGCAGAATGTAAGAATAGTCGATTAAGACCACAAGCTTTCATCTCTTTATCAAACGCACTATCACCATATTTATCATCGCCAGCGATTGGGTGACCAGTGTGTAGAGTATGAACACGGATTTGATGCGTACGGCCAGTCACTGGACTCGCTTGTACTAAGGTACAATTTTCAAAACGTTGTTCAATTTTGAATTTAGTATAACTGTCTTTACCTTCGGGGCTGACGCGTACAATACGCTCACCCGACTGTACCGTATTTTTTAACAAGGGTGCATTAACGGCTTTATCGGCTTTGTCCCACTGCCCTTTAACAAGCGCCAGATAATTTTTCTCTACTGTTTTCTCACGTAACTGCTCATGTAAGGCACGTAACGTGCTGCGGCGTTTAGCAATTAAAATACACCCTGAAGTATCACGATCTAGTCGATGAACTAGCTCTAACGATTTAGCGTCTGGGCGCAACGCGCGTAAACCTTCAATCAGACCAAACTTAAGACCGCTGCCACCATGAACAGCAATGCCAGAAGGCTTGTTCATCACAATGAGGTAATTGTCTTCAAATATAATGTTTTGCTCAAGGGAAGCCACCATACCTAATTTAGGGTTTGGCAATTCCTTCTCTTCAGACATTCTTATCGGCGGCACACGTACGATGTCGCCATCGGCTAAACGATAAACAGGTTTAATGCGTTTTTTATTCACTCGTACTTCACCTTTACGCAAAATACGGTAAACACGGCTCTTAGGTACACCTTTCAGCAAGGTTACTAAGAAATTGTCGATGCGCTGACCGGCATGATTATCATCGATAGTGATAAATTGCACTTTAGTCGCGACTTGATTTTGATTTTCACTCATGCCGAGCATTGTACCTCAATATCCGCGCCCCTCACTATTAATTGCTGTGATTTAGTTAAAATATTTACCACTCAATCGATGCAGTTCAGACATCCCTAACCAGTAACACGATATGGATAGTCTCTAATACAAATAATAAGTGGTAGTTGATTGAATTTAGTGGGATAATCTTGTCTTCTTGTTGATTTTATTCGCCCTTAGTGGTCGTTCATAAGTTAACACCGCATTGAGACATTAAAAAATAATGTTAAAAATCAATCGTCTGCTGAGTTGTTTGCACAAATAACAACCTCGGTGTGAAAAGTGATGTTAGCCTCAACAAGAAGCAAACCAAAAAGATTTATCAGTGGTATTTATTTGAATCATCGTATTGTGCACTCGTTTATTCAATGGCAGCACCGCACGGGTCCATGACAAAGGACCTTTTGCTTGCTCATGACACAAGAAAATAATACTGCTGAGTAATACAAAAAATAAAATCGCGAACAAATAAATGTTCGCCTAATATGAAAATTCGTTGTTATAAGTGTTCAATAACGTTAATTTCGGAACAAATCCTACGTCGAGACGACGTAATAGATTTAGCAAAGATAATGAGCAAGGGCTCAACATTCCTGCCAATTGCGGGAACAGTAAACGCGACAAAGACGCACGGTAATACTCCGTCAACACGGGTATACCAATAAAGATTTAGCTCAGCTATGGTCATAAACCTAGCTTTTGAAGATAAAC
>Ga0209395_1001645_pt1 | contig 30887 bp, 30 predicted proteins | sample GOMGulsemesocosm_3_FD_184635 | JGI IMG/M metagenome (GOLD analysis project Ga0209395, IMG submission 184635) | Methane-oxidizing microbial communities from mesocosms in the Gulf of Mexico - GOM9D Gulf of Mexico (SPAdes) (version 2) | ecosystem: Environmental > Aquatic > Marine > Cold seeps... | reverse complement strand
GAAGAAAAGACTTTTAGAAAATAATAAAATTAAAATGTTCCCCCGATCATTAATTCTATGTTTTTGCGAGGCAAATTAAATAAGAAAAAGTAGATTAATGATTGTGAAAAATGCAAAATTGAATTTTAAATTTTGTGTTTTTTAACAAAAGATAGGAACCTAAATCTTATCGGGAACATATGAGTATTGAAAGAGAACAATTATTTGCTATAATTAAGCAAAGATTACCAAGCAACGTGTCGTTTATTGAAGAGATTGCAGACGTTTTAGACATTAGTTATGATGCAATGTATAGAAGATTGAAAGGGAAGACAGTATTGTCCTTTTCTGAAGCTATTCTACTTGCCAAACATTATAAAGTGTCTTTAAATAGTTTGTATGATGTCGAAAAAGAAGAAAATTTATTTGTTTTAAAAAGAAGCAGTGACAATTCTTTTGAAGGATTGACCAATTTTTTTGATGTGATTGCAAATTCAGCAACTGCATTTTCGAAGTTTAAAACACCAGACTTACTCTATGCAGCAAAAGAAATTCCACTATATTATTTACCCGAAAACTCCCTGTACACAAAATTTAAACTATTTATTTTTTCAAATGTTCATGGAGAAAAAGAAGTGATCAATAACAACTCGAGTCTAAAAGACTTTCAACCTCCTAAATATTTATTAGAATCGGTATGCAGATTTCGAAAAGTTTTTAAAAACACCACAACAACCGAAATATGGAACGATACAACCATTAATAGTACCCTCTACCAAATCTATTATTTTTATGAATTAAAAATGATTGAAAAAGAAGAGGCCTTGCTATTGTGCAAAGAACTAGAAGAAATAATTGAACGTATAGAAAGCCAAGCCCTTAATGAAACAGTTGATGTGTATCATGCTAAAAAGTATGAACTGTATTACAATAAACTTATCAATTTAAACAATACTGTTTTTTTTAGATCAGAAAATATTCAAACATTAATTGTACCTTACACAACGCTTTCTTACCTGAGAATTGATGATGAAAAAACATGTAAAGAGATAGAACAATATTTTAAAAAACAGTTGCAATTTTCAAAGAAAATATCAGGCGAAGCAGAAGTAGAACGACAGTTGTTTTTTACATCCATGTATGAAAAAATTGACCAATTAAAAAAGCAAATAGAAGTAAAAAGCTTAATCTCTTTTATGTAAAAAGCCCTCTCCTTTTTCATAAGAGAAGACTTTTGTATGTCAATTAAAATTTTTGAATTCCCCCGAAATCATCGATTTTAAAATCGTTCCGCGAAGAAACAAAAATAACGAGCAAGTGTAATTGTGAATATTGCAAAACAAAAAGAATTTTTTGTAGTATTTGATTTTGGTGAAAAAACATGAATATTGAAAGAGATAAGTTATTTGAAATCATCCAAGGAAAACTCCCAAAAAATATTTCTTTTATTGATGAAGCAGCAGATGTTTTAGACATTAGCTATGATGCAATGTATAGACGGTTAAATGGAAAAACAACACTTTCATTTACCGAGGCAATTCAATTAGCAAAACGATTTAAAATATCAATCAATAGCCTCTATAGTTTAGATAAAGATATTTTTGTACTCAAAAGAACAAATGAAAACACCCTAGATGGGACCACGCAGTTTTTTGAAGAAGCCTCTAAATCTATTCAAATGTTTGCGCAGTTTAAGCGTACAGAATTGATGTATGCCGCAAAGGATGTTCCTGTTTATTATTTACAAGAAAACAACCTGTTTACAACCTTTAAATTATATGTGTTTTCGCAAGGATACAAAGAAAAAGAGCTACGCATAAAATTCAAAGATTTTAATCCGCCAATATCATTGATAAAGGCAGCTAAAGACTATCAGAATTCCTATAAGAATATTCATATTACAGAATTGTGGAACGATGCAACGATCAATAGTAATTTATATCAAATCTATTATTTTTTTGAATCTAAACTCCTGGATAAAGAGGAAGCATTAGAAGTGTGTTCTGAGTTGATGAAAGTAATTGAAACCATTGAAAAACAGGCTGTTAAAGAGATTTGTGACGGCTCAGAAAACAAAGAATACAAACTGTACTTTAATCGATTTACAACCCTAAATAATTCCTCTCTTTTTAAGACAGAAAAAATAAAGATATTACTCATACCCTACACACATTTATCCTATATAAAAATTGATGATAAAAAATCATGTGAAGAAAGTGATCTCTTTTTTGAAAGACAGAAACAACTCTCTAAAAAAATATCTGGAGAAGGAGAGATAGACCGCAACTTGTTCTTTAACTCAATGTATGAAAAAATAGAGCAGCTAAAACAACAAATTGAGATAAAAAGCAACATTACCTTTTTGTGATTTCAGCAATTTTTTTTGTTAAGGTAGGCACTACTTTCTTTTCGAACCACAGATTTTTAGCCAACCAAAATCGGTTTCTTGGCGATGGGTGTGGCAAGACAAAATAGTCTGGTAAATATTCAAGATAAGTAGCTACGGTTTCTGTCAAAGTCCTTTTAGTCTTGTCTTTTAAGTACTGTTTTTGGGCATACATACCAATGAGAATCACTACTTCAATGTTTGGCATTTTATCAAATAACTGTTGATGCCATAGAGGAGCACATTCCTTACGTGGAGGTTTGTCTCCAGAAGTGCCTTTGCCCGGATAACAGAAACCCATAGGTACAATCGCAAATATATTTTCGTCGTAAAAAGTGGCCTCAGAAACACCCATCCATTTTCGCAGTTGTTTTCCGCTGGCATCATCCCACGGAATACCAGATTTGTGCACTTTCGTACCCGGTGCTTGTCCAATAATAACAATCTTAGCATGCGAACTAGCAGCAACCACAGGATTGGCACCCAAGTCTAAATGAGGTGCACAAACAGTGCATTGTTTTATTTGAGATAAAAGGTGTTGCAATTCTTAAAAATACTCTTTTTTGTCATTCCGAACCAAATAGGAGGAGGAATCTCATGAAAAAAAGACCTACAATAGGTACTATAGATTTCTCAATCGCAAAGAAGCGCATTTCGAAATGACATTGCTGTGTTTACGCGTTGAATCACATTTTCTTTTACGTACTTTGTTTGAAATAAATTTCATCAAATTTAAAATAAAACAACATTCCTTGTTATAATATTATATGTTTCTACGTTATATAAAAAGAAATGAATAAGAAAGATTTTAAAATTAAAGTATTTTCATTGTCAGAACGCTTATTTCCTATGGTTGCAAGATTGCTTGGTGGTAATTCAAATGCAGAAGATGCTATTCAAGAAATAATGTTAAAACTCTGGGAGAAACGAAAACAAATAGAAAAACATCCTAATATACAAGGTTTAGTATTCTTAACGGCACGAAATTACTGTATAGATGTATTAAGAAAAAGATCGTTTGTATTGGATGATTCTACAGCGTATTTTAAAGTAGAATCAACAAACCAGGGCATACAATTAGAATGGAAGGAACTAAATAATATTATTATAGAAATACTTAAAAAATTGCCAGCGCAACAAGTAGAAGTTTTTCTGATGCGAGATATTGATGGTTATGAGTTCTCGGAAATAGCAGCAGCAATAGAAATTAAAATAGAACATGTTAGGGTTTTGTTATCTAGAGCAAGAAAACAAATCGGGGTAGAGTTAGAAAATAAATATAATTATGAAAGAGGGGAATATTAAGAGTCTGATTAAAAAATACAAATCAGGCACAAGTTCTTTAAAAGAAGAACAATTTTTATTTAACTATAAAGGTGATACAGAGCCTGAAATTGAAATATGGTCCACTTTTGTAAAAACAAACAAAAAAGAAGTTCCTAATGATTTAAACAACAAATTATGGAAATCTTTTGAAAAACGAAATAGTAGGAATCACAGATTTAAGATTGGCTTTATGTCTGCAGCTGCTTCGATAATTTTTATTATTTCGCTTGCTATTGGTAGTATTCGCCAAAATGAATTGACAGACAGCGAAAAAGAAGTGCTATTGAATGAGGCTAAAAGTATGTTTGCTGATGTAAATCAAGAACAGGCAATACACAATATAATTATAGAAAACGAATTGATAGTGGTTTATACGAAATCAGAATAAATACGTAAACAAAGAAATTTTATTAATAATTAAATACAAAAAAATGAAAAAAATAGTATGCACAGCAATTGTAATTCTGTTTTCAATTACAGTAATTCAGGCTCAGAAAAAAGAAAAAAAAGAAAACAAAGAGAACAAAGAAAACCTTTTGGTAAAATTACAAGAAGGCGTAAAGCCCTTGATTTATGTAGATGGGAGAATATTTGATTTCCCTATGGAATTAATCGATCAAAGTAAAATAGCATCAGTAATGGTGGTGAAAAAAAAAGAAGCGTTAAAAAAATACAATGCTCCAAATGGAGTTGTATGGATTCAAACAAAAGAAGCTGCAAGTTTTAACTTTTCTGATATAAAACTAAAGGATGATCAAAAGATTGGTGGAGAAAATGGACCAAAAGTACTCATTAACGGTAAAGTTTCTGATAAAAAAACGCTTAAAAAATTAAATCCTGATCAAATTGAAAAGATGAAAATTATAAAAGGTAAGCAGGCAATAAAAAAATATAATGCTCCAAATGGTGTAATACTGATTACTACTAAAAATAAAAAAAGTAACTAAGACTTTTTTTCTTGAGGATTGACAGATAGATTTTTGGCTATAATTATGTGAACCTAACTACATAAACAACGATTGTTTTTAGTTAGGTTTTTTTTAGTGTGTTATTTTACGATTTCTTCCCTTCAACCACCACTACAATCTCTCCTTTTGGTGGTTTGTTGCTATAATGCGCCAATACTTCGGTAGCAGTTCCTCGAATAGTTTCTTCAAATAGTTTGGTGAGTTCTCTAGACACAGAAACTTGCCTGTCTGCTCCAAAATATTCCACAAAATGCCCCAATGTTTTTACAAGCTTGTGCGGAGATTCATAAAAAATAATGGTTCTCGTTTCTTCTGCCAATAATAACAAACGGGTTTGTCGTCCTTTTTTAACCGGTAAAAAACCTTCAAAGACAAACTTGTCGTTTGGCAATCCAGAATTTACAAGCGCAGGCACAAAAGCAGTCGCCCCTGGCAAACAATCCACTTCAATATTGTTTTCTACACAGGCTCTAGTTAATAAAAACCCAGGATCTGAAATAGCAGGAGTTCCTGCATCAGAAATAAGTGCGCAGCTTTCTCCATTTTTAATTCTGTTTAGCACACCTTCAATAGATTTATGTTCGTTGTGCATATGATGGCTGTACATTTGCGTAGCAATCTCAAAATGCTTCATCAATTTACCACTAGTACGTGTATCTTCTGCCAAGATAAAATCAACCTCTTTTAAAACTTTGATGGCTCTAAAAGTCATGTCTTCTAAATTACCTATGGGTGTAGGAACTAAATATAATTTACTCATTTTTTTAACTTCTTGAGAAAATTTGTCAATTCGAGTGAATTTCATCAGTGAAATGGATGAAATTTGTATCGAGAATCAAATTTTCAATTACTCATATGTTCTCGATACGATTTTTTTCAAAAATCACTCGAACTGATATATTGCTTAAATATTTTCGTAGGTTTCTACGGTAATATCTGCAATAATATCCCCCGTATGTTTAATACTCAAAGGCTCAAATAATACCACATGAACCTCCTCTTTGGCAATAGGCTTATGTGCTACTCCTTTAGGCACCACATAAAACTCACCTTCGTTAATAGTAACCGTTTTGTCTTTCATTTCAATCACTAAAGACCCTTTTTGAACCATAAAAAGCTCATCTTCATTATCGTGTGTGTGAAAAAGAAATTCCCCTTTTAGCTTGGCTAATAAAATTTGTTGCCCGTTTAATTCGCCAATTTTTTTCGGAGACCAATGGTCAGAAAACAACTTGAATTTTTCTTGAATATTTACTACGCTCATGTTACAAATTTACAAAGATTTTTGCAGATTATTCTCCATATATAAAAACTAGTTTTTCTGTTTAAATTGTGTAATTTTGCAGCATTATTTAAAGAAACAATAATGTATAGAAGTCATTCTTGTGGTGAGTTAAGAGCATCACACATCAATACAGAAGTAACCTTAGCAGGTTGGGTACAGAAATCGAGAGATAAAGGATTTATGATTTGGGTCGATCTACGTGATCGTTACGGAATTACACAATTAATCTTTGACGAAGAGCGTACGCCAAAAGAAATTATTGAGAAGGCAAAAACATTGGGTAGAGAATTTGTAATTCAGGTTACTGGAACGGTGATAGAAAGAACTTCTAAGAATCCAAAAATGGAAACTGGTGATGTCGAAATTCTTGTCTCTAAACTTGAGATCTTGAATCAAGCAAAGGTGCCACCTTTTACCATTGAAGATGAAACGGATGGTGGAGAAGATATTAGAATGAAATATCGCTATTTAGACATTCGTCGTAATCCAGTAAAAAAGAGCCTGATGTTTAGACATAAGGTTGCAATGGAAGTTCGTAAATACTTGTCTGATAAAGAGTTTATAGAAGTAGAAACACCATATTTAATCAAATCTACACCAGAAGGCGCACGTGATTTTGTAGTGCCATCTAGAATGAATGGCGGAGAGTTTTATGCATTGCCACAAAGTCCACAAACATTCAAACAACTATTAATGGTTGGGGGAATGGATAAATATTTTCAAATTGTAAAATGTTTTAGAGACGAAGATTTACGTGCAGATAGACAACCAGAATTTACACAGATTGACTGTGAAATGGCCTTTGTTGAACAAGAAGATATTTTGAATGTTTTTGAAGGAATGACACGCCATTTACTAAAAGAAATTAATGGTGTTGAAGTAGCAGAATTCCCAAGAATGTTGTTTGATGATGCGATGCGTTTGTATGGAAATGACAAACCAGATATCAGATTCGGAATGGAGTTTGGCGAATTGAACGAAGTAACACAACACAAGGAGTTTAAGGTGTTTAATGATGCTGAATTAGTGGTTGGAATCGCGGTTCCAGGTGCTGCATCATACACAAGAAAAGAAATAGATAAGGTCATTGATTGGGTTCGTAGACCACAAGTAGGTGCGTTGGGAATGATCTATGTAAAATGCAATGAAGATGGTTCTTATAAATCGTCTGTTGATAAGTTTTACGACCAAGAAGACTTGGCAAAATGGGCAGAGAAAACAGGAGCGAAAGCCGGAGATTTAATCTGTGTCTTGTCTGGAAATACCACAAAGGTGAGAGCACAATTATCTGCCTTACGTATGGAAATGGCAGAGCGTTTGGGATTAAGAGATCCAAAAGTATTTGCACCATTATGGGTTGTTGATTTTCCATTATTAGAATTAGATGAAGAAACAGGACATTACCATGCAATGCACCATCCATTTACATCTCCAAAACCTGGGCAACTAGAATTGTTAGATACAGATCCTGGAGCTGTTAAAGCAAATGCCTATGACTTGGTGTTGAACGGAAACGAAATTGGTGGAGGTTCAATAAGAATTCACGATAAAGAAATGCAGGCAACCATGTTCAAGCATTTAGGATTTACCGAAGAAGAGGCCAAAGCACAGTTTGGATTCTTAATGGATGCCTTTGAATATGGAGCACCACCACACGGTGGATTGGCTTTTGGATTGGATAGATTGGTCGCTATTTTAGGGGGGCAAGAAACAATTCGTGATTTTATCGCTTTCCCAAAAAATAATTCTGGTAGAGATGTAATGATCGATGCACCCGCAGCAATTGATGCCGCACAATTAAAAGAATTGAGCATTAAATTAGATCCGCAAGCATAAAAACGTCATTACGAGCTATAGCGAAGTAATCTCATTTTTAAATAAAAAGATTGCCACAACAAATTAAAATTTGTTTCGCAATGACAGAAAAATACAAATCCCGTTCTAGGAGTAGAACGGGATTTTTTATACTTCATTTTTAAATGAAGTATTTAATGTATAGCAGCGCTATTTTTGTTTAAAAATAGAAACAATGAACAGCTTAGAATTAAGTATATTAAATTTTAAAGAAACTCGAAGAAGAAGTATTAATGTTTGGAAAGGGATTCCAAATGAGTATTTGCATTGGAAACCAGATGCGAAAGCAATGAGTTGTATTGAAATGATTAGACATGTCTTAGAAGGAGAGCACTTGTTTCATACAATTATTAAAAATAGAGGTAACTTAGGAGCTGCTATTTCACCATGGAAAGATCTAGAATATGTAGATGTAGCCCATGAATTATTGATTGCTGAGAACTATAGAAAGGAATTTTACGCCATGATTGAAAATCTTTCTGAAGTAGACTTAAAAGAGATTGAAATTCGTAGAGAAGAAGTAAATCAAGTGAAGCAATTGGGAGATTATTTAAACAGAATGGTATATCATGAAGCAGTTCATACAGGGCAAATACTAGGCTATTTAAGGACATTAAAAATAAGAAGACCACAGGTTTGGGATTGATAATGGAAGATTTAGAGAAAGACTTTAGTGAGATTGCAACGTTGTTTGGAGACAAATCAAGAGCAATTATGTTATGGAATTTATTAGATGGTAGAGCGTATACAGCTACAGAATTAGCTACCTGTGCAAATGTTTCATTGCAATCGGCAAGCAATCATTTGTCTAAATTATTAAAGAAAAATGTGCTAACTGTAGAAAAACAAGGAAGGCACAGATATTATAGATTAAGTAGTCCAGAAGTTGCACAGGTAATTGAGTCAATGGCTAGTTTATTGTCAATACAAACAGGGTATAAAACCATTAAAAGACCAAAATTATCTGCGTTTACCTACGCAAGAACCTGTTACAAACATTTGGCAGGAGAAGTAGGTGTAAAAATTACCGAGGCAATGCTGCTTCAGGAAATAATTACAGTAGCAGAGAAAAATTTTGAACTCACAGAAAAAGGAGAAAAATGGTTTGTAGATCTTGGTATTTCTGTTGAAAGCTTGCAGCGCTTAAAACGGTCATTTTCACATAAATGTTTAGATTGGAGTGAGCGGAAACACCATTTAGCAGGTGCTCTGGGAGATTCGTTCTTAGAAATGATGTTGGAAAGAGACTGGTTTCGGAAACATAAAAACACCCGAGAATTAATTCTTACTGCTAAAGGAAAATCCGAAATAAAACAGCACTTAAATATCACCCTTTAAATGACTGGGTTTAGGTAGAATTTTAGTAATTTTAAGCTATGAAAAACCTACTACTAATACTAGCATTCCTGTTTTCAATACATGCCTTCAGTCAACAGCTTACAGGGGAACAATTGCTAGAAAAAGCCATAAAATTTCACGACCCAAATGGAAATTGGGAGACCTTTAAGGGGGCTTTTTTTGTGACCATGAAAACCCCAGAAAAACCCAATAGAGTTAGTGAAATAGCAATTGATTTACCAAAACAACTATTTTCTGTAAAAGCTACTTCTGGTAAGAATACGTCTGAATATCATATTGATAAAGACAGCATTCAAATTGTTTTTAATGGAGCTAAAAGCACGTCAGAAGAAATCCTGAAAAAAAATAAACTGAGTGCAGCACGTGCAAAAATGTATCAAGATTATTATACCTATTTGTATGGCTTGCCAATGAAATTAAAAGATCCAGGAACCATTATTCATAAGCAAGTAAATGTAGATAAGTTTATGGGTGTTGAAATGCTGGTGTTAAAGGTTACCTATCCTAAAGAAATAGGAAAAGACACCTGGTATTTTTACTTTGATATGGATACCTATAAAATGGAGGCATACCAATTTTTTCATGACGAAAGCAAAAATGATGGAGAATATATTTTATTGGATGGCCTAGAAACCATCAACGGAATAAAAATGCCCAAAAAACGCGCTTGGTACATGAATGTTGATGCCAAATATTTAGGGACTGATATTTTGAAAGCTGCTAATTAATGCCAAAAACAAAAAACATATTTACTAAAATCCATATTTGGAGGTACAAACATATCTCAGAACGTCAGTTTGTGTATGTATTAAGTATTCTCGTTGGTTTTTTGGCAGGTATAGGGACGTTGGTTTTAAAAAATATGACCTATTTCTTTCAATCCATGCTCGAAGGAAACCTGATGCGAGATTACAGTACTTCTTTGTATTTTATTTTTCCTATAATCGGCTTGGTGTTAGTATTTGTTGTTAAAAAATACCTCATTAAAAAAGAAATTGGACATGGTATTTCAACCACCTTATTTTCCATCTCTAAACGCAGTGGAATTATAGAAAAATACAAGATGTACGCCTCCTTAATTACAGCGCCACTTACGGTAGGTTTTGGTGGTTCTGCGGGGTTGCAGGGCCCCGCTGTTAGTACAGGAGCCGCCTTGGGGTCGTACCTTTCAAGGGTGTTTCATATGAATACTAAAACGCGCATGTTGTTAATTGGTTGTGCCACTGCAGGAGCCATGTCTTCTATGTTTAAAGCACCCGTTGCTGCCATTATTTTTGCCGTCGAAATTTTTAGCTTAGACCTTGCTTTTGCCTCTTTGGTGCCGTTATTATTAGCATCCGTATCTGCAGTTTTGACGTCTTATTTTTTCTTAGGGAAAGACGTGCTGTTAGGATTTAAATTGCAAGATGTTTTTGAGCCTAAAGACATCTTTTTTTATGTGTTATTGGGAATCGGAACAGGAATAGCGTCGGTGTATTTTTCAAAAATGTATTTTGTAATTACACGCTTTTTTGACCGCTTCAAAAGTCCGTTTAAAAAATTAATTATTGGCGCATTGGCAATTGGTTTGATGTTGTTCTTGATACCACCGCTGTACGGTGAAGGCTACGGATTGATGAATAGTTTATTAGATGGAGATGCAAAAGCAGCATTGGTAGACATTCCATATAATATCGATTTGAATAATAGTTGGATGGTAATTTTAATGTTGTTTATCATAGCCATTTTTAAAGCAATTGCAATGACTACAACCTTTGCAGCTGGGGGAGTTGGAGGAATTTTTGTCCCGACCTTGGTGATGGGAAGCGCTTTTGGAAATGCATTGGCAAAAATTTTAAATCAATTTGGATTTGATGTTTCAGAAACTAATTTTACATTAATAGGTATGACCGGATTAATGGCAGGAGTATTACATGCGCCCTTAACAGCCATTTTCTTAATAGCAGAAATCACTGGAGGGTATGATTTGTTTGTGCCGCTAATGTTAGTGGCTGCGATTTCATATGCATTTACAAAATACTTTATTTCCAATTCAATTTATACCATAGAATTGGCAAAAAGAGGCGAACTGATTACCCATGATAAAGACAAGAACGTATTAATGCTGTTGAATTTACAGAAAAATATAGAAACGAATTTTGTGTCTGTATGCCCAGAAATGAATTTAGGCAGTTTGTTAAATGATGCAGTTGCAAAATCAAACCGTAATATTTTTCCTGTGATTGATGAAGAGTCACAGTTCTTAGGAATTGTTTTACTAGACGATATTCGACCCATTATGTTTGATCAAAAATTATATGAAACAGTATCGGTTTCTGCCATCATGAAAAGTGCTCCGGCAATTATATTCCACAATGATTCAACAGAAATTGTAATGAAAAAATTTAAAGATAGCGGTGCTTGGAACTTACCGGTAGTAGAAGGTGGAAAATATATTGGGTTTATCTCTAAATCTAAATTGTTAACTGCGTATAGAAATAAATTAATAGAAGTAACCACCTAACTTTTGTACCTTTGTAAACCGAATACCTTATTATGAAAACACTACTTAAAATCCTTTTTGTTATATTTATTAGTTGGATGTGTATTGGAATTTACTTGTTGCAAATAGAACATTCAAAAGCGCAAATAGTAATGGGACTCGGTGTTTTCTTCTTGTCGTTTATTTTGATGCCAATTTTTATTTACCATAGGTACAAAGATGGTAAATACAAAAAATACCAATTGAATGATCAAAAAATAAAAGAAGCTATTAATAAAAAAAATGGTTAGAACTCATTTTTTGTGAACGTGGCATATACAGGAAAATGATCTGAATACCCTTCTTGATACCATTTGTGTATATAGGTTCTGAATGGACTTCCCTTTAATTTTCCGCGTTGAATTTTTAACCACTCTTTATCAAAGATTTCAGCTTGTTTAAAAGAGAGTTCATGGTTGTGTGCTTCTAGGAAATTTTTACTGACAATTATTTGATCAAATAAATTCCATTTTCCTTGGTAGCATGTAGTGCCTTTTGAGTTAGGATCAAATAACTGCTTCATCGGGTTGTGAAATTCTTCAGTTACCAAATAATCTTGAACGCTCTCATTGGTTGGATTGTCATTAAAATCGCCCAAGAGTATAATTTTTGCATCAGGTTCTGTGGTGTAAATTGTTTGGATGATTTCTTGCAGATGCATAGCAGCATCAATTCTTTTTTGACTGGTATTTTCACCACCTGTTTTTCTGGAAGGCCAATGCGTTACCAAAAGATGCACCTTGTCTCCTTTTAATTTTCCTGTAACCCATAAAACATCCCTTGTGTAATCTCTATACCCATGTGCGTTTTCTATATAAACCGGATAGGCGTTGCTTTCTAATAATTCAAAATGCTGTTTGTCATACAATAAAGCAGTATCAATGCCTCGTTCATCAGGAGAGTCATAATGAACATACGCATAAGGTGCTTCTTTTAAATTTGGATGTTGTACTAAATCCCGTAAAACAGTTTCATTTTCTACTTCTACCAGACCTATAAGAACAGGAGATGTAGTAGAATGTTCTGTTCCTAATAGAGAAATTACAGCACTTATTTTTTGTAATTTGTCTTGATACCGTTCATAGCTCCATGTTTTTTTTCCGGAAGGTGTAAAATCGTCATCCCTCGTTTTTGGGTCATTGTAAATGTCAAACAGGTTTTCTACATTGTAAAAACCAACGGTGAAATTATTTTTAGTAGCATTCAAGATAGAAGAAGTTTAGCGTGTTTTTTTTAGCAATTGATTGTCGAAAATACAAAAAGATATGAAGGAAAGATACATTCTGCTAACAGTCTTTTTTAAGGGGTAATGAAGAAAATTTAAAAAGAGGGGGCAACTTCGTTAAAACCAAGTGAAATTATTGAAGATTCAGTGCCTTTGAATTCTTTTATATATCATATATGCAATATAAAGAAGAGGTTAAATAACCCGTTTTTCTCCATTAGATTACCAAAAGAATGCTTTTTGTTAATGCTGTAATTAGCACGTGTTTTTTGTAGTTGAGGTAGTTTTACATTGTGAAACAAAACAACTATAAACAATTAAGAAATGAAAAAGTTACTCGTATTATTTTTAGGATTTACCTTCAGTACAACCGTGTTATTTGCAAACAATGACACCCCGATCGAAACAGCAAAAAAACAGCTAAGAACTGAGATTATTAAGCTGCTTGGAAATAATGAGTTTCCGTTAACAGCAACCTTTGCTCAAGCAGAAATATCCATATTATTAACCACTAATAATGAGCTGGTAATTATTTCAGTGAAATCACAAAACATACTTTTAGAAAGGTATATCAAAAGAAAATTAAACTACAAAAAAGTATATGTAAAAGCACTTAGAAAAATGAAGATTTACAGCATGCCAATAAAAATTATACACGCCTAAATTATAAGAGAAAACACAAACAGTTATTTGAATTGATACATCAAAAACCTCGGTCGAATAGATTGAGGTTTTTCTTTATGAAAAATTCTAATTCTTTGTATCTTTGCCACATATGATAGACGCAAGAGAAGTAGTTTCAGAAAAAGCAGTGTTGATTGGTGTAATAACCCAGTTACAAGATGAAATACAATCTGAAGAATATTTAGATGAATTAGAGTTTTTAACAGAAACTGCAGGAGGAGTTGCTGTAAAAAGATTTACTCAGAAATTAGAGAAAGCCCATCCAAAAACATTTATTGGAGCAGGGAAATTGGAAGAAGTTGCGGCATATATAGAATCGCATAATATAGGTACCGCTATATTTGATGACGAACTATCGCCAGCACAAATACGAAATATAGAAAAAGTGTTGGATTGTAAAATCTTAGACAGAACCAATTTAATCTTAGATATTTTTGCGCAAAGAGCACAAACAAGCTCTGCAAAGACGCAGGTAGAATTGGCACAATGTCAATATTTATTACCACGATTAACCCGTCTTTGGACACACCTTGATAAGCAAAAAGGGGGTATCGGAATGCGTGGACCTGGGGAAACAGAAATTGAAACAGATAGACGTATCATTCGTGATAAAATAACCATTCTTAAAAAGAGATTGGCTACTATTGATAAGCAAATGGCAGTGCAGCGTAAAAACCGTGGAAAAATGGTGCGTGTTGCTTTGGTTGGGTATACCAATGTTGGGAAATCTACCTTAATGAACTTGATTAGTAAGAGTGATGTGTTTGCAGAAAATAAATTGTTTGCAACCCTAGACACAACCGTTCGTAAAGTAGTGGTAAAAAACATTCCTTTTTTAATGACAGATACTGTTGGGTTTATTAGAAAATTACCAACACAATTAGTAGAGTCTTTTAAATCTACCTTAGATGAGGTTAGAGAAGCAGATTTATTGTTACATGTAGTAGATATTTCTCACCCAAACTTTGAAGATCACATCGCTTCAGTAAACATTATATTAAATGAAATTGATAGTGCCGATAAGCCTACTATTATGGTGTTTAATAAAATAGATGCCTATGCGCATGAAACAATCGATGAAGACGATTTGGTTACTCAGAAAACCAAAGCGCATTATACCTTAGAAGATTGGCAAAAAACATGGATGAGTGATATAGAAAGTACCAGCGTATTTATGTCTGCCATTAATAAAGATAATATTGAAGAGTTTAAGCAGAAAGCGTACAATGAAGTTAAGAAAATTCATATTGAACGTTTTCCATATAATAACTTCTTATACGATGAGTATACAGAATAATCTCGTTATGATGAGAAACGAAATGTGGGAGTAAGCGCTAAAAAAAAGTGTTTACTCGGTTGGAAACACCAGATGATTTATTCTTCTTTAAAATCAAAATCATCAATAATTCCTAGGCGTTTCGCTCTTCTTTTCCAACTTTTCCTAGCCAACGCTTGTAAGTCTTCAATGGTGTCGCTTTCGTCCATGATTTCTAGTCCAAGCAGCGTTTCAATCATGTCTTCTTGAGTAACCAATCCACTAACAGAACCATATTCGTCTACCACCAAAGCAATATGTTCTCGTTGTTCAATTAATTTATCAAATAAATCCGGAATCGGTAAATTTCTTTTGGTAATTAAAATGGGCCTTTTAATTTCTCTTAATTGTTGCTTTCCATTGCCTTTTATAATAGCCTCTAGCAATTGATCCTTTAAGAAATAGCCGGTAATATCATCTGGATTTCCTTCGTATAAAGGGATTCTAGAAAAACGCAAGTTAGGGTTGTCGTCAAAAAACTCTTGTATCATTTGCGACTCATTAGCAGATTTTAAGACTGTTCTCGGGGTCATAATATCTTTTACTTCTACTTTCTTAAAATTTAATAAATTCCGAATTACTTTGCTTTCAGATTCTTGAAAAACACCTTCTTTTTCAGCAATATCTGTCATGGCAGAAAAATCCTCTCTACTTAAAACAGAGCCATGTCCAGATTTACCAAACAGTTTTGTAAACAATTGTAATACCCAAAGGATGCCAGTCCATTTAAAGAAAAAGATAAAAAGAGTTAACGTTTTTGTGCTGAATTTTGCCAGCTTTTTCCAATGTGTTGCCCCAATTGTCTTGGGTATGATTTCAGAAACAATTAAAATTAGGAGGGTCATAATGGTAGACACGATTCCTACAATGTTTATTCCGAATAGATCTATTTTATACGGGAGTTGCTCTGCTTGAACACCCACTAAAATGGCACCAACGGTATGCGCAATGGTGTTCAATGTTAAGATCGCAATTAAAGGCTTATCGACATCATTTTTTAACCTTTCTAACTGAAAAGCATAGGTTTTTTTCTCTCCTTTTTCTACTTCAATAAATGTTGGAGACACACTTAGTAAAACGGCTTCAAGTATGGAGCATAAAAAGGAAATGAAAATAGAAAGTGAAGCAAATAAAATTAAAAGTGTCATATGGTTATATTGTCGGCTAAAGATACTAAAAAAAGAAAACCGCAAGTAGGCCTACTTGCGGTTCTTTTTATGAATTGTTTTTTGTTAAAAAATGTAATTAACGCCCAACCCAAAAACTTCCTTAAACTGTACTTTACTAGACGCATTATCATCTATAATTGTATGTAGGTTTAAATTGGTAGATAAGTATTTGTTAATCTGCATTACAAAACTTAATTGATAATCAATATCTATATTTTGAGGTTTGTCTAAGTAGTTCGCATATACATTTAAAATGTTTTCCATAGTAACGTTTTCCATCACTGTTGTCTTGTAGTTTATAGCACCGTTAAAACCAAATTCATAACGTGTGTTTTTACCTAAGTCTGTACCATATTGTCCAGAAAATTCATCTGAAACCAATGTAAGTTTAGAGGTAATTGGAGCTAAATTAATTTTAAAATTATCAGATTTTTTCCAAAACAAACCTGGCCCAAAACTTACATAACCAGGCGCTAAAAAAGCAGAAGTCTTTACTTTTGGAGTTTGCGTATAATCGTACCCATTTGTGAATTGAGTTTTTAAGTTTAAAAAGAAAGAATACGACCAATTCCCTGCTGCTTTTTTTCCAACCAAAGAATTAAATTCAAATTTGTCATCTGTTTTTCTGGTTCCATTTCCTTTTACATTGTTTATTCCATAAGCGAGAATTAATTTATTATCCCAAGATAAATTCCCTTTCGTGTAATTAAAATCATAATTGATCCCTAAGTTTCCTGCAACTGTATTATCTCCACCAGAGATCCAGTTAGAGAAGGAAGATTGGTTTAGTAAAAAAGAAATGCTTCCTTTTTTCTTCCAATTTGAGTTGTTTTCGGTTGATTTTTCTTGTGCAATAATTGTTTGTGTAAATACCAGTACAAATAATGCGATGCAAATTCTCTTTGTCATTTTTTAAAGTGTTTTTATATAAGACAGTAACTTTGGTAAAAAGTCACTTATTATTTTCTATGGAAGGTGTATTTAACGCTAAGTCCAAATATTTCTTTAAACTGAACTTTGCTTGAAGCATTATCATCTATTAAGGTATGTAAAAGAATATCCATGGATAAATATTTATTTACAGGAACAGAAAAACGTACTTGATAATCGATATCTACATTTTGAGCTTTTTGTAAATAATTAGAATACAGCGCGAAGATATGTTGCATGGTAACATCTTCAAATATTTTAAATTTAAAGTAAGCAGACAAGCTAAAACCTAAAGCGATTTTTGTGTTTTTACCCGGGTCTACACCGTACTTGCCAGAAAAGGCATCAGAAACAAATGTAAATCTAGTAGAAGCAGGAGCAATATTTATAGTTGCATTGTCCGATTTTTTCCACAACATTCCAGGACCAAAAGATAAATACGCAGGAGAAAAGAAATCAGAAATAGCAACTCTTGGGGTCGGTTTGTAATCATACCCTTTAGAAAACTGCGTTTTTAAGTTTAAGAAAAAAGAGAAAAACCAATCTTTCTTTGTCTTTTTACCTAACAATGAATTGTATTCAAAGCGGTCACTCGTTTTTCTAAACCCTTCATCTTTTACATTGCTCAGACCGTAAACAGTAATTACTCTATTGTCCCAGTTCCAATCTCCGTTTTTGTAATTGAAATCGTAATTGATACCAAAATTTCCAGCAATGGTATTATCTCCACCAGCTTTCCAGTTTGTAAATGTAGATTGGTTGAATAGAAAAGTAAATTGTCCATTTACTTTCCATTTTGGTTTTACAACAATACTATCTTTCTTTTTTTCTTGAGAAAAAAGAATGGAAGAAATTAGCAAAAAACAGATAAAAATGAAGTTTTTCATCACGAACCTTAAAAATTAGCTGCAAAAATAAGGTGAATTAGAAAATTAAAAAAATTTATTTCGTAGCTTTATATAAAGGAACTGTAGAACATGCTTCTCCAAACATAACCGTTTTGGCAACTAATTGTATTTTTTGAATTAATTGAATGTAGGCAGTCGGTGGAATCGGCTTGTTTGAACAGCCTTTAATAATAACAGGTTTTTGTGTGAATTCAGTAGTGTCTAACGAATTAATAATGCGTGTGTAAATTACTGTTTCTAGCAATCCTAAGGTGCCAACCACCGTTTCTTTAGCAAAAGGGACTAGCTTGGAAGTGATTAATAAATAAGCCCAAGACGGTATAATGGCATCAGAAGAGCAATGTAAAGCAACATAACAATCTTGATACTGTTGCCAATCATGATTGGTTAGATGGGTTCTAAAATCTTTTTCTTTTAAAATGATCTCGTGAAATAACCAAGCTTTAATATCAAGTACAACTCTCTTTCCTTTGGGATAGTAATCTTCAAGGTCTACTGTAATCAGCTTGCTATTTGCAATTCTATTAATTATTTCTTCTGCCATTTTTTCCGCTTCAAAGTTACAATGCTATAAAAGCACTAAAGTTTTTCCTGCCAGCTACCAGCTACTAGTATTATAGCATTCCTAGCTCTAACTTAGCTTCTTCACTCATCATTTCTTGTGTCCAAGTTGGGTCAAATGTAATTTCAACTTCAGCCTTGTTAATTTCTTTTAAAGACATCACTTTATCTTCTACCTCTCTTGGTAAAGATTCTGCAACAGGACAATTAGGCGATGTCAATGTCATTAATATTTTGGCATCATTATCTTCATTTACAAAAACATCATAAATTAACCCCAATTCGTAAATGTCTACAGGAATTTCTGGATCGTAAATGGTTTTAATTACGGCAACAATTTTGTCTCCTACTACTTCTAATTCAGTATCTGTCATCTTCGTTATTTTTAATTCTAAAAGTATTTTTATTTTGCTTGTAAGGCTATGGCGTACAGTTTTATTTGTTTTAACATAGAAACTAACCCGTTTGCTCTTGTTGGACTTAAATGTTCTTTCAGTCCAATCTCGTCAATAAAATTTGTGTCAGCGGCCAATATGTCCGTTGCTTTTTGGTCGGAAAAAACACGTAATAATAACGCGACAATTCCTTTTGTTAATATGGCATCACTATCCGCAGTAAAAACTAAACGGTTTTCGTTTAATTCTGAGTATAGCCAAACTTTTGATTGACAGCCTTTTATTAGGTTTTCATCAAGTTTGTAAACTGAATCAATTAGAGGTAGAGACTTTCCTAAATCAATAATATATTCATATCGCTCCATCCAATCATCAAACATCGAAAACTCATCAATAATTTCTTCTTGTATTTCTTTGATAGTCATTTTTTAAACTTATTTTTGCACAATCTAAAAGACTGATTTTGTGAAAGGGCAAAATTACGATAAAATTGGCATTTAATATCTATTTAGTTTAAATAGAAATAAGGTTATTTTTTTTAGATTAAGTGAAATAAGAACCTTTCTTTTTGAAAGTTAAAACATAGGTATGAGTAAATTATTAGCAGTTGGTACAGTAGCTTTTGATGCTATTGAAACACCGTTTGGGAAAACAGATAAAATATTAGGTGGTTCTGGAACTTTTGTAGGGTTGGCAGCATCACAATTTGGAGTTGATACAGGGGTTGTTTCTGTAGTAGGTGGAGATTTTCCACAGTCCTATTTAGACATGATGAACGCTAAGGGAATTAATACAGCTGGAATTGAAATTATAAAAGAAGGGAAAACTTTTTTTTGGAGTGGGAAATATCACAATGATATGAACTCTAGAGATACCTTAATAACTGAATTAAATGTTTTAGAGCATTTTACACCAGTTGTTCCAGAAAATTTTAAAGATGCAGAAATTGTAATGTTGGGTAATTTACATCCATTAACACAAGCATCTGTTTTAGATCAAATGGAAGTAAAACCAAAATTAGTAGTGTTAGATACGATGAATTTTTGGATGGACATTGCATTGGCTGATTTGCATGAAGTAATTAAGAGAATTGATGTAATTACCATTAATGATGAAGAGGCACGTCAATTAAGTGGAGAATATTCGTTAGTAAATGCAGCGAAGAAGATTCATGAAATGGGTCCTAAATATGTAGTGATTAAAAAAGGAGAACATGGCGCTTTGTTATTTAATGAAGGCAACATGTTCTACGCGCCAGCGTTGCCTTTGGCAGAGGTTTTTGATCCAACAGGGGCGGGAGATACTTTTGCAGGAGGATTTTGTGGGTTTTTAGCCAAGACAGAAGATATTTCTTTTGAGAATATGAAAAATGCCATTATTTATGGGTCTAATTTAGCATCGTTCTGTGTAGAGAAATTCGGAACCACAAGAATGGAAGAACTGACAAAAGATGAAGTGTTACAGCGCTTAAAAGCATTTAAAGAGCTGACACAATTTGATATAGAAATTTCATAAATACAAATCCGCGCTTTTTTGCTGCGGATTTTTTTATAACACAACAACAACAACAACAACAACAACAACACACACACTAAACAAAGAAAACAATGAGTGATGCTTTAAAACATGAATGTGGAATTGCAATGGTTCGTTTATTAAAACCATTACAGTATTACAAAGATAAATATGGCACTGCGTTTTACGGAATTAACAAAATGTATTTGTTAATGGAAAAACAGCACAATCGTGGTCAAGACGGAGCCGGTTTTGCTAGCGTAAAATTTAATGTAGATCCAGGAACTCGATATATTAGTAGAGTGCGTTCTAACAAATCGCAACCAATTCAAGATATATTTGGGCAAATTAACGAACGATTGAATGGTGTTTTAGAAGAGAACCCTGATAAAAAAGACGACGTTTCTTGGCAAGAAGAAAACATGCCTTATATAGGGAATTTGTTTTTAGGACACGTACGTTATGGTACTTTTGGTAAAAACAGCATCGAAAGTGTACATCCATTTTTGCGTCAATCGAACTGGAAACATCAAAATTTAATTGTTGCGGGGAACTTTAACATGACCAATTCTAAACAATTGTTAGACGAGTTGGTAGATCTTGGTCAACATCCAAAAGAGTTTACAGATACCGTTACAGTAATGGAGAAAATAGGACACTTTTTAGAAGAAGAAGTTTCTAGTTTATATTTAAAAGCGAAAGAAAAAGGATACAATAAAAAAGATGCTTCGCCTTTTATAGAAGAGAATTTAGACCTGCAAAAAGTATTGCAGAGATCATCTAAAAACTGGGATGGTGGTTATGCAATGGCAGGCTTAGTAGGCCATGGAGATGCCTTTGTTTTAAGAGATCCATCTGGAATAAGACCAACCTATTATTACCAAGACGATGAAGTTGTTGTTGTAGCGTCTGAAAGACCAGTGATACAGACTGTATTTAATGTTGATATCGAAAACGTTAAAGAATTGGATAGAGGGCACGCCTTAATTATTAAAAAAAGTGGAGAAACCTCCGTACAGCCAATACTAGAACAAAAACCAAATAAAGCCTGTTCTTTTGAACGTATCTATTTCTCAAGAGGAAGTGATGCAGCTATTTATGAAGAACGTAAAAATTTAGGGAAATTAGTCTTCCCTCAGATTTTAAAATCTATTGATAGCGATATTTCAAATACGGTATTTTCTTTTATACCCAATACTGCCGAAACATCATTCTACGGAATGACAGAAGCAGCTGAAGATGTATTAAATCAACAGAAAACTGCAAAAATATTAGCCGGAGGCGGAAAACTTTCTGCCGAAAGAGTTACAGAAATTTTATCTGAAAGAGCTCGTTTCGAAAAGATTGCCATAAAAGATGTAAAATTACGTACGTTTATTGCAGACGATAATAGTAGAGATGATTTAGTAGCCCATGTGTATGATGTTACCTATGGTGTTGTAAAGTCAACAGATAATTTGGTCATTATTGATGATAGTATCGTTAGAGGAACCACGCTAAAGAAAAGTATTATAAAAATTCTGGATAGATTAAATCCTAAAAAAATTGTTGTTGTGTCTTCTGCGCCTCAAATTAGGTACCCAGATTGTTATGGAATTGACATGGCTAGAATTGGCGATTTTATTGCTTTTAAAGCGGCATTAGAGTTACTAAAAGATACAAATCAATATCATATTGTAGACGAGGTATATGCTAAGTCTATTGCGCAAAGAGGAAAGAAAGATGCTGAAATTGTAAATTTTGTAAAAGAAATTTACGCGCCTTTTACAAGAGTAGAAATATCTAAAAAGACAGCTCAAATGTTAAAAACACCCGATATCAGTGCAGAAATTGAGGTGATTTACCAATCGGTAGATAATTTACACATCGCCTGTCCTGATAATCTAGGTGATTGGTACTTTACAGGTAATTATCCAACTGATGGAGGCCATAGAGTTGTAAACGAAGCCTTTATTAACTTCTATGAAGGCAGCGATAAAAGAGCTTATTAAAGAGGTTTTACAAAACAGATAAATTAATGTTAATTATGGGATTTAGATGATCTAATTAATTTATTTTTTGTTTCTTTATCTTAAGAAAATTTATAAACTACCATTCTTGAAAATATTTTTAAGGATGGTAGTTTGCTATTTTTAAGTACTTATTTTAAGCCCCCAATTTCAATCCCTATAATGAAATATCCCCTTAGAAAAATACTTAAGAGTGTTGTCGTATGCGCATTTTTAAGTGTTAATTGCTATGCACAATCCGGTCCAGGAGGTGTTGGAAATTCAAGTTCAAATGTGTTATGGTTAAAGGCCGAAGACCTTTCTTCTCTAGTAGATGGAGATAATATTAATCTTTGGCAAGACGCTTCGGGTAATGGAAATGATGTCAGCCAACCTACAGCGTCTTTTACACCCATTTATAAAACAGGTATTTTAAACGGGTTTTCTGCGGTTCGTTTTGAAAAAACAAATGGACGCTTGCGAAAAACGGGTTTTTCAAGTTTTCCCACGTCAGCAATTACCGCAATTTATGTTAATAAGACCACAGAAAGTAACGATGGTGTTTTATCCTATGCTTCTTCAGCTCATAATAATGACTTTTTGCTATTTAGTAGTAATAATTTAGGACTGTATAGAAGTTCAAATGCATATTCTAGTATTGGTTTTAATGACAATAACTTTCATATTACCAACGCAAGTTGGCAAAGTGCTGGAGGAAATGTAGAAATCTGGAAAGATGGTTCTAGAGATTATACAGGCTCCTTGTCTTCAGGTAGTACAATTACAGCAGGTGGTTCTTTAGCGATTGCTGGAGAACAAGATTCAGTAGATGGAAATTATGATTCAGCACAAGCGCACTTTGGTGATTTTACAGAAGTCATGGTGTTTGATACATTTTTAAACCAAGCACAACAAATTATTGTAGCAAACTATTTAGGAGCCAAATATGGTATTTCCATTTCCAATGATAGATATGCCTATCAAACAACCCATTTTTATGATGTAGCTGGAATTGGTAGAGAAAATGCCGCAAACACACATTTGTCTGCAATGTCAGCAGGAATTTTACACATAGAAAATGCGAGTGAAATTAATGCAGATCAAGAGTATTTGCTCTTTGGACATGACAATGCAGATGTTTCTTCTAGTTGGACAGCAATAGAAGCACCAAATGATGGTGTAGACATTCAACGATTGTCAAGAGAATGGCGTTTGGATCAAACAGGAACCGTAGGTACAATAGATGTTGTAATAGATGTTGCGGAATTTCCTTCGCTGCCTGCCGGACATACCATGTATGCTTTAATGGTAGATACCGATGGTGATTTTAGTTCTGGAGCAAGTGTGTATGAAATGACCTTCGTTTCTGGAACAAATTACACCACTACGAATCTTACGTTTGTTGATGGAGATTACCTGGCTATTGCAGCAGTGAACCCTAAAGTTGAACATACAGCAAGCATTGGTTCTGAAACTGAGAGTAGTAATGCAATTATAGAAATTTCTTTGAACTTCATTCCGGTTATAGATAAAACAGTTGAGATTACTACAGCTAATGTTAGTGCTATTGCTGGTTCAGATTATACAGCTGTCACTGCGAGTACAATAACTATTTTGGCAGGAAATACAACGGCCAATTATACCGTTATTGTTGCAGATGATATAGATCCAGAATCAACAGAAACATTTGTTACAACATTAAGCAACCCTATATCTGGTCTAACATTGGGGGCTAATACCATGTATACACATAGTATTTCTGATAATGATATTAGTCGAAAAGTTTATTTTGATAACGCAGCTTCAAATGCAGCTGAAAGTACAACCGCAGTTACGGTGAATTTAAGTGTTGATGTAGTTGATATGGTAAATCCAACAAGTGTTGATTATGCCGTTACCGGAGGAACTGGAACTAGTGGTACTGATTATACCTTTTCATCTGGTACGGTTACATTTCCTGTAGGAATTACTACAGGTTCTTTCTCTTTTTTGGTAAATAATGATGCATTGTATGAAACAAATGAAACCATTATCATTGGATTAAGCAATCCTGTTAATTGTAATTTAGATAGTTCAGTGCCTTTTGGAGGTACTGGTTTTACAGCGTATACCTATACCATTAATGACAACGATGCGAACCCTACATTGGCATTTAACAGCAGTTTCTCTTTAGGTTCAGAATCTGTAACAACGGTGAATTTTGCAGTAGATTTGAGTATTGTTTCCGGAATTGATGCATCAGCAGTATATACCGTTACCGGAACGGCCACAGGAAGCGGGTTCGATTATACATTAGCAAATGGAACCATAACAATCCCTTCTGGAAGTACAACAGCAACTATTACTGCAGTAATTCATGATGATAATGAGGTGGAGTTAGCTGAAACACTTATTCTAAGCTTATCAGCTCCTACAAACGCTTCTTTAGGAACGAACACATCGCACGCGTATACCATAATAGACAACGATAATTTTGGCTATACGGGTCCAGGAGGCGTTGGAGATGGCACTACAAATATTGTGTGGCTAGATGCCAACAAAATTTCGTCTTTATCAGACAATGACGACGTTACATCATGGTCAGATGTGTCCGGTAATAGTAATGATTTTTCGCAATCAGCAACCTTCTCTCCAGTGTATAAAACGAGCATTATAAATGGATTCCCTAGTGCACGCTTTAATAAAACAAACAATAGAATTCGGAAAACAAGTTTTACAGAGTTTGCCTCAAGTGCTATTACTACAATTTTTGTGAATAAAAATAATGGCGAATCAAGTGATTCACATGTGTCCTATGCATCGTCAGTTCATAATAATGATTTCTTACTTTTTGGTAGTAGTAACTTAGAAGTATATAGAGGGGCGGCATCAACAAGTACAGGGATCTCTTTAGATGATAATAACTGGCATATTATCAATGCAAGTTGGCAAAGTTCTGGGGGTAATTATGAAATTTGGAAGGATGGTAATGAATCAGCAATTGGTACCATAGCTTCAGGAACAAGTATAACAGCTGGAGGGACTTTGGCTTTAGCAGGAGAACAAGATGCTGTAGATGGAAATTATGCAAGTAACCAGGCACATAGTGGTGATTATCCAGAAGTTATTGTGTACAATGTGTATTTAAATACAGCCCAGCAAATAATCGTTTCAAATTATTTATCAGCCAAATACAACATTGCCATTTCTAATGATTTTTACATGCAAGATGAAACTGGGAATGGCGATTTTGATTATAATGTTGCAGGAATAGGAATGGCAGTAGATGGTTCTTTTCATGCCGACTCTAGAGGAAATGGAATTGTACGAATGCTATTACCAGCATCGTTAAGTTCAGATAAGTATCTATTTTGGGGAAGAAACAACAGAGCAAATTATTCATTTGTAACAAATACCAGTAATTATAAAGAAAGGTTAAGTTCTAATTGGCGAGTTAATAAGCGAAATAACCTGGGGACTATTACTTTTGAAATAGACATGACGGGAATTGATCTTTCTGGCAAAAATGCCTGTGCTCCATTGCAATTAATTGTAGATAATGACAGTGACTTATTAAGCCCTACAAGCACATATACACTCATAAATACAACAGGAAATATATACCAAGCAACAGGAGTTTCATTTAATGATGGAGATTATTTTACAGTAGAATATCTCGACAAAATAGTGGTAGATGACAGCCAATATTACAATGGCTCTGGAACCGGTAATGTTCCAAACACAACAGATAGCTGTTATAAATTACTTGTAAAGAATACAGCAACGGGGGCAATCTCTTTAACAGAAAACGCCAGTGTTAGAGAAATTGAAATTGAAAATGGAGGAAAGCTTGCCCTAAATACAGGCGTGTATTTACAAGTTGAAAATGGAATTAATAATGATGGTGAAATACGATTGATAGGAACTTCACAATTGATCCAAACACATACTACCGCAACACAAGTTTCAGGAACCGGAGTATTATACAAAGACCGAGCTGCGGTTACAACAAATGTCTTTCAATCAGGTTTTTGGTCTTCTCCAGTAACTTCAAACGGTAGTACTTTTACTATAAATTCAATTTTAAAAGACGGAACCATTCCAACTACAGCAGTTGCAACTGCAGGAGCTGCATCTGATATTACGTTTACAGGGACGGATATTTTGGACGGTTCAAATTCTCCAGTAGTAATTAGTGGACGCTGGTTGGCTAAACTTATAAATGGCGTAGATTGGAACCGTCAAATAAGTCCGACTTCTCAAAATTTTAATCCAATAGAAGGGTGGAACATGAAAAGTGTAGGCGGGAATTTTACGTTTAAAGGAATACCCAATGATGGAACTTATACAACTTCTATCGATCAAAATAAATTGAGTTTAATAGGGAATCCATATCCATCAGCTATAGATGCAGATCAGTTTATAGCAGATAATACTGCTGCTTTTAATGGGGTGCTATATTTTTATAATAGTTTAGGCGATGTTTCACATTCCAGAAGTGCATATTCAGGCACCTATTATACAAGAGTAAATGGTGTAGGAACTCCTGCAGAAACTACTGCGATTTCTGGAAGCAATTATTACATACCCGTAGGTCAAGCATTTTTTGTTACTAGAGAGGCATCTGGAAGCGGAACCATAACGTTTAAGAATGCACAAAGAAATTTTAAAACTATTGGAAGTGAATCGGTCTTTTTTAGCAAAAATAAAATAAAGGCCTCAAAGAAAATTCCATTAATTCGATTGGGTTTTCGTTTTAATATAAAAGGAGATCAAGTATTTAATAGAGAATTAGCGATTGCTTTTAGAGGATTAACGAATACTTATGAACCGGGTTTTGATGCAGAAATGTTTGACAAACAACCTTCAGACTTGGCCTTGAAAATTGAAGATAAAACAACTCCTTTCGTTATTTCAAGTGTTGATTATCTAAATGAAGAGATGGAAATACCTCTGTACTTATATTTAGATGTGGAAAGAACAGTGACCTTTAAATTAAACGCTTTAGAGCATATGAACGCAAGTGTTTATATATATGATAAAGTAACGAAACAGACCTTTAAAATAAATGACTCTTCAGTTAGTTTATCCTTGCCAGCAGGTACCTATGGCGATCGATTTGTATTGATATTTCAAGATAGAACAGAAATAGCGCTTGGAGTAGAAGAGGAAATTATAGAAAATAAATTCCGATTGTATTTTGATGCTAATAGCCGTGAAATTGTACTGAAAACAACAGAAGTAGATGCCGTTAAGTCGGTGAAGATTTTTTCAATTTTTGGACAAGAAATAATGAACTTAAAAAGAGATATACTACCTGTAAATGAACTTAGAATCGGCACTGATAAGTTATCAAGTTCCGTGTATATTGTTAAAGTGTATTTTGCGAATGGAATAGTATCTAGAAAAATTATAATACATTAAATTCATACCGTTTGGTATATTTTTATATCTTTGTATTCTAAATTTAATTTGTTTCGTGTCTAAATCAGAAAAAACAAAAGCCTTTATTATAGAAACGGTCGCACCAATATTCAATAAAAATGGATATTCGGCAATGAGTTTGTCTAAGATTACGGCGGCTACTGGTTTGACAAAAGGAGCTATTTATGGCAATTTTGAAAACAAAGAGCAATTGGCGATTGCCGTTTTTCAGTTTTCTGTTAGAAGAATTTTAAAAGATTTAAATGAGCATGTAAATCAGGGTAAAACACCCTTAGCACAATTGCTAAATGTTGCTGAATTTTACCATAACTACTATGAGTACAATAGAAAATTAGGAGGCTGTCCTATTTTAAATACTGGTGTAGATGCAAACAATCACAATCCGTTAATCATCGCCAAGGTTAGATCCTATAATGAAAGAATTTTAGATCGGTTTGCCAATCTAATAGAAAGTTGTAAAGCGTCCAAAGAAATTAAAAACTCGGTTGACAGTTTGTTATATGCCAAGCGCTTTTTTGCGATGATAGAAGGCGCAATTTACATGTCGTATATTATGGAAGATAAAGATTACATGAAAGATTTGGCAGTATACATGAACCAAATAATACACAACGAATTAATATAAACTATTTTTTTAATCAAAAATATACCAAACGGTATAAAAATATCATTATGAGTTTACCAAAAATTTTAGAAAGCAAAACAAAAATCAGATTTCAAGATTGTGATCCGTTTAATCATTTAAACAATGCATCGTATTTTAATTATTTAATCAATGCCAGAGAAGATCAATTAATAGCCAACTATGAGTTGGATATATATCAGCATGGAAAAGCCACTGGCAAGAGCTGGGTAGTGGGGACACACCAAATAGCCTATATTAAACCGGCGAATTTAATGGAAACGGTAACAATTGACTCCCAGTTAATTAAATATAATGAAAAGGCACTATGGGTAGAAATTAGGATGTGGAATGAAGCTAAAACGGAATTGAAAGCAGTTTTATGGAGCTCTTTTGTTCATTTTAACATCATCAAACAAAGAGCAGCCATACACGACGAAAACTTAATGAATTTATTTAAAGAAGCTGTGTTGCCATTGGAATCAACTAGTTTTGAAGAGCGCATGAAAAGTTTGCGATCTCAAAAACAATCAGCATAAAAAAAGCACCTCAAAAGAGGTGCTTTTTTATGTTATATATAGCTGAGAATTATTTTGATTCAGCGTAACGTCTTGCAACTTCGTTCCAGTTAATTACATTAAAAAAGGCATTGATGTAATCTGGTCTTCTGTTTTGATAATTTAAGTAATATGCATGTTCCCAGACATCTAAGCCTAAGACTGGCGTTCCTTCACAAGTGACACCTGGCATTAATGGATTGTCCTGATTTGGTGTAGAACATACCGAAACTTTTCCTCCTTTATCAACACATAACCAAGCCCATCCAGAACCAAATTGAGTAGCAGCGGCTTTCGAAAAAGCATCTTTAAAAGCCTCTACAGAACCAAATTGAGCCTCAATAGCCGTTTTTAATTCGCCTGATAACGTTCCTTTATCTGAAGGATTCATTACTGACCAGAATAAAGAATGGTTGTAAAAACCACCACCGTTATTTCTAACCGCTTTATTATCCATATCTAAGTTTCCTAAAATAGCTTCAATTGAGTTCCCTTCTAAATCAGTTCCTGCAATGGCATTATTTAAGTTGTTTGTGTATCCGTTGTGATGTTTGCTATGGTGAATTTCCATAGTTCTCGCATCAATATTTGGTTCTAACGCATCGTATGCGTATCCTAATTCTGGTAATTGAAAAGCCATAATTATATGTTTTATTGATTAATTATTTTGTGTTATCAGCTCATTTCTGATTTGCCTAGTACAAATTTAACGGAAAATTTCTTGACCAACAACAACAGTTGGTCTTCATTTTTTATAGAATTATAAAGAAAAGTTATTGATTAATAATTAGCATCTTCTGGATACTTGGCCATAAATTCTTCAGCTTTATCGACCATTTGTGTGCTCCCGCAGAAAAAAGGCACTCTTTGGTGTAATTCTGATGGCTCTAAATCCATAATTCTTTTATAACCATCCGTAGCCTTCCCTCCAGATTGTTCTGCTATAAATGCCATAGGGTTGCATTCGTACAACAAACGTAATTTCCCTTTTGGACCAATTGCGCTAGTTGGATACAAGTAAATACCTCCTTTGATCATGTTTCTATGAAAATCGGAAACCAAAGAGCCTATATATCTAGAAGTATACGGTCTATTATCTTTTTCTTCTTGACAATATTTAATATACTCTTTAACGCCTTGAGGAAAATGCACATAATTCCCTTCATTGATAGAATATATTTTTCCGTCTTTTGGATGTTGAATATTTGGATGTGATAAATAGAAAGTTCCAATTGCAGGGTTTAAAGTAAACCCATGAACACCCTTACCTGTTGTAAAAACAATCATGGTAGAAGTTCCATAAACAACATAACCTGCTGCAACTTGTTCACTTCCTTTTTGTAAGAAATCTTCTTTTGTAACTGGAGTTCCTTCTGGAGAAACTCTTCTATAGATTGAGAAAATAGTTCCAACAGAGACGTTTACATCAATATTAGAAGACCCATCTAAAGGATCCATTAATAAAACATATTTATTGCTATTCGTTTTGTTTTTCCCTTCAACAACCACAAAATCATCTTCTTCTTCACTTGCAATACCACAAACAATTTCTCTGTTGATAATAGTATGTTTAAATAAATCATTGGCCAGCACATCCAGCTTTTGTTGTGTTTCTCCTTGAATGTTAACATCGCCTGAAGCACCAGTAATATCTACTAAACCTGCTTTTCTAATCTCATGATTTACTACTTTTGCAGCCAATCGAATCGCATTAATAAGTCTAGAGAGCTCACCAGATGAGTATTTAAAATGCTTCTGATTGTCAATAATGAACTCACCAAGAGTCATGTGTTTTGTGTTCATAACAAATAAATGTAAAAGTTGCACAAATATCGTTTAAATTTGTTTTACTTAAAGAATAATTATGAGTTTTATCATTAGAAAAGGAGAAAAGGAAGACATGAATTCTGTTTTAG
>Ga0209395_1001643_pt1 | contig 30900 bp, 27 predicted proteins | sample GOMGulsemesocosm_3_FD_184635 | JGI IMG/M metagenome (GOLD analysis project Ga0209395, IMG submission 184635) | Methane-oxidizing microbial communities from mesocosms in the Gulf of Mexico - GOM9D Gulf of Mexico (SPAdes) (version 2) | ecosystem: Environmental > Aquatic > Marine > Cold seeps... | reverse complement strand
GGATGCAAGTACTTAGGTTTTGCTTGGAGCAAAAAACTGTACTCGTCAATTACACAGTGCGCTATGTTACTTTCCTCGAGCCACGATCAGAATCTGCTGAGTTGAACAAAATTCATATTCGAATGTCCCCCGCTAACCTACAGCAGTTATCAAAGCTGGGGAGTACCGTCTTTTATGAAGAGGCTATATCCTCAATAAGATATAGCCTCTTCAACAAATCTGACAACAGGTAACGAAGTGCTGAAGGTTATCGATATATAGTTAACTTCTCCTTCAGTTATTCACTAGAAGGATTAAAGTACATTTGATTATGACGGATCATTTGGGTAATTTCTAACACATACTCAGTACCACGCTCTGAGTAAGGTAATAACCCTGTAGCTAAAATTTCAGGTGATAATATTTGCTCTTGCTCTCGCAATTGTGAGCGAATGGTACGGAAAACAAGATAAGCATTATTTGAATTTATATTATGTAAATAGCGTTTCACCGCATCATCAACACTATTAAACGATTCAACTTCATGGCTTGCATCTTCGTTACGACCGTTTGGCACCATGCCACAACCTTTTTTATAACACCAAATACCAAAGAAGTTTAAGCCAATTCGAGCAAATCTTGATGTCCCCCAAGCTGACTCATTTGCAGCTTGTACCAAAATTAAGGAACTGGGTACGATATCTATGCGAGTAAGCAACTCATTGATTTTATTTAGCTGAGTATAACTTCCCTTAATTTTGTATTTTCTACTCAGTTTATCCAAAAGTCCCTGTTGTTCAAGACTAATCGTTTGTTCTAATATTAATTGTTCTTTTAGAACGATAACTTCTTCTCTAATCGCTAAAATCTTATTATTTTCACGCTCAATAGCGGGCTTTATATAGTTAAAAAATTGACGTTTTTTCTCTTTTACATCATAAATTTTTGAAAAATTGGGCAAAATAACTTTATGTAGCGGGGTTTCAGGTATTTTGGCAATGAGTGATTTTTTGGTCGACTCAATATTTTTATTATTAACGGGTAACTTTTCCAATGTTTTAGTTAGATAAAATGGCGTTATTAATGAATATACAAATAAAACCAAAAGTAATAGTTGAAATCCCCATGAGAGTATCAAGCGTTGCTGTTTAACTATTGTCATATGTTCGCCCATCCTTAAGCTGAAAAACTATCGTTGTTTTGCACTATATCGGCTTCTTTGGTATGAAGTTGCAAGCCAAAAATCTCACGATATAAAATACCTTTAACGTTGTAAAATAACGGCGCTAAATAAGTAATAGCAAACAAAAAAATCACAATACCAATGAATGTAAAAGAACTCTTCATCATAAACAAAATTAACAAAGGCGTTAATGACAATGCCAAAATCAAACTGAGTATAGAGTAAATATTGAAAAGCTTAAACCATTGAAAGCGTGTTGCTTTAATACATAAAACTATCGCTTTAAGTGGCGACATTTGTTTTTCAACCACCAAGGGGATTGTTAAAGATAAAGCGACTAAAAGGAATATGCCCGGTAAATAAAGTAATGTTAAACCAAGGGTTATTAGCATTGAAGATAAAATTGCACACACTGCGACCCAACTTCCTCTTTTTAGGAAAGAAAATATAAGTCTTGGATGTGTATTCAAACGAATGGCGTGAAATACCCCCATCATCTCAACACCGGCTAAAAAGGGTGATATCGCCAAAGTAACAATAATATTCATTAATGAGCTTGATTGTGGGTCTTTTACAACATGTTCAATCCCCCCCATATAGCTACTCGCAATCAAAACAACAGTCATACCGATCATCAATGAAAGAAAAAGTCCTAAATTAATTGAAATTCTTGATTGTCGAGTATATTGCCAAGCCTCTTTAAATACTGATGAGACGTCAATAACATACTCACCTTTTAATGCTTTTTCGATACTACCACCTACGATTAATACGGGCTCTTTTTCAACTGACATGTGTTACCTAAATAAAATACAAAAAAAATGAGAAGGCGATTACCGCTTTCTCGAAAATTCAATTCATTATACCTAACTATTAAAAATTATTCAGCATGCACATTATTGGTGTTTTTCATGAATGCCATTAAGGATGTTTTCAAAAAATAGCGTGCCTTTTTGTCGAGCCAATTCAATATTATTAACAGGTATCTGTTCAGGATTTTTATATACTGATAATACTTTAGCTAGACTTTTTTCTCTAATAATATGAATCGTTGGGTAGGGTGAACGATTAGTAAAGTTGGCAGCATCGTCATAATCATCACCAGCAAAAACATATTCAGGGTGAAAGCTTGCTAACTGAAATATGCCCTCGAATCCGGATGAAATAATAAGTTCATTGGCATAATCAACGAGTTCTAGGTATCGTTCAAAAGAACGAAAACCTGACTGATAAATAATTAAGCTGGTTTCCAATTTTGGATGTTTTTGTAGATATTGACACTGCTCTAGCAACTCAACTAGCGCCATTTTCACCTTATTTAGTTCTGATAAATAATAATAAATACTTTCATTTACCAATTCTTTTTTTGCAAAAGGGCAAAAATTTAAACCAACAATGATTTCTTCAAGCCATTGTTGGGTTTGCAGTACTTCAATAGTTTTTGACATTTCAATAACATTAACAAATTAAGCGTTAAGGTATTATACCGATAATCATGTTAATCATGAAGTTTGTTGTAACTGCCACATTTTTTGATAATGACCTTCTAATGTAATTAGACTTTGATGATCACCTTGTTCAACTATTTCACCTTGTTTAAGGACAATGATGACATCGGCATCTGTAATCGTTGATAAACGATGAGCAATCACTAAACTTGTATGGTCTTTCGCTACGGCTTTAATTGCCTTCAAAATAGCTTGTTCCGCATAACTATCGAGCGATGATGTTGCCTCATCAAAAACCAATATCGCCGGATTTTTTAATATCGTTCGGGCAATTGCAACACGTTGCTTTTCCCCTCCTGAAAGTTTTAAGCCCCGTTCACCTACTTGGGTTTTATCTCCATCTGGCAAAGAGCTTATAAACTCCGACAAATGAGAAAGTTTTATGGCCTTTTCGACATCCTCCCGAGTCGCCGAAGGCTCTCCATAACGAATATTTTCAAACAGCGTATCATTAAATAACACGGTATCTTGAGGAACAATACCAATACTTTTTCGTAATGAATGTTGAGTTACCTGATGAATTTCCTGCTGATCAATGGCTATATTGCCTTCATTGCAATCATAAAAACGAAAAAGCAATTTCACTAATGTTGATTTTCCTGAGCCGCTTTCCCCAACTACTGCAACCTTCTGTCCTGACTTAATAGTAAAGGAAACATTTTTCAAAATAGGTCGTTTACTGTCATAAGCAAATGATACATTTTCAAAACTAACCTCTCCTTTTAATAAATTTAATGGTTTGGCATTATCAATATCTTGTACTTTAGGTTTTTTCAATAACAAGCCAAACATGTGTTCAATATTGGCTAGCGATCCTTTTATTTCACGATAAACAAAACCAAGAAAATTTAGAGGAATAAAAAGCTGCATCATAAAGGCATTCACAAGTACAAAATCCCCCAAAGTCATTTCTTCATAGGTGACTTGATAAGCGGCTAATGCCAACATTGATGTCATTGCTAAAGAAATAATCAGTGCTTGCCCACCGTTTAAAGCAAATAATGATAGTCTGTTTTGTGTTTTCGCTTTTTCCCATTGCGCCAACTGATGATCATAGGCATTTGCTTCATATTCTTCATTGGTAAAATATTTAACGGTTTCATAATTTAAAAGACTATCAATTGCTCGCGTATTACTTGAAGAGTCTGCTTTATTAGCTGCACGAATATATTCTGTTCGCCAGTTTGTTGCTTTAATCGAGTAGGAAATATAAATAGCAATAGAAGAGCCTGTGATCACGGCAAACCAAATACCGTAATTAACAAATAGAATGGTGATCACCATAACAATTTCAAGTATGGTTGGTACAATATTAAAAATCATAAAACGCATTAGAAAATTGACACCTGAGTTGCCTCTATCAATGTCTCGTGATAACCCACCTGTTTGACGATTTAAATGAAAATCTAAATCAAGTTGATGCAAGTGTTGAAAAACCTTTAGGCCAATTCTTCGAATCGCCCTTTCGGTAACACGACCAAATAATGTATCTCGTATTTCGGCAAAAATAACCACTGACAACCGAACTAGACCATAAGCGGCAACAAGTCCAAAAGGTACGATATATAATGCTTGTCCTTGTTGTTTATCGAGTACATCAACAACATCCTTTAAAATAAAGGGTAAATATACACTGGCAACTTTTGTTAAAATTAAACACGTCAACGCAAAGGCAATACGAAGCTTAAATTCCATTAAATATGGAAAAAGCATTTTGATTACTCGCCAGTTAATTTTTGTTACTTCAGAGTCAGGGTAAGAGCTTGGGCGCATAGAGAGAACCTACAGAAAGAGTTTGTTAACAATATAGCGTTTGCCTATTGAGTTCAACAACGTCGATTATTAATTTATTCAAGGGTTTAACCTTTACAGAGGTAGATAACCAACATATGCTGATAATAGTTACCGTGAGAGAATGATTAATGCCCATTATAAGATTATTCGCAACATTAGTTGACCGTTGTTTATTCACTATAAGCTTTATTATAGGTGTGCAACTACCTGAATTTCTTGTGCAGTATACACAAAGACTCTCAGGTCATCTCAACGAAGCGCGCCATCAACTACAACAATTTCAAATAATTGCTAATAATCACTTCCAAGGTGATTTAACTGCGATGATAAAGCGCTATCAGGGAAATACTGAAACGTCGATAGTCGAAACCGGTAATTTGATTGTAACTACAAAAGAGCGCATTACATTTTTAGAACAACATCTAAGCAATATGTCACAAACAGAAATATTGAATAAGCTTTATGCATTTTCCACCGAATATGACTTGGCGATGGTACAAGCAACTATGCAGCAGTATCAATTAGCCATACCACTTAATTACGCAGCGTTAACAATCGGAGCCATTTTCGCATTATTAGTATTGATAATCGATAAAACACTTATTGCCTTAATAAAGTTGTTTTATAAAAAGTCCAACCACAATAAATGGGTCCATTAGTAATGGCTTACATAGTTAAAAAACTAACGTTGGCTGTCTATGATCATCAACGTTAAATCATCATTGGGTTTGATAGCTTGCTCTGCTAAGGTTTCCTTGATCCAACTCAACTGTTGTGAGACCGATAATTTTTTTGAGCGAAGCAACCAACGAAGTAAACCTTTTACCCCTAGCTCCTCTCCATTTTCGGTACGGTACTCGGTTAAGCCATCAGAATATAGATACAAACGACCATTATCAAAGGTGACTGACAGCTCTTTAAAGTCAATTTCTTCAATAATACCTAAAGGAGGACATTGTGAAGGTAATTGAACAATACCATCCTTTTCAATAATAATAGTAGCCAAATGACCTGCGTTAATTAAGTAAAGTTGTTGATTTTTAGTATCAAACCAACCCGCAGTAAAAGTAACAAACATTCCCCTAACACTTGTTTCCCATAATGCTGAATTAATTAACTTAACGACACTTGCCAAACTCGTTTCAACACTTGATAAACAACGAAATAAAGAAATTGTTTTAGCCATTAACAGTGAAGCACTAGTGCCTTTTCCTGAAACATCTCCTAAACAAAAGCACTCAAATCCATTATCACGAACAAAATAGTCAAAAAAGTCGCCAGATAATTTTAATGCAGGAATGTTAAATGCCGCAATATGTTTATAATCACTGGTTACCGGTTGCAAACTTTGTTGTATTTCACGAGCAATATCCAGTTCTTGATCCAATTTAGCCGCGTATAAATCTCTTTGTTTTAACGTCTGTTGTAATTTCACGGTTAGTTCATGATAACTAATATTGTCTTCCAGCAATCTTTGGCTTGCTTGCGTCATTATTTGTTCAAAATCAATTTGTGAAGTAAATTTAACATCAAATGAACTTGCCGTTTCTGCTACCTTTTTTGGTAATTCCGCAAGTATTTCCTCAACCGACTCTTTAGATAATTTAAACAATTTATTAGCGCTTTTTTCCAACTCACATAAAGCTTCTGTTTTGTTGTGACTGGTATAAGTCGCATTACAGAGATCGCTCAACATTAAAATATCGCTTAATATATTTCTCTCTTCTTCATCTTTGAAGTTATGATGGTCTTTGATGGCATTTGAATAACAATCAGGCAATTGCCAAAGTTCCAGTAATTGTGCACCGACATCATCGTGAGTAATGCCGAATAAAGACTTTTCCATGGCATAACGTGGTTCCGGATTATTTGCTCGAAGCAATGGGCTTCTATCGGCTTTATGGGGTTCTAAAATAAATAGTACAATAAAACCTATATCGGCAAGTAACCCCGCAGTGAAGGCTTCATCAGCAGGACCACCCACCTTTTCGGCGATTAGCTTGGCGCTTATACCACGCCTAACTGAATCTACCCAATAGCTCGAACAATCAAAACCTTCAATATCAACATGCCCTAACGCTTCTCGAACGGAAAAACATAAAACTAAACTACGCATGCTATTTAAACCCATACAAGTAATGGCATGCTGAATTGATTTTATTTCTTGCGAAAAGCCATAAAGAGCAGAGTTAGATACTTTTAAGATCTGCACCACAAGTAAGGGGTTTGTCGAAATAATCTGAGCAAATTCATTCACATCTATTTCAGATTTAGAGCAATACTGAATTAATAACGCCGTATTTCCACTAGGTATGGGGATACTTTCTGGTTGAAATTTTAAATAAAAGGAATCTGGCATTTAGTTATTCCAACTAATGTTAAATTAAAAGCGTTTAAAGCTGACGAACATTTTGTTTAATTAAAGCGTAGTGGCATTAAGCTTAAAAGAAAATAAAATATCCTTAATTGACAACAAAGAGCAGTCACATATTAACGATTATTTTGCAAATATCCTTATGAGTACTTGATATAGAGCTGTCAATTAGCTTATTTATAATTTTTTGTTTTTTAACGAATTAAACTCAATAATACGGGTTTAGAGTTTATTCTTGGGTATACCGTTTACCTTTGCTCATAAGCATCTTTAGTTGAAATTACAATGTCACTCATTTGATATCTAGCAATGTATGAAAAGTCCATAATATAGCTGTCTAATAAAAGTAACATCGATTATCTAATGATTAAGAGACTCTTTTTGAGAAATTAACCGAACGGAATAAATTTTATCTTTACTCACGCTAGCGATGTAATGACTCCCATTGGTTGTTAAGCTTGTTATGCCGACTTTTGTGACCATTAACAAACGGTCACCTTTTTCAGAGGAATATAAAAATATTGGCCAGTTTGCAATAAACTCCCCTGTAGAGTTGAATTTATTTAACCAATTAGAGTAGCCACTTCTTTCATTAGCTAAAAAACAAATATCACTTGTACAACTTATTTTACCTTTAGATTTAGACGAATCATAATTAACTTCATATTTCATGTTATCAGTGAAAGACTTATAAGACGCTTTATCAATATAAAGTCCAGCCAAGGAAAATGCCATTTTATCGATTCCAGAAGTCCAGCTGCTGTTGGATAAAATAGTAATGCTGATATCTTGTTCGGGGTAAAGTACGATAATTGAACGAGCACCCGGTGTAGCTCCTGCATGGTGATAGACTCTTCGACCTTGTGCATCTTTTCCTATTCGCCAACCAAAGCCGACTTGATATTTTTCATTACCAGCATATTTGCCCGCATTGGTCATGGTAGGCGTAAATAATAGCTGTCGATAAGCTTCATTTGATTTACTTCTGTTCAGTACTTCATCCCCTAAATATGCTAAATCGCTGGCGGTTGCAGATAACCCTGCACCAAAAATACTATATGATTTTTCTCCAAAGTCCTCTTCATCAACTGTACCGCCGTTCCTGGTGAAAATTTTTGAAGTTAGCGGTGACAGGTTTTCGATGTTCTCAATAATAGGAGTAGCTTTTTTTGTCCACCTTTTTATAAAGCTAGGAATGCTAGAAGATAATGGCTGCTCAGAAACTCTTTCATGAATAGCCCCTGCTAAAGTGTAACCATGCGTTGAGTAAGAATAGTTTTCTCCTGGCTTAGATAGCAAATCTCTGCCCTTTAACGTTTCAATAGCCTCTATCGCAGAAAGATAGTGTTTGTTATATATGTTGTAATCTTTTATTTGATAATGAGGCATCCCTGAAGTGTGAGACACTAATTGCCTTAATGTTATTTGGTGGTACTTGGTATCTAACTCAGGAAAGTACTGTCCAATTGGCATGTCGGGATCAAGCTGGCCATTAACGACTAACTCAGCAAGCATAGTTGCACCTATAATTTTAGACACGCTAGCTAATCTAAATAGATGTTGGTTAGTTGCGAGTGTTTTCTTTTCGGTATCAACATAACCTGTTGATACCGACGCCACTAACTCACCTTTGTGAACCACAGCAACAGAAAAAGCAGGAATACCAGTGACATCTTTAAGTGCACTAAGTAATCTTGTTAACTCCTGTTCATATTCTATGGGGGGATTTATTGATTCCGTTTTATTGTCTTTTGCATAACTTGACTGTAGACAAAAGAATGTTAAAACGAATATTTTTACTAATAATTTCATATCATGCTTCTTTTTCTTTAATAGGGTATTTAATAGAGCATGATGCAGCCAGATACCGCCAGTTATGAATGGTAATGCTTGGTTATGTTGGGTTAGCTAACCTTTTCAACTGCCCCCAAATAGGGCTTTGAGTATATTCTCGTTGTTGTTTGCTTAAATACAACTTACCAGATGAAACCAATGCCAAAATACCGTCAACCTGTGATTTTAACGTTTTTTCCAAATTTGAATTTGATTTTAAATCGATGGTATCTATTCTCAAAATAGCAGCCGTTCGTGGTTCTATAATGCTTAACCTAATAATCGTGGTTTTATTTGTTTCAATGATTTCGAAATAACTAATTATTGCTGCGTTATTTTTTCTCGCTTGAATGGGGATAAGTACATCATTTAATCGATCAGATAAAACTAATTGTAATCTGCCCTCCGCGCTTTCTTTAGATAACAGTGTGTACCATTGCTCGTATACACCAGCAGCAGCTTTTGGTATATCATGCGGTTGCATATTCGTCCACAAGACTACCCTATTATTAGTAGACGACTCCACAGAACTTAAACCATACCAGCCTTTTGTAATAAACAAAAAAATCACTAGTAATACTAGAATCAGAGCAATACTTTTGAATAAAGCATTACGCTTGATTGAAAATAGTGAAGGTCTAACTTTCAAGCTAGAAGACGTTACATTATTAGGAGCTTCAATAATTAGTCGATACCCCTCTCCACGAATAGCCTGAATCGTAAGCCCTAGTATATTAGCTTCTTCAATTGATTTACGTAATACAAAAACCCGCTGCTTTAAAGTCTCAGGACTAACATTAGTCTTTTGCCAAACCTTAGAGATTAATTGTTCTACAGACAAAATTTCTTCAGGATTATCGGCGAGAGTTTCAAGTAATCTAAAACTTAATGGATTGAGTGTTAATGTATTATCGTCAAATGTTACGGTATGAGTTAAGTTATCAAAAACTAAAGTATGATTTTTATTCATCAGGAATATGTTCTTTTTATTACCATTGCTCTATCTTGTTATGGCTTAATCTTATCACTTATTAACAATAAGAATAATATAAAGTATCATCATGAATTTTTACAGTATTCTCTTTAAACAAAGAACTTTATCGTTCTGATTTTACACCACTTTCATAGACACATTTCAAAATACTAATTTTTCATATTTTTCGGGCATTGTATAACCTAAACTTGAATGTAATCGTTCTTGATTATAAAACACTATGTAGTTGTTTGCTAAAGTGTGTAGGGTAACGAAACTGGTGCATCATAATTGCCTATTTAAGTGGCTTATTATTTGGACCGAACTCATAGGCTAAGTAGCTCATTATTTGGGTCTGAGATTCTCAATAATCTTAACATCCACCCAATATCTTTTCCCTACGTAATAACGACTTCCATCTTCTTTTACTTTCAACTCTCCCCTAGTAAAGAGTAGGTATTTTCCATCATGAGTCACATGTGGGGAGCTTTCCTGATGTTCCGTATTTATTAATGAGCCCATATTCATTGCAGGTAACCAAGAGCCATTTTTGCGTTTAAAACTGATATAAATATCCGATTGTCCATGTCCATCTTCTCGTTCTACATCCCATATCAAATAGGACTCATCTGGCGCAATATAGGGGTGAGCAATATATTCTCCTGCATTAATCTCGGTACCCATTTTTACTGGTTTTTCATATTTTCCGTCTATCAGACGTGAATAACCAAGATTGCCATGTCCGTTATCTTCTTTTTTAAAAAAAGGAAAATAATAGGTTCCGTTAGATGAAACCGACATACCATGTGCCTGTTCTTTTAAGAACATTCCTGCATTTTTGGCTTCCGACCAACCGGTATCAGTTCGTTCCCTATATTGCTTTTCAAGGTACATCGTATTGCCATCAGCAGAGAATTGTGGCCATCTTATATCTGTTTCAGACTCCTGACTCCAACGATTGTTTTCATATCGAATAACAAAAAATGTGCGTTTTTTATATTTCCCATTTTTTCTAGTGAAATAGAACTCCTTCATATCTGGTGAAAACGTACCACCTTCAAACCTCCCTTCAGGAGATACTATTTTAGGATCAAAAAGCTGAGGAATTAAGGCCGGTGGATTTTCGCCAAAATAACGACTTTCTACGGCTGGAGATTTTTCTTTACTATAACTATTGCTACTCATAGTTATAGTAAAAAACAGTAATACAATTGAAATACAAATACGGTCCATAATCTACCTTTTCCTTTAAATCAACGAGTTATTCAACTTCCCTAATGAAGTCGCTTGCATTGATATAACACTTAATGTGATTGAATAAGCAGTGACGTTAACCAAATCAGCTTAAAAATACCTGAGGTCCTTATGACTTTTAGCTGATTTTTCTCTAACGACGATAAACAGCTTATTAAGTACATAAAACGCCACGTTAAGCGGCAAAGAATTGTTGGTTAAAATTGTGAACTGAGTGAAACAGCCAACTATTTTGGCCGTTTGAAGTGCTTTTTATGTGTTTTAACAAACCAACTTTATACAAGTCTCTATAACTTACAAGAAACCATATATAAAAAAGGCTGCAATAGCAGCCTTTAGATAAGTTGTTTTAATAGGGCATAAAGTTAAAAATAGAACAATCGGTTTAATTAACCATTTCCATCTTCAACGCGGCTTTTTAATTTTTGCCCAGGTCTAAATGTTACAACTTTACGTGCAGAAATAGGAATATCTTCGCCGGTTTTAGGGTTTCTACCTGGACGTTCACTTTTGACTCTAAGATCAAAGTTACCGAACCCAGAAAGTTTCACCTGTTCGCCACTTTCCAATGTTTCACGTACTTCTTCAAAAAATATTTCAACCATATCTTTTGCGTCGCGCTTACTAAGCCCAACTTTTTCATATAAATGTTCTGCTACTTCTGCTTTGGTAAGCGCCATTGCTTAGTCCCTCAGTGATGCATCTAATTCTGTTTTTAACGTATCAACCACTCGTTCAACAACTGCTGTAATGTCTTTTTCTTCAAGTGTTTTTTCATCATCTTGTAGTATCATCGCTATTGCTAAACTCTTAAATCCGAGTTCTATACTTTCACCACGATATACATCAAACAAGTTTAGATCAATTAAATAATTTCCGCCAACCTTTTCAATAAGTTGTAACACATTTTTTGCATCAACATCTTCTTTAACGACCACTGCGATGTCCCGTCTATTTGACGGAAAGCGAGAGACTTCGCACGCTTGCGGGATATTTTGAGTTAAAATTTCGGACAATAATAGTTCAAAAACTAATGTTCGACCATTTAACCCTAATTTCCTTTCTAATTCAGGATGTAAGGCTCCAATATGACCAACAAGTACTCCGTTGCGATGAATGGCTGCCGTTTGTCCCGGATGTAATGCATCAATTTCTACTTTTGAAAATTCAAACGATGAACTATCAGCCGTTAATGAAAGTAGTGCTTCAACATCAGATTTTATATCATAAAAATCAAATGCTGATTTTTCCATATTCCAGTGTTCTTCATTACGTTGACCCGTAATCACACCAGCGATCATATTATCTTGACGTACACCGTTCTCTACAGACTCATCTGGAATGAAACGCAAACCGACTTCAAATAAACGAATACGACCTTGCTGACGATTTTGATTATAGGCAACAGATTGTAATAATCCAGTCCATAAACTTAAACGCATCACTGACATTTCTGATGAAATAGGGTGAGGTAAAGTCATAATCTCTTGTTCAGGGTGAATAAGTGATTGATTTTTAGGGTCAACAAAACTATAAGTTATTGCTTCTTGATAACCACGATTAACTAAACTATGACGTAATTTACTTACACTCAGTTGCGACTCTTTTTTCGCTCGCATTGCCAGTGTTGCTTTTGGTGAAACATTGGGAATATTGTTATAACCAAATATACGCGCAACTTCCTCAATTAAATCAACTTCAATTTTTATATCAAAACGGTATGCAGGAACAACAACTGTCCAAATATTTTTATCAAAGCTGAGTGTAAAACCTAAGCGTGCTAAAATTTCAGTGACTTTAGTATCTTCAATATGGTGACCAATACGGCCATCCAATTTTTCACGACGTAAGGTAACTTCTTTTTCCTGTGGTAAATTAGCTTCATTTACGGCTTCAACAATAGGTCCTGCTTGACCACCTACGATATCAAGTAACAATGCCGTTGCACGTTCCATTGCATCACGTTGTAATTCGGGGTCGATACCACGTTCATAACGGTGTGAAGAGTCTGTATGTAAACCATATTGGCGCGCTTTACCTAATATTGCTAATGGTGCAAAAAATGCACTTTCCAAGAATATATCTTTACTTGGCATTTCTTCTGAGGTACTCACACCTGAGTCTTGACCACCAAAAATACCAGCCATCGCAAGCGCTTTATTTTGATCAGCAATGAGTAATGTTTCTGTTGAAAGTTTGACTTCCTTACCATCAAGCAATACAAGAGTTTCACCTTCATTTGCATAACGAACATTGATGCCGCCATCAATTTTTGCCAAATCAAAGGCATGCATAGGATGACCTTGTTCAAGCAATACGTAGTTAGTGACATCAACAACAGGATCAATTGAACGTGTACCTGAACGACGTAATTTCTCAACCATCCATAAAGGGGTTTTAGCATTTACATCAATATTTTTAATCACACGGCCTAAATAACGTGGGCAGGCTTCGTTAGCTACCAATGTTATTGCTAACGTATCATCAATACTAGGTTGCACTGCAATAACTTCGGGTCCAGTTACACTCATGCTATTTAAAACACCGACTTCCCGCGCCAAACCTTTAAGACCTAGACAATCGCCACGATTTGCCGTTAAATCGACGTCAATAGAGACATCATTTAAATCTAAATATTCACGAACACACATGCCTAATGGCGCATCAGATGCGAGCTCCATTATTCCATCCGAACTATCAGATAAACCAATTTCGGACTCACTACACAACATACCATTTGAAGGTACGCCGCGTAATTTAGCTTTCTTAATTTTAAAATTACCCGGTAAAACTGCACCAACGGTAGCAACAGCAACTTTAAGCCCTAAACGGCAATTTTTAGCGCCACAAACAATATCAACACTTTCGCCATCGTTAAAGTCAGCACCTAAATTGATTTTTGTGACTTGCAACTTATCGGCATCAGGATGTGGTCCACATTCAACAACCTCACCAATTAATATACCGGTAAATTCACCTGCAACAGGTTCTACAGCGTCAACTTCAAGGCCAGCCATAGTGATTTGATGCGTTAATTCATCAGAAGAAATAGCAGGATTGACCCACTCACGTAACCATGATTCACTAAATTTCATTTTGGCTTTCCTACTTAAACTGTTTTAAGAAACGAAGATCGTTTTCAAAGAATGAACGTAAGTCATTCACGCCATAGCGCAACATTGTTAAACGTTCGACACCCATGCCAAAAGCAAATCCTGTATAAATTTCAGGATCAATACCTACAGACTTAAGTACGTTAGGATGTACCATTCCGCACCCTAAAACTTCTAACCATTTTCCATTTTTCCCCATCACATCAACTTCTGCTGATGGTTCAGTAAAGGGAAAATATGACGGACGAAAGCGAATTTCCAAGTCTTCTTCAAAGAAGTGATGCAAGAAGTCATGTAAAATACCTTTAAGATGCGTAAAACTTACATCTTTATCAACCATTAAGCCTTCAACTTGGTGAAACATTGGTGTATGTGTTTGATCGTAATCATTACGATAGACTTTACCCGGAGAGATAATTCGAAGTGGCGGCTGCTCTTTCTCCATGGTACGAATTTGCACACCTGAAGTTTGTGTTCTTAAAACCAACTTAGGATTAAAGTAAAACGTATCATGATCTTGACGAGCTGGATGGTGCTCTGGAATATTTAAGGCATCAAAATTATGAAAATCATCTTCAACTTCAGGGCCCTCTTTAACAGAAAAACCTAAATCGCCAAAAAAGCTTTCTATACGCTCAATGGTACGAGTTACTGGATGTAAACCACCTAGTTCATTACCACGGCCAGGTAAAGTAACATCGATAGATTCACCTGCTAGTTTTTGTTTGATCACTTCAGCACGCAATAATTCTCCGCGCTCAACAAGTAATTTTTGTACCTGCTGCTTAGCAATATTAATGACTTGCCCCGCTTTTGGTTTTTCTTCTTTAGGTAGTTTGCTTAAGCCTTTCATTTGTTCAGTGAACAAACCTTTTTTACCTAAAAAATGTATTCGAACTTGATCAAGTTCATTAGGATCTGTTGCTGCAGCAATTGCTTGTTCTGCCTGCTGAACAATCTCTTCTAAAGTAATATCGTCTAAATTCATGAGTTCCTCTACGCGGCTCTAAAGTCCACAATGCAGAGGACTTTGGAATAGACTAATTTTGATTAATAAAATGGTGGGCTAGTTTACACAAATTACTGTATAAAAAGTAGAGTTATGCTGAGATTTTATCCTTATATTTAAAGGTTTTTCGTAAAAAGTATAAATTATTGATAGCTATTTATATTAGGACTAATCAAGTGATCTTATTTATACCCGTGTTACTTCAAAATGCGGGTTTCAGTTGAAATTTAAAAGACTTTAGGCAAGGCAGATAGTTTTAGGCATAGTCATTCTATGTCAAAATTATCTAAAGACAGTATGCTCCTGTACTGTCACCTTACCCTACATCCATGTAGGGCAACGCAGCATAAAGTCTTTTAAAATCAACCCAAAGGGAAGCGCTATAATTATAAATCTCATCGTTATCCTACTTGAAAAGGAGCCTACATTTCCTGCGTATAATGCCTTGATATTTATGATTATAGCGCTTCTGAAATCCCGTATTTTGAAGTGGCACGGGTATTATAACATTGGCCACTGAGATAGAGATTAAGTCACTCAATATTCACAATCTTAAACAATCAAAAAATGACATTATAAAAGATAGCCAAAATCTCTATAGAAACGGGTATTAGAAATTACAATAATATAACCATTCGCGTTATTACATGTATCAACTAGGAATGCTTCCCTAGTTGCTTTGCATTTTCCATTATTTATCAGTTTTACCTAATTTCAGCAGACCATTTTATTATGGGTTCATAAATTAACAGTAGAATTTCATAGCCAAAAAGTCTTATATGCTTATACTGCTCTTCTATTAAAACCTATATGAAAGAGGCAGCAATAGTTCCATCATTAAATCATTGGACATCTTGCTGAAATTACATGAATTTATCTATCGAATTTAAGACACCCGTTAAAACAGGATCCTTTGATTGGCAACTGTCACAGGAAGTAAACGTGAGTAATGAAGATGGTCACGTTATTGCCAAAGCAGAAATAGAATTACTTACTTTAAATAAACACCGTGACGCGGTGGCAAGTTATGAACAACTTGACAGCGATGATGAAAACGTCGATTGGGAAATTCCATTAAACCTTTATTTTAAAGGACAAAACTTATCTGCAGAACTGTGTAATTCATTGCAGATCACACCGAATGTAAAAAAAGCTCAAACACATATTATGCTTGAGGCACTTAGTGTACAGCCAGAGTATAGAAAGCAAGGTATTGGTCAATATGTGCTACAAGAACTAGCAAAACAATATGAGAAAGCACAATCAATCACCGTATTGAGTATGCCGATGCAACTTTTTGTAGATCCTGACAACTGCATAGAAGAACATAATACAGCCTATTATCAATCTCTTGATTTAGTAGATAAAACATCTAGTCAGGGTGAATTACATGACTTTTTCAACAAAGTAGGGTTTATTGAATATCAGGTTGATGAAGCTTTACTTGCTGAACCACTGCAATTTGAAATTTTTGTCGCAAGTCCACAATCCATTTTGAAGTTAAGTGCATAAATTCAAACAGTCATTGTTGCTTGTTATCAATTTTTAAAAGGTTTTAAGTCGTGTAGGCATGGATGCCATAGAACGACCATGTGATCATGACATTGCCTGCATGGACGCAGGTACTTGACTTTTGTCTGGAACTAAAAAGTTGTGCCTGCATGGACGCAGGTACTTGACTTTTGTCTGGAACTAAAAAGTTGTGCCTGCATGGACGCAGGTACTTAACTTTTGTCTGGAACTAAAAAGTTGTGCCTGCATGGACGCAGGTACTTAACTTTTGTCTGGAACTAAAAAGTTGTGCCTGCATGGACACAGGTACTTAACTTTTGTCTGGAACCATACTTTATAAAGAAAAGTTGACCGTTCATCCTGAACATCGTCATTCTTTCACATCCATGTGATCATGACATACCGTTCATCCTAAACATAAAAAAGCCTGTCAATTGACAGGCTTTTTTAAAAAGAACTTATCTACAATTAATCGATTAGTTGATATTGCTCTTTCAAAATTTTAATAACTTCAGCTTTAGGATTTTTTGATAAAACGATTGTTTCACCGGTGATCTTTTCAGCAATAGCAATATAGGTTTGTGAAACATTCATCAACACAGATTCTGGCAATTCATTATCACGAGCAAGCGCTTCACGCTCAGTCATACGATTTTTATTTAATAAGATATCAGGATCGGGAAAATGTGCTAACAATAGTTGACGAAAACCTTCTTTAGAGTTTTCAACTACTTTACCACCACGGTACTGTTCTCCATCCCAAATACGAGAGGAATCCGGTGTACCTACTTCATCCATATAAATTAATTTATCATTACCTGCTTTATCTTTTACATAACCAAACTCAAACTTAGTATCGACAAAGATTTGATCAAGTTTTGTTAGTTCATTCGAAATAACGTCAAAACCTTCCGTTAATAATTTTTCATATAACGAAATATCATCAAGAGATTTAAAATTAAATGCCGTAAAATTATCTTCAATATTTTTGCGAGTAATATTTACATCATCAACTGCTGGAACACCGGGAATACCTTCTAAAACTCCTTTAGTTGAAGGTGTTTGTAATAATTCAGGCAATTTGGAGTCTTTGGTTAAACCTTCGCTTATTTCAATACCACAAAATTCACGCTCACCTTTGATGTACGAGCGCCACATTGAACCAGTAATATATTGCCGACAAATGGCTTCAATCATTACAGGTTTGGCTTTTTGTACAATCCAAACAAATGGGTGAGGAATATCAAGGATATGACTATCTGCCAAACCTTGTTCTTTAAATAATTTAAACCAGTGATTGGAAATAGCATTAAGTGCAGCCCCTTTACCTGGTACACCTTTCATGCCACCTTCACCTTGCCAAATACAATCAAAAGCAGATATACGGTCACTGATCACCATAATCGCTAACGGCGTATCGGCCGCCACATCATATTTTTTCTCTTGAATTAGACGTTTGCTATCCGCTTCAGTTAACCAATAAACACTGCGAACTTTACCACTATGAACAGGAGCGTCAGTGCGAATGGGTAAATCATTATTTACTGCTAATATTTGATCTGCAAGACTCATGGAGTTACACCTTAAGTTTTATTATTGATAGTAAAATTAAATTAATTGTAGCGAATATTATCTTTGTTATATTTACGTCGCTCTCTGACACCCTGCCACCACGACATCCTGTAAATAAAATAGTATTCGTTAAAATTAGTACTGTTTATAAAATATTTATTGTTATATCAATTTGACTAAATTTATCTCCATTTCTTTGTTTTGTCGATACGGTTTATTAATTTAAAATAAAACATAATCGTTACCTAGAGTTACCTAAATAAATTACAACTTATTTTTAATATTTCAATTGCCAAAATTAAAACTATTTTAATAAATTCTTACGGAGAGATTTAGTTTAGTTTCAAGGTTAAAGCACGAAGCTAATGACTATTAGAGAGTATGTTTATTCGCCCGATAAAAATATTATACTGCTTCCTGTACATTCGTTGCTCTTTGACATCCTGTCATCGCGACATACCGTACATCCTGTACATAAAGAAAAGGACGCCTATTGGCGTCCTTATCTCAAAAGCTATTTCAATTCTATGCAGCTAAAGAAGCTTTCGCTTTTTCAACTAAGAATGCAAATGTTGCTTTGTCATATACTGCAATATCAGCTAGGATCTTACGATCGATTTCAATAGCAGCCTTTTTAAGACCATTAATGAAAACACTGTAAGATAAACCATTTATGCGAGCTGCTGCATTAATACGAGTTATCCAAAGTTGACGGAATTGACGCTTACGTTGACGACGGTCACGGTATGCGTATTGGCCAGCTTTAGTAACTGCTTGGAAAGCAACGCGATAAACGCGACTACGGGCACCGTAGTAACCTTTAGCTTGCTTTAGTACCTTTTTATGACGTGCTCTTGCTTGTACACCACGTTTTACTCTTGCCATTTTCTATTTCTCCTATTAACCGTGACGTAAAAGTTTTTTAACTGACTTAATGTCAGCAGCAGCGATCATGCATTTAGCACGCAAATGACGCTTAACTTTAGTACGGCGTTTAGTCAAAATATGACGTAAGCCAGCTTGTTTGAACTTGTAGCCAGAAGCTGTTTTCTTAAAGCGCTTTGCAGCACCTTTATTGGTTTTCATTTTAGGCATGTGAATAACTCCGCATTGTTATGCCAAATATAAAGCAACCTAGGCGAAAACTTTATAGCTAAGTTATTACTTAACTATTCAATTTTACTTGTAAGCCTTGATCACCAGCTAAAGACAATATTGGTGAAATAAACTTTAATAATAAAAGTCTATTTACTTGTTAAACCAAATATTATCTATTTTTTAGGGGCTAGAACCATCACCATTTGACGTCCTTCCGCTCTACGCGGGAAGAACTCAACTACGGTCATCTCTGCTAAATCGTTTTTAACACGTGTTAGCAATTCAAGACCAAGTTCTTGGTGGGCCATTTCACGACCACGGAAACGTAATGTTACCTTGATCTTATCGCCGCCTTCTAAAAAGCGTTTCAGGTTGCGTAGTTTTACCTGATAATCGCCTTCATCTGTACCAGGTCGGAATTTAATTTCCTTAACCTGTATTTGTTTTTGCTTTTTACGCTGTTCTTTTTGTTCTTTACTTTTCTCGTAAAGAAACTTGCCATAATCCATGACTCGACAAACAGGAGGTTTGGCTGTTGGGCTCATTTCAACAAGATCGACACCAGCGACGTCAGCTTGATCCATTGCTTCATCTAAAGTAACAATACCACCAGGCTCTCCGTCATATTTAATCAAACGAACTTCGTTACCTGCAATACCTGTAATCAACTCATTTAAACGATGTGCTGGCTCTTTTTGCCCGCCTCGTTGTCCACCTTTAATAGCCATGTTCCTCCAAAGAACTTTGTCCCAAGTTACGTTTGCTTTTTAGCATCAATGTAATACTTGGATTAAAAAATATATTATGTTTGTTATTTTATCATTAAACTCTTTGTTTTACTTCTTCATTGAGTTTAGCAATAAAGTCATCAACAGACACTTTTCCTAAATCTTCACCACTTCGTGTTCGTATTGCAATTTCGCCGGCTTCCATTTCTTTATCACCAACAACTAACAAATACGGAACTCGCTTCAAAGTGTGCTCGCGGATTTTAAAGCCTATCTTCTCATTTCTCAAGTCTAGTTTTGCTCTAAATCCACTTTCTTTCAATTTTTTTGCAATTTTTTGGCAATATTCGCTCTGTTTGTCGGTAATATTCATTATTACTGTCTGAATTGGCGATAACCACGTTGGAAATTTCCCTGTGTACTCTTCAATCAAAATGCCAATAAAACGTTCAAGTGAACCCAAAATGGCACGATGAATCATCACAGGAATATATCTTTCGTTGTCTTCACCGACATAAGTTGCCCCTAAACGCTCTGGTAAAGCAAAATCTAATTGCACAGTTCCACATTGCCAAGCTCGTCCTAAACAGTCCATTAAGGTAAATTCAATTTTTGGACCGTAAAAAGCACCTTCACCCGGTAAGTATTCAAACTTAATATCACTATCAGTTAATGCTTGTGCTAGACCTGCTTCCGCTTTATCCCAAATTTCATCACTACCAATTCGATTTTCAGGACGTGTTGATAATTTTACAACAATATCTTCAAAGCCAAATGAGCCATAAACGTCATACACCATTTCAATACATTTAGTCACTTCTGCTTGAACTTGTGACTCCATACAGAAAATATGTGCGTCATCTTGAGTAAAACCACGAACACGCATCAAACCATGTAAAGAACCAGAAGGTTCATTACGATGACAACAACCAAACTCAGCAATTCTCAAAGGTAAATCACGATAAGATTTAAGCCCTTGATTAAATATTTGTACATGACCCGGACAGTTCATCGGCTTTATGGCGTATTCACGCTTTTCAGACTCAGTAGTAAACATGCCATCAGCATATTTATCCCAGTGACCTGATTTTTCCCAAAGACTTCTGTCCATCATCATTGGCGCTTTAACTTCGTCGTAATCATACTCGTGTAACTTTTCACGAATAAATTTTTCTAATTCGGTATAAATCGTCCAACCATCGTTATGCCAAAACACCATGCCTGGCGCTTCTTCTTGCCAGTGGAATAAATCTAATGTTTTACCAATTTTACGATGATCACGTTTTTCAGCTTCTGCCAAACGAACGATATAAGCTTTAAGTTGTTTTTTATCTGCCCATGCGGTGCCGTAAATACGTTGCAACATTTTATTATCTGAATTACCACGCCAATAAGCACCAGCAACCTTCATTAATTTAAAATGATGACAATGACGCATGCTTGGTACATGAGGACCACGACACATGTCGATATATTCTTGATGATGGTATAGAGCAGGCGTATCAGTTTTCTCGATATTTTCATCAAGAATTTGTAATTTATAGGTTTCGCCGCGTTCAGTAAACGCATCGTAAGCATCTTGCCAAGACCCCGTTTTCTTAACAACTTCATAACCGGTACGAGCTAATTCAGTCATACGCTTTTCCAGCGTCACTAAGTCGTCTTCGGTAATTGATTCTTCTAGATCGATATCGTAGTAGAAGCCATTATCAATGGTAGGGCCAATGGCCATTTTAACATTGGGGTATAATTGTTTTATTGCATGCCCTAACAAATGTGCGCAAGAGTGACGGATAATCTCAAGGCCTTCGCTATCTTTACTGGTTATTAATTGTAAGGCAGCATCTTGAGTTATTAATTCACAAGCATCAACTAAATTGCCATCAATACGTCCGGCAATAGTCGCTTTCGCAAGACCAGGACCAATATCGAGTGCGACATCCATTACAGATACTGCATTTTCAAATGAGCGTTGTGAACCATCAGGGAGAGTAATTACAGGCATGAATTTTCCTTTATTCAGTGGCGGCGCATACCAAGCGTCGCATGATTATTTTTACTTCATTTTTAATATTTAAAATGAATGAATATTGTTAAGAGTAAACTTAAGCTATTTCACTAAAGCTCAACAGAAACGGGAATATAGGTGAAAGTGATGCACAATGCAATAGTTGTTATTATGATTCCTTTTTTTCATTTTATCATACATAGTTTTTGATCTTGATAATTTAAGGTTATCGTTTGTTAATTGTACGTAAAAAACGCCTTGATAAGATTTTAGAATATTGTCATATTATAGGTTTTTCACTCGTAAGAATCCGTGATTTATTGGCGCTATTTATATGATAAAAAGAACCAAAAATGAAAAGATATTATTATCACTTAGCTTATTAACGGTAATGACAATATCACCATTTTCATATCTTCGATGGCTCGAAGGTGACATCACTTTAGCCATAGTCGATGCCATAATATCAATCACGGCAATGAGTTTTTTTATATTTATCTATATCACTCGAAAGATAGATACTGCAAAAATATTATTTTCTATATCTTTAGTCATATCAACATTAAGTACTATTCTGATTAAAGGAGCGTCGCAAGTTTTATGGGCTTCACCTGCCATAATTGCTCTTCATTACCTGATGCCATTAAAGTTGGCAAGAATAACAAGTACTATATTAATACTAGGTATACTCATCATCACCTATCCCATTGTGGATTTACTCTCATTTCTTAACATTGCTGCAACCACAGGATTAACCGCAGCTTTCTCCTTTGTGATCTTTCGCTCATATAACGAAAAACAGCTTGAACTATCATTACTTGCATCCATTGACTCATTGACTTCTTCAGGTAATCGGCGGGCTTTAGATTTAAAATTAATAGACATTATTGTAAGTCAAAACAGAGAAGCCCGAGCAATGTGTTTAATTCTGATTGACTTAGATAGCTTTAAAGCAATAAACGATGAGTATGGACATGCCGCAGGTGACCAAATATTAATAAGTGTATGTGAGCTGATAACACAACACGTTCGCCTACAAGACTCTCTTTATAGATACGGCGGTGACGAATTTATCATCACCCCCGTAAATACAAATATCGAAACGACAAAAGCCCTTGCTGAAAAAATACGTCATATGGTTGAACAACACCGTTTTGTCAATGAGCTTAAAATGACCCTATCAATAGGGGTCGCCCAATACAGAGAAGGTGACACCCCTGAGTCATGGATTGGTCGAGCTGATAATGCTTTATATAAAGCCAAAGAAAACGGGAGAAATAATGTTTGCTGCGAATGAAATAATATTTAGTACGAATAAAAATATCCACTAACTAAGACTAGGTAATCTGAAGTTAGAATGATGAACATCACAAATTGATAATGTGATGAACACTAAATATTTTTAAGTTATAAAATAATCTAAAAGACCTCAATTCGATAACGATGGTTGACCTTAAATTGAGATCTAATTGATTAACATATAGTTAATTATTTAACATGGCTTTTACCATCGCTTCGGCGACTTTAATCCCATCAATACCCGCGGATAAAATACCGCCAGCATAACCAGCTCCTTCCCCTGCTGGAAATAGCCCATCAACGTTCAGACTTTGTAATGTTTCTTTATCTCGAGTAATTTGTATCGGTGATGATGTTCGCGTTTCTACTGCTGTTAAGGTGGCTTCAGCCATTGAGAAACCTTTTATTTTCTTTTCAAATGCTGGTAATGCTTCTCTAATTGCTTCAATAGCGTATTGCGGTAATGTTTCGCTTAAGTCACAATATTTAACACCTGGTTTGTAAGATGGCTCTACACAACCATGTTCGCCACTTTTACGCCCGGCTAAAAAGTCACCGACTAACTGCACGGGTGCATCGTAAGACTTTCCACCAATGTTGAATGCTTGCTCTTCAAGGCGGCGTTGAAATTCAATCCCCGCCAATACATTGTCTGTTTTTCCATTAACGTCATAATCTTTTGGTTCAATACCCACCACAATGGCGCTATTAGCGTTACGCTCATGGCGTGAATATTGGCTCATACCGTTTGTTACTACGCGCCCTTCTTCCGATGTTGCAGCAACTACGGTTCCACCAGGACACATACAAAAACTATAAACTGAACGGCCATTTTTGCAATGATGAACCAATTTATAATCTGCTGCGCCGAGTATTGGATGACCGGCATTTTTTCCAAAACGAGCATCGTCAATAACCGATTGTTCATGCTCAATTCTAAAACCTATAGAAAATGGTTTTGCTTTAATATAGACATCATTATGATGTAACATTTCAAAGGTATCACGTGCACTATGACCGACGGCTAAGGCAATATGATTGGTCTCTATTTTTTCTCCAGAAGCCAATGTTAAACCTAAGATTCGTCTTTTGTTTTTACCCTCGAACTGACTATTTTCATCATTAACATCTTCAAAGTGAAGTTGTTCAACACGTGCAGAAAAGCGTATTTCACCGCCAAGTTCAATGATTTTAGCCCGCATTTTTTCGATCATGGTAACCAATTTAAAGGTACCGATATGCGGCTTACTGACATATAAAATTTCTTCTGGTGCACCAGCATCGACAAATTCATTTAAGACTTTACGACTATAATGTTTTGGATCTTTCACTTGGCTATATAATTTACCATCAGAGAAAGTCCCCGCACCACCTTCACCAAATTGAACATTTGACTCAGTATTTAATATTTTTTTGCGCCAAAAACCAAAAGTATCTTTGGTACGTTCTCTCACTTCTTTACCACGTTCTAAAATAATCGGTTTAAAGCCCATTTGAGCAAGTAGTAAGCCGGTGAATAAACCACAAGGACCAAAACCTATTACAACGGGTCTTTTTTCTAATGTTTTAGGCGCTTCACCAACAAAATGATAACGCATATCAGGGCTTTCTTTTATTTGTAAATCATCTGCAAACTTTTCTATAAGTTCAGCATCATTTGTTGTTTCAACATCAAGGGTATACATTAAAATAATTTTATTTTTGCGACGCGCGTCATAGCCACGTTTAAAAACAGTAAAATTAACTAATTGAGATTCTGATATCGCTAGCTTTTCAAGGATCGCTTCGGTTAACTGTGTTTGATTGTGATTAAGGTCTAATTGAATATTCGTTAAACGCAACATAAGGTGATGATCCATTGACAGGGAAATAGCAAATTTTCGGCATTTTACCTGAACTGTCGACTCAGATAAATCAACAATTGAAATTCTTTCTAGGCTAGGTATGATCACGCTGCATAAATTATTTAATCAATAGAGATTTGTATGGCGTTTGTAGTAACAGATAATTGCATAAAATGTAAATATACCGACTGTGTTGCGGTGTGCCCTGTTGATGCATTTTACGAAGGTCCAAATTTTTTAGTGATTAGTCCTGATGATTGCATTGATTGTGATCTTTGTCCTATTGAGTGTCCCGCTGAAGCGATTTACCAGGAAGACCAAGTCCCAGCAGATCAACAACAATTTATTGAACTAAACGCCGAACTAGCCAAAGTATGGCCAAGGATCACAGAATTAAAAGCGCCTCCTGCTGATGCCAAAGAATGGGATGGTGTCCCCAATAAAATACAACACCTTATTATTGACGAAGACACCCTTTAATCCTTCTAGGATCTGTTACTTTCAAGAGGGTGGACTTTGTTCGACATAAAAGCATATGAATTGCTTTAAACAATTACCCGTCTATAAAAAATAAGCGCATATAGGCGAATCCTTTGGTCTATTTGTCGCTTACTTTACCGCTTTTCCACCTAATAGGTGGAACATCCGTTCGATAATTGCTCTATCTTGTATAAATAGCCAATACATGGCCATAAAACGATATCGAAAAATCAACATACCTTAATATTCGTTTTACTTACTAAAGGTTGTACATTTTTACTATACTCAAAGTACTTTGCAAAAGTATGTGGTAAAATGTCATGTGGCAATCCATTGAAAAAGCGATTAATGCGGAAATAAGTCATAGCTTCCACATCCGTGAAAAAACGTCGATCTCAGGAGGCGATATTAGTTTATCGTATCGATTGAGTGACAAAAATAAACACTACTTTGTAAAGATAAATGACAAGGATCACGTTGAGCACTTTGAGTCTGAAGCCTACGCACTAAAACAGATATCCGCATTAAAAGAAATATCCTGCCCTGATGTAATCACTTTGGGCACAACCTTAGATAAAAGCTATTTGGTATTAAATTATATTCCCCTAGCAAGTGCCTCTGACCATCAATGGCGTCAATTAGGTCAACAACTTGCTAACATGCATAAATCTTCCACACATGGACAATTTGGTTGGCAAACAGATAACTTTATCGGCGACACCATACAACCTAATGCTTGGTGTAGTAACTGGAAGACATTTTTTGCCGAGCAACGAATAGCTTGGCAACTACAATTACTATATGAAAAATCCATAAAGTTTGGTGATATTGATCACATTACTCAAGTTTGTCATGATGCATTAAAGCATCACCATGTAGAACCTTGTTTAGTACACGGTGATTTATGGCAAGGTAACTTAGGATTTACAGAATCAAGTTCAATTATTTTTGACCCTGCTTGTTATTATGGTGATAGGGAAGTAGATATTGCGATGACGGAGTTATTTGGACACCTTCCTCCTGAATTTTATCAAGGGTACCAAGAGATTTTTCCTCTGCCCAATAGCTATGAGCAACGTAAAATTATTTATAATTTTTATCATATACTAAATCATGCAAACTTGTTTGGTGGTAATTACATAGATCAATCTAAAGCTATTTTAACACGTATAATGTCGATGCCCTTGCACTAATTTATTCGCGCTTTAACTAAAATAGTCCATAATTAGCAATACGTATTTATCTATATCAACAAAGCTCTAGGAGGCAACATGCCCCAAGACGTTGCTTTACAAAAAACTAGTGAAAAACGTATCAGTTGTCCACATTGTGGTCATCACCTTCATGTAACACTCGATAGTTCAGCCGGCGATCAAGACTATTATGATGAATGTCCATCTTGTTGTAAGGAAATTCATTTTAATATGCATATTGATGAATATCGGCAGAAGATCCAGTTAGTCATTGATAGTGACGATGAACAAGTTTTTTAATGATTAAAAGTGTCTAGTTTCATTCTTTCTATTGTAGAAACTATCGTTATCGTTTGTTGATCAAATTCTAGATTAACGTTATCGGTAATTGTTAACAAACTTAAGTTAGTCCGCGTAAGGGTTTCGGGGATCAAGTGCACACTAAATTGATTATCAAGCACTTCTCCAACCGTTAAACTGGTGCCATTAACTGTAATAAAACCTTTCGCTAAAATATACTTCATCCATTTTTTATTACATTGAAAATAAAGCGCACAATTTGTATCTGTCAATTTTTGCTCTACAAGAGTTGCTTGGCAATGGACATGCCCACTGACCATATGCCCGCCAATTTCATCTCCTATTTTTAAAGAGCGTTCAACATTCACTAATGAATGTAAGCCCAATTTTCCTAGATTTGTAACTTTGAGAGTTTCATCAATCACATCAAAAGCAATTTTTGCCTTGCTCTCAGTGAATTCGGTATACTCCACTACAGTTAAACACACACCGTTAATGGCGATGCTAGCACCCAAAGTCAAAGATGTGATTAGTGATTTATCACCCGAAATAACTAATCGACAGCGGTCATCAATAATATTTATTGATATAACTTCCGCTTGTGATTGCACTATGCCTGTAAACATATATTATCATCCTCTCATTAGAACAATGATTCTATCAAAGCTCATTTAATAAGTACCACAACTTCAATGCAAATAAGTAAATTTTTTACCAATACTAAAAGCTTAATGAAGCTTGCATACCCGATCCTTATCGCACAGTTGATCCAGAATTTGATGGGATTTGCTGATACGGTCATGGCGGGACGAGTAAGTGCTACCGATATGGCTGCTGTTGCCGTTGCCAGCAGTATATGGCTACCTCTAATTTTAACCATTTATGGTTTAATCATGGCTCTCGCCACTATCGTATCTCAGCTAGCTGGCGCAAAGAAGTTTTCTGACGTTGCCAAAGCGACATATCAAACCGCCTGGATAGCGCTCGTTTTAGGTTGTTTATTGATATTACTTTTTTATATAGTCACGCCCATTATATCGCCGAAAATAGGCTTAGACCCTGATCTTAAACGTTTGATGTTTGATTATCTTGGTTATGTAGTTTGGGGGGGACCCGGATTTTGTTTGTATTTGGTACTGAGAAACTATTCTGAGGGACTATCTCATACTAAACCTACCATGGTTATCAGTATTATCGGCTTGTTAATAAACATTCCTGCTAACTATATTTTCATATATGGTGAGTTTGGACTGCCTGCATTAGGTGGTGCAGGTTGTGGTATCGCGACAGCCATTGTCTACTGGGTTATGTTTCTTAGTATGCTCATTTACGTGTACTTATCAAAACACTTAAAACATGCACCACTGTTTGATCGTTTTTATTGGCCAAAATGGACAGAAATTAAAATAATATTAGCAATAGGTATCCCCATCGCACTGTCCTTGCTCTTTGAAGTGAGTTTATTTGCTGTTGTAGCTATCATACTTGCGCCATTTGGCGCCGAAGTAGTTGCTAGTCATCAAGTCGCCATTAACTTTTCCGGTTTAGTTTTTATGGTGCCATTAAGTTTAGCGATGGCAGTCACTATAAAAGTAGGTTTTTCTGTGGGCGAAAAAAATTATCCTGAAGCAAAAGAACTTTGTAAATATGCGATAATTTTAGGATTACTTATTGCGGTAGTCACCGCGGTTTTAACATTAACGTTTAGAGAAGCCATTGCTTCTATTTACACCACAGATGTAGAAGTTGTAAGTTTGGCAGCAAGTTTAATGTTCTTAGCAGCTTTATTTCAATTCTCTGATGCTATTCAAGTTATATCCGCAGGTGCGCTACGAGGTTATAAAGATACAAAGTCGATTTTGTATATCACCTTTGCCTCTTACTGGATAATTGGTTTAAGCATTGGTTTAGTTTTGGGCATCACCGATTGGATTATTCCTGCCATTGGTCCTTATGGATTTTGGATAGGTTTTATATCAGGACTCACTGCCGCAGCTATTTTACTTGCATGGCGATTAAATATCGTACAAAAACGAGTAGAGCTACTGTGATAGTGATGTAAAAACAAGCAAACAGACTTAATTTAAATTGAATTAAATAAAACTACTTGCAACTGTCAAAACAGATCGCTAACATAGCGCCTCGTTGAGTTACTTCGCTGTAACAATACAACGCTCGCTTAGCTCAGTTGGTTAGAGTACTTGCATGACATGCAAGGTGTCGCAGGTTCGAGTCCCGCAGCGAGCACCAAATTAGGGTTTAATAACCCACTAAAAGAACCCGAAAAGCCTTTATTAACAAGCTTGTCGGGTTTTTTTATGTCCTAAGCTATTTCATACGATTCTTTGAAATCCACACTTTTTAGTAGTACTGTTAGTAGTACCAGTTGAAAATACAACCAAGTGGTACTACTAAAATGGCTAGAGGCGTTACCCCACTTACTAACACAGAAGTAAAACAAGCAAAGCCTAAAGATAAGCTTTATAAACTCGCCGACGGTAGTGGCTTACAGTTGAGGGTAAAGCCTACTGGAGCAAAGTCTTGGTTATTTGATTACTTCAAACCTCTTACCAGAAAGCGTACTTCGATGGGCTTTGGCACTTACCCTGAAGTTTCATTAGCTGAAGCCAGAAAAAAACGCGTAGCCGCGCGTGAACTATTAGCTAAAGATATCGATCCCAAAGAATATAAAGACGATAAACACCGTGAACAATTACTTTCTGCCAACAATACATTTAAAAGTGTCGCTACCGACTGGTTTGCTATCAAAAAAACTACCATTGCCGAAGTTACTGCTAAAAGCTTATGGCGTAAGTTTGAAAACCACGTATTCCCAAAACTAGGCCACAGGCCAATAGATAAAATATTAGCGCCAGAAGCTATTGAAGCATTAAAGCCCTTAGCCGCTAAAGGTAATTTAGAAACTACAGGCAAGATCATCGGTCATTTAAATAATGTAATGACACATGCGGTTAATACGGGGATATTACACCATAACCCTCTGTCGGGTATTCGCAGCGCATTTCAAGCACCTAAAGTAACAAACATGGCTACTATTAAGCCTAATGAGCTTGGTAAGCTAATGAGTGATATAAGCTAATGAGTGATATAAGCTACGCCAGCATTAAACTAGTAACTCGATGTTTGCTTGAATGGCAATTGCATACAATGACACGCCCTAGTGAAAGTGCAAAAGCCCAGTGGTCAGAAATTGATTTTGAAAATAAGCTATGGACTATACCTGCAGAACGAATGAAAATGAGGTTGGAACATAAAGTCCCTCTAACACCACAAACCATTGAAATATTATTGCGTTTACAACCAATGACTGGAGATAGAAAGTACCTTTTCCCTTCTTACATTGATCATAATAAACACTGTAATGTTGAATCAGCAAATAAAGCATTAGGGCGTATGGGTTACAAAAACAAGTTAGTGGCTCATGGTTTACGCGCTTTAGCCAGTACAACACTCAATGAACAAGGGCATGATCCTGACGTTATTAAAGCAGCCCTATCACATGTCGATAAAAACGAAGTTCGCCGTGCTTATAACCGCGCTGAATACCTTGAACGTAGACGTATATTAATGTGCTGGTGGTCACAGCACATTGAAACAGCAGCAAGTGGAAAAACTAATATTGAAGATAACCTTAAGCATTTAAAAGTAGTTTAAATTATGAATGCTTAAAGTCCTGTAGTCCTTTGATATTGGGCAGCATACATCATGCTGCACAAAACATATAACAATATGATTTATATAAAAAATAAATACAACCTAAAAAATATACCCTTCATCGTACCCTTTAGTTATTAACACCATGAAATAGAGATTTTACACTAAGGC
>Ga0209395_1001642_pt1 | contig 30910 bp, 37 predicted proteins | sample GOMGulsemesocosm_3_FD_184635 | JGI IMG/M metagenome (GOLD analysis project Ga0209395, IMG submission 184635) | Methane-oxidizing microbial communities from mesocosms in the Gulf of Mexico - GOM9D Gulf of Mexico (SPAdes) (version 2) | ecosystem: Environmental > Aquatic > Marine > Cold seeps... | reverse complement strand
TCCTGTGCGCCCATGCTCGATTGGACTGATCGTCATTGCCGCTACTTTTATCGTGTTATGTCAAAACACACTGTGCTTTACACTGAAATGGTGACTACAGGTGCTATCTTATTTGGTAAAGGCGATTATTTATCATTTAATGATGAAGAGCACCCATTAGTACTTCAGCTTGGTGGCAGTGATGTTAAAGCTATGACTGAATGTGCAAAAATTGCTGAACAACACGGATACGATGAAATTAACATTAATGTTGGTTGCCCGTCTGACCGAGTTCAAAATGGTCGTTTCGGTGCCTGCTTAATGGCCGAACCAGCATTGGTTGCTGAATGTGTAAATGAAATGCAAGCGGCTGCGAATATTCCTGTAACGGTTAAATCACGTATTGGTATTGATGATCACGATAGCTATGAATTTTTGCATAATTTCATAGATGTTGTTGCTCAAGCCGATTGTAAGCACTTTATAATTCATGCGCGTAAGGCATGGTTAAGCGGTTTAAGCCCTAAGCAGAATAGAGAAGTTCCGCCTTTAGATTATGGGCGTGTTTACCAGATTAAAAAAGACTTTCCGCAGCTAGAAATTTCAATTAATGGTGGCATTAAATCTTTTATTGAGGCAAATGAGCATTTGTCTCATATTGATGGTGTCATGATAGGTCGTGAAATTTATCAAAACCCATATATGTTAGTTGAAGCAGATAAGATTATTTATCAGAAGAACACTGATATTCTTACGCGAGAGCAGATTATTGAAGAAATGGCGCGTTATATTGATCTCTATATTAGCAATGGCGGGCGTGCTTGGCACGTAGTACGTCATATGCTCGGTTTGTGTAACGGCTTGGCTGGAGCTAGACAATTCCGTCGATATCTGAGCGAGCAGTGTAGCGGTAATGAAGTGACGAGCCAGGTATTGTTCGATGCCTTTGCCAAAGTTACTGTTCCTACAAGTTTGTAGTTGTTCTTTTCTGTACCGATTTCGGGAATTAGTATCCCTAAATCGGGACAGAGGTAAAATGCTCATCCATCACTATTGTACTATTTGTTAGCCAAAAAAATCATTTGTTGGTTTTTTTAACCATTCTCCATCAGTATTTCGAAAAAACTAGATTTTCGATAAAATTCCTTAGAAAATAAAAAATCACTATAATCAATTACTTAGTTTTTATTTTGATCTCTGGCACAACCTTTGTAATAGATATTGCAACTTAACTATTACAGAACTTCGGAGAACAACATGAAAACTTTACTCATTGTGACTTTAGCAACTGCTTTAATATCTTTTAACAGTTTTGCTGATACCGCTACAGATATTCAAAACAGCGCGAATACTATGGTCAAAAAAAGCATCGAACAAATGAATAAACAATTTACAGTTCGCTTATCAAACGAGATTAAAAACTCATTAAATAATACTGGCTGGAATATTTATAGAACCTCCCCCGTGCTTGTAGTTAAAACTAATAATAAAAAATTTATTGAAACTAAGCATACTGCCCAAGCAGCAGATGAATAAAAGGAATTGATGATGCCAAGCTTAGATCTTATTTTTACTTTATTGATGTTGCCTGCTGTGTGTTTATTGGCGGCATCAATTGTTGTTAGTATGTTAGAAAATAAGCGGGAAAGTTTATTGATGACAGAACAAAATACAAACCACTAACAGGAAAATAGACACAAACTGTTTTCTTGTTAGTATTTTTATAACTCATCTGTACAGGGCTCCTTTAATTGGTTACTTTTTAGTATCGAAGCTAAAAATAGATGTAAACCAATATGCCTACTAAATATCAAACCATTATTTCATGCCATCAGTTGCATGACTTATTACAAATAAAGTCAAATTCATCAGAGCACTCTAACCTTATTCTTTTAGATGCAAGCATTCCTCCGGTAGGTAAAATGCAGGCGCCGAAAAAGCAGTGGCCCAACTTTACTATTCCTTCATCGCAACGATTTGATCTCAATAAAGACTTCTCTGACTTATCAAACCCATTACCGCATACCATGCCGAATGTTGAGCAGTTTCAGCAACAAGCACGTATTTTGGGCATAAATAACGATTCCCAAATTGTCGTATATGATGATCAAGGTCTGTTTTCTTCAGCTAGAGCTTGGTATATGTTTCGATCTATGGGCCATAAAAAAATAGCCGTGCTTGATGGTGGTTTGCCCGCTTGGCTTGGGGATAGGCTGCCCGTGTCACCAGCAGAGTTAAAGTTAAGAAAAAAAGCAGGGAACTTTAATGCCGAGTTTACCGCTGAGTATTTTTGTAGCTATCAAGAAGTACTTAAACATCTTTATTTAACAGAGCAGGTTATTGTTGATGCAAGAGCCGGTGCTCGTTTTGATGGTAGCTCGGCTGAACCGAGAGAAGGCGTACGTAGCGGGCACATGCCTAATGCCATGAATTTAGCTTTTAATGACCTACTTGAGAATGGCAAGCTATTGCCAACAGTTAAGTTAAAAGAAAAAATTATCCATGTGAATAATGAAGGCAAACCTATGATCATGAGCTGTGGTTCAGGTGTTACTGCCTGTGTTCTTGCATTGGCGGCAGAACTTTGTGGTTACGACTGTGTAAAGGTTTACGATGGCTCATGGAGTGATTGGGGAGCTAATCATGATCTTCCTATAGTAATAGGCAAATAAATTAACGGTATTGTGAATAACACCTTCTAACTAGCAGGCTAAATTTGTGTTTATTTAGCCTTCCTTCCTTATTTATTCCTTCCTGTTTTATTGAACATTTATTTATATCTATCACTTCAAATAATCTCATGGTCAAATTAACTAGACTAATAGTGTATTTAACCATATTTTAGTGCGACATATTATGTCCGTGGTGTGGTGTTTATTATGACTGTTGAAATAATTGATTAAAAACAATGTGTTGTAATTGTTTTTTAAGTTGGCATATCACTTGTAATAGAAAGCTTAGAGTTAGCTGAAGTTGTTGCCTAGGCAATTATTTACTTTGCTAATAATCAAATTAACAAAAAACTTAGATGAGCGCATTTGCGCAGGAGAATGGATTATGGGTATGTTTTCACGTTTTACAGATATTATTAACGCTAATCTAAACAGCATGCTAGATAAAGCAGAAAACCCTGAAAAGATGGTTAAATTGATTATTCAGGAAATGGAAGAAACCTTAGTTGAAATACGTTCTACGGCAGCAAAAAATATTGCAGAAAAGAAAACGATGGTTCGCCAAATAGCATCACTAGAAAACAGTATTAATAATTGGCAAGAAAAAGCTGCACTAGCTATTAGCAAAAATAGAGATGACTTAGCAAAATCAGCATTGGCTGAAAAGCAAAAGTGTCAAACACAAGCCGATGAATTACAACATGAACTGGAACAATTAAATGAATTTTTAAATGCGGTGCAAGAAGATAGTCAGCGTTTACAAGAAAAGCTGAATGAAGCAAAACGTAAGCAAGAAAGTTTTTCGTTACGCCAGGAATCAGCAGAAGTCCGCTTAAAAGTACGTGAAAGAGCTATTGTATATAACATCGATGAAGCCATTAACAAATTTGAACGTTACCAACAAAAAATTGAACGAGTAGAGGCAGAGATAGAGGCTTATGACTTTACAGGAAATAAAGACCTAAATAGCCAATTTAGAGATTTAGAAAAAGATGAAAATATTGAACAAGAGTTAGCTGAATTGAAAAAACAAGTCGCTAATGCTTAATTGAATAGCCAGTAATACCTAGGAGCAACACATGATACAGGAAAGTAGTTATTTATTATTTGTCATGTGTTTAGCTCCGGTGTTTATATTTTTTATTGGGGCAGGTGTGTTATCTGCTTTTAAAAAAAACAGTAAATTGAGGAATAAATGATGAGTTATCAACGTGAGTATTCAGTGACAAAAACTTTAAGAAAAGACGGTATACATAAAAAATTGTCAGGTGTTTGTGGTGGTATTGCTGCATTTTATCAATTACCAAGAGTTGCCGTACGCATTGCCGCGGTTGGTGCATTGATTATTTTTCCTGTAGCAACAGGAGTAGCCTATATTGTTGCTGCCGTATTATTACCTACAAAAGGCGGGTAAAACGAATCTTTACTAAACGACAAAGTAAAACATAATATAAATAAAACAAGGAGCTAGTATGTCATTTTTCAAATCATTAATGTTGGCAATTTTCGCTACATTATTTTTAACCTATGTACTAGGTATCAGTTTTATGGAAATGTTTAATGTTGATCTATATGTAGGTGAAGAGCTAATAGAGCCAATTAAAGCCATTAGTGTTTCAGCATTGATTATGGTTATTTTGGTAACTGCCGCATTGGCAATAGTATTGAGCGTGTTTGGTTCATTAATTTTTATATTTATGATGATATTTGGTGCCATTGCAATGGTAATGATTGGTGTGTTCTGGCCGGTTATTTTTATCGCTTTTATTATTTGGGCAATTACCCGTGATAAAAAACAAGTAGCTTAAAGTTAGTTGTAGCGTCAGCGAAGCATAACTGACGCTTGATATCTTAGAATTGAATTTTGATAAATTTAAATTTAGAAAAATTTAGCGAGGATATTTTTGCATTCATCAGTTTGTACTAAGCGCTTAAACTCATGTGCTTCATTGGCAATTACTTCCGGCATAGCTGCTTGAGCACTTTGCTTCATCAGTTTCCTGCTTGTCATCACAGAATCATGAGGTAACTGTGCAATAGTATCAGCAACATCAGAAGCAATGGCGAGTAAATTTTCAGGTAAGCAAACTTGATTAATAAGTCCATATTCAAGTGCTTGTTCAGCAGTAAATAACTTACCTAGTACGAGTAATTCAAATGCTTTGGCATGACCAATACGTAAAGGAAGCAACAAACTTGAGCCTGCTTCAGGAGATATGCCTAACTGTGTGAAAGGTAGTTTAAACTTACTATTAGTCGCGGCTACGACCATATCGCAATGTAATAATAAAGTCGTACCAATTCCTACTGCCGGGCCTGCAACAGCTGCAACAATAGGTTTGTCGAAGCTAGTAAGTACTTGCACGAAATCAAAGGCGGCTAAATCATCGCTCTTTGTTGATTGTAAAAAGTCTGCTAAGTCGTTGCCCGCACAAAAACAATTTTGATCACCTTGGATAAGTACACAATGAATATTTGAATTTTCGCTAGCGTGTTTAAACGCGACACATAAATCGAGGTACATGCTTTTGTTTAAAGCATTTTTTTTATTTATTCGGTTGAGTGTTATGGTGAAAACATGATTGTTTTCTTGGGTAAGAATTAAGTTATCCATTTTGCTCCAGCTTAGTTACAATGTTTAAGTAATTACAATAATCGGTCTTAAAAAGGAAGTATAGCGAGATATGAATAAAATATGTTTAATGACGATCGCCATTTTTTTTATCTTACTTAACACCAGTAACTTGGCCTATGGCCATGTAAATGACGATATAGTTATCGAAGCACCACATGCAAGAGCCACGATACCCGGAACCAATGTGACCTCTGCATATATGTCTATCGAAAATAAAAGCAATAAAACCTTTGTTTTAACGGGGGCAAGTAGCTCGGTAAGTGATAGAATTGAAATTCATCAACATGTTATGAGTAACGGCATGATGAGCATGAGACAAGTAAAAAAACTTGTTATTGAAGCAAAGGAGCAAGTGATTTTACAGCCAATGGGTTATCACTTAATGATATTTAATGTAAATAAACCTTTGTTGCCAACAGATAATATTAAGCTCACTTTGCATTTTGCACATCAAAGTGATGTTGTAGTTTCAATTCCAGTGCAAAGTATTAAACAAGAAAAACAAGCTAAAAAACAGCATCACCACCATTAGGGGCCCGGTATGACGACTAACTTTTCAAGCAAAACTATTATTACTGTTTTCAGTGTCATTATTCTTTCTTTATATTTTCTCGGTGTTTATTGGAGCTTTGAACCGGCAGAACTGAACATTCGTGCAGAAGTGACTAAAGACGCTACTGCGGAAGGAGTATCCCCCGTTGTTGGTTATACAACAACTACGGCATTAATTCGCGTAACGGAAACCTTATTAAATAAATCAGGTGGTTATCTTTCAAATGACGCGTTACCACCGTCAGTGTTTCTTGATAATATTCCGGCATGGGAATTAGGCGCACTTGAAATGTCACGAGACATGGCACTGGTGATGCGACAAGAGTTTAGTCGTTCACAGTCACAATCATTAGAAAATAAGCATTTAAAAATAGCTCAACCACAATTTAATATAGATCATACGAGCTGGGCAATGCCTAGCGCCGAAGGTGAATACGCTAAAGCAGTTGAAGAACTATATGCTTATCGAAAAGCACTAACTGATGTAAATACGCAATCAGCACAATTTTATGCACGCTCTGATAATTTACGTGACTGGATTCAAGAAGTGACTAAACGTTTAGGTAGTTATTCGCAACGCTTAAGTGCAAGTGTTGGCCGAGAACAATTAAATACTGATCTCGCTGGCGATAGTGTTGCGCAGCAATCAACTTCCTCTCAATCTAGTATGGTTTTAAAAACCAGCTGGTGGAAAATTGATGATGAATTTTATGAGGCTCGAGGCGCATGTTGGGCTCTATTACATTTCTTACGGGCTGTAGAAATTGATTTTAATGATGTGTTAGAGAAGAAAAATGCTAAAGTTAGTGTACAACAGATAATCCGAGAATTAGAAGCAAGCCAAGAATCCATTTGGAGCCCTATGATCCTTAATGGTGACGGCTTCGGTTTGTTAGCGAATCATTCTTTGGTAATGGCAAATTATATTTCACGTGCAAACGCCGCACTGATCGATTTAAATGACTTATTAAGTCAAGGATAATAAAGGATTAAAACATGAAAAAAACAGCGTTAGCTATACTTGTTACTGGATTACTTTCATCTTCTGTAATGGCAGATACTATTGGTGGGCTTTATATTGGTGGTTCAATTTGGAGTAACGAAGCAACAGGTGAGTTTGGTGAAAAGAGTGGGTTAGTTAACTTTAATTTAAAAGATGAAGAGCAAGGTTCATTTTATGTAGCTCTAGAACACCCGCTCCCTTTTATTCCAAATTTAATGGTTGCTTCTACAACGTTGGATACCGATGGAAACACAACTTTATTGGAAGATTTCGATTTTGCTGGAGACACATTTAGTGCTGGTACTGATGTTGGAACCACCTTCGATGTAAGTTATGTTGACTACACATTATATTATGAACTGTTTGATAATGGCCTTTTCTCTTTTGATTTTGGTTTAACTGCTCGTAATTTTGATGGTGATATTACCGTTTCATCTTCTAATGAAAGTGCAAAAATTTCAATTACTGAAATAGTACCTATGCTTTATGTTTCAACAATTGTTGGAGTACCGGGCACAGACTTCAATTTTTTCGCTAATGGTAATTTATTATCGATTGATGATCATACAATGTATGACTATCAAGCTGGCGTAAGCTATGAGTTAGTAGATAACCTTGCTGTTGACGTTAACCTGACACTTGGTTACAGAGCAGTAAAACTTGAACTTGAAGATTTAGATGACTTATATACCGACATTGAATTTAAAGGTGTTTTTGCTGGAGCCGTGGTTCATTTTTAGCAGCTAATTTATCCTCTTGAAATGTTTGACTACCAAATACAAAAAACCAGTTACTAAGTAACTGGTTTTTTGTATTATCTACATTGCTTTATTTACGTTAATGTTCCGTTTTATTAATAAAGCCGGCAAGTTTTTTCTCATCAAATTTATAAGTTGTTAAGCAAAAATCACAGGTCATAGTAACAAAGCCTTCCTCTGCAATAATACTTTTCAACTCGCTAGGAGACACTTGTCCTATTGCGGTTAGGCACTTCTCTTCTGAACAGCTGCATTGATAACTCACTTCTTGGGGATCAAATAAGCGAACTTCTTCTTGGTGATATAAACGGTACAACAATGTTTGAGCATCAAGAGAAAAAATCTCTTCACTTTTAATCGTATTAGTTAATTGGCATAAGTGCTCAAAATCACTTACCTGCTTTTCTTTATCTTCACCATCAGGTAGCAATTGAATTAAACTACCAGCAACTTTTGCATTTTTAACATCGTTAAATAACCAAATTTTGGTAGGAATTTGCTCTGATACTTCAAAGTAATGGGCCAAGCAATCAGCTAAGGTTTCTTGATCAAGTGCGACTACACCTTGATACGCTTCGCCTTTCAATGGTCGAATAGTTATCACCATAGTGCCTTTGCCAATAAGTGCTCTTAGCCCTTCAACCTCAGTTTTTTCGGCTAATCGGGCAATACCACGCATTTTTTGGTTGTGGTCGCCATTTACTGACATGTAACCAACAGGGCCGTCACCTTGTAACTGAACCGTAATTTCGCCCTCAAATTTTAAGGTCGCAGTGAGTAAACACGTTGCCGCGACTAATTCCCCGAGTAGCGTTTGCACGCCTTGAGGATAATCGTGTAAGGCAATTATTTCTTGATAAGTTTTTGATAATTGAACAAGCTCTCCACGAGCATGTTTATCTGCAAATAAATAGCGATTTAAAACATCAGTTTTAATAGTCACGTTAAATCCTTTCTTTAAATTGTCGAAGTTTTCGACGTTGTTTTTTGTCAGGTTTGGTATCACTAGCCGGGCTTAACAAAACGCCTTGTTTTCTCGCTAAAGCATTTTTTTCACGTGCAGTAATACTTGTTGGTGTTTCTTGGTAAAGCGTTTGTGCAAAACTTGCGTCGCGACGCGTGCCTGAGAGTGCTGTAACAATTACTTCTCGTTCTTCATAGCTTTGGCGTAACAATATTTTATCGCCTAAAGACACCGTTTTACCTGATTTGGTTCGTTGCCCATTATAGAACACTTTACCACCATCGATCATCTGTTTCGCAATCGCTCTCGTTTTATAAAAACGGGCAGCCCATAGCCATTTATCTAACCGAATAGCTGTATTATTTACCGGAGATTGAGCTTGTTTCATTAGCTTGGCGGTGCTCCTAAGGTAGTATTAATCATTAGCGCAGCGAAAATAATATTGCCAATTATAATGTATTGTTATTTCACTTACTAAGAAATTATTTACAATTTTAGTTTGCCTATCTAGTAAATAAAATGTTAATAATTATTAATATAGCAATGTAATTCTTGTTGATAGTGCTTTGCTCAAGTATTATCAAAGAGATAAAAATACTAATAATTAACAGACTTATAAAGATAAACATGCCATTACCTCCAAATGTTGCCAATATCATCGAAGCGTTTTCGCAATTACCCCAGCAGAAAATTGCGAAGGGTATTAGTGTGCTTTTGCTTGGTTATATTGCTTATGTCTGTGCGCAAATTACTTGGCTCGTTGCGCCAAGTGGTCCGTTTGAAAACTCAGGTAGCGTTAGTGTGAAAGTTCCCCAGCAGGGAACCAAACCTTCGACCATTAGTCTTTCCAATGTAAAATCATTGAATATATTTGGTTTATATAACGAAAGCCAAAAAGAAGTAAATGTTGCTGAAGTAGAGAATGTCCCTGAAACTAATTTAAATTTGACTTTGACAGGTGTGGTTGCAAGTGACGATAAAACAACGTCGGCAGCAGTTATTGAAAATAGCGGCAAGCAAAATACCTATAGTCCAGGGGAAACAATCACGGGTACGCGTGCGATACTTGATAGCGTTTTTAGTGACCGAGTGATATTAAAGCATGCAGGAAATCTAGAAACTTTAATGCTTGATGGCTTTGATTTTAAAGAAGCCAATGACCGTCGAGCCAAAGTTAGCTCTCCTATCGCAAATAAAAAGCCAGTAAAGCGAAAAAAGTATCTTACATCACCTAATGTTGTTGACCAAAGAAGTAACAAATTATTGAGTCGAAGCGCTAAATCTTTTAAAGACGATATAAATAGTGACCCAAGTAAAATTACAGATTATTTAAAAATCTCACCGAAAAGAAAAGACGGAAAAGTGGTTGGTTACCGGTTGATGCCAGGTAAAAATGCTAAGTTTTTCCAAGATGCAGGATTAAAATCAGGTGATGTTGCAATTCAAATGAATGGTTATGATCTAACCATGCCAAGTGAAGCTGCACAGGCTCTATCAGCATTAAAACAAGATAAAGAAGTGTCCCTATTAATTGATCGAAATGGTGACATGACCGAAATATTATTTAGCATTGATGGTTAATATCATTGTTGTTCATCATAAATTGAGAATTTACGTTATGAAAAAGTTTTTAGTGCGCAAAACGTCCAGCGCTCCATGGTATAAACGCTTATTAACGGCAGGCCTTACTGTCGTGATGATGAATACATTGGCTTTCAGTGCACAAAGCAGTGCTGCTAAATATTCACCTAATTTTAAAGGTACTGAAATTTCAGAATTTATCACTATTGTTGGTAAGAACCTGAAAAAGAACATGATTGTTGACCCCAATGTGCGTGGTAAAGTCACCTTGCGCACTCAAGACGAACTTACCGAAGAGCAATATTACCAAGTTTTTTTAAATGTTCTTGAAGTTTATGGTTTTGCAGCGGTTGAAATGGAAAATAACGTTGTAAAAATTATTCGCAATAAAGATGCAAAAACTTCATCTATCCCTGTTGTGGGTGATGAAAATCCTGGTGTTGGTGACGAAATGGTTACTCGTGTCGTTGAAGTAAAAAACGTAACTGTACGAGAATTAACGCCGCTATTACGTCAGTTATCAGACCAAGCGGGTGGTGGTAATGTTGTTAATTATGATCCTGCTAATGTGATCATGCTTACCGGCACTGCTGCAGTGGTTAACCGTTTAGTTAAAATTATAGAGCGTGTCGATAAAGCGGGCGATCAAGACGTACAAATTATTAAATTGAAATATGCTTCGGCCGCCGAAATGGTACGAATTGTTGAAGCAATGAATAAGTCTACTCAAGGTAAATCTGGCACACCGACATTTCTTATTCCAAAAATCGTTGCAGATGAACGCACCAATAGCGTTATTGTTAGCGGAGAATCACAAGCACGTGCTCGCATTGCCAAGTTAATCTCTCGTTTAGACAGCGAGTTGGAAACCAACGGTAATACTCGAGTTTATTATTTGAAATATTCAAAAGCTGAAGACTTAGTTAAAGTTTTAGAAGGTGTGAGTAAGTCAATCGAAGCCGAAAGTAACTCAACAAAAAGTAGCTCTAAAAGAAACAGTAAAAAACGCAACATCAGTATTGAAGCTCATGAAGATACCAATACCTTAGTTATTACTGCTCAACAAGACATGCTCCGTTCACTCGAAACGGTTATTCGTCAGTTAGATGTGCGTCGAGCACAAGTATTGGTAGAAGCGATTATTGTTGAAGTATATGAAAGTGATGGTGTTAGTTTAGGCGTACAATGGATGCACGAAACGGGCGCTATGACCCAATTTACCAATGGTCCAGCGCCTATTAGTTCAGTTGCTGCAGCGGCTGAGGCTGCAAAAAGTACAAAGGGTGATTGGAGCCCAGCTGAATATAATAGTGATGGAGATCTAATTAAAGAAGGCTTCTATCAAAATGATGTTAAAGGTGATTTCACCTTAGCTGCAACATTACTTGGTTCTGTAAGTGGTGGCATGTTCGGTATAATGAAAGACGGCTGGGGCGCGATTGTGCAAGCGGTTAGCTCTGATACTAATGCTAATATTCTTGCAACGCCAAGTATTACGACGCTTGATAACGAAGAAGCAGAATTTCTTGTTGGCCAAGATATTCCAATTCTTACAGGTTCAACTTCAAGCAGCAACAATGGCAATCCTTTTCAAACCGTAGAACGTCAAGAAGTTGGAATAAAGCTAACAGTAACCCCGCAAGTTAATGAAGGCACAGGTGTACAGTTAACTATTGCGCAAGAAGTTTCTTCGGTAAGTGGCGCCACAGGTGTCGATATCTCTATCAATAAACGTGAAATTAAAACCGTTGTTATGGCCGACTCAGGAGCGACAGTTGTTCTGGGTGGCTTAATTGACGAAGACGTTCAAGAAAGTGTGCAAAAAGTACCGTTATTAGGTGATATCCCTATTCTTGGTCACTTGTTTAAATCAACAGCATCGACAACACGTAAACGTAATTTAATGGTTTTTATTCGCGCAACTATTATTCGTGATGGAAACTTGATGAATGAAATCAGCAAAAATAAATATAACTATATTCGAGCTGATGAATTACGTAAACAAGAAGAAGGTTTGTCGTTAATGGATGATGCTAAAATGCCATTGTTACCTGAGTGGAATGACGCATTAACCTTGCCACCATCGTTTGACGAATACATGAAAGATAATAACTTAAAAGAACCTAGTTTGTTACCTCCTGCTGGTCAAAGCGATGATTCATCAGCTTTAGATCCTAAAGATCAATAATATGGCAGATCTTGAGAAGAGTGAATCAGAGATGAACGTGGTTGAGATTGAAGAAACACATAACAACGAACATCTTGACGAGGCTGTATCAATTACCCGTTTGCCGTTTAATTTTGCTAAACGTCATAATGTTTTAATTGAGAAAACGGATAACCAGTACATTCTTCATTGTTTATCTGATGTCGATGCAAATGCGGTATTAGAGGTACGTAGAGTACTTAAAACCGCTTTTGCTATTGAGTTTCATTCATTAGATGAGTTTGAACAATTACTTACAGTTTCATATCAACGAGACTCTTCTGAAGCACAGCAAATGATGGAAGATATTGGCAAGGAAGTCGATTTGTATTCTCTTGCCGATGAATTAACTGAAACAGAAGATTTGCTAGAAAATGAAGATGATGCACCAATTATCAAACTCATTAATGCAATGCTTAGTGAAGCAATTAAAGAAAATGCCTCCGATATTCATATTGAAACTTTTGAGACCGCCTTGCAAATTCGCTTTCGCGTTGATGGTGTCTTGCGTGAAGTTTTAAAGCCTAACCGTAAACTCGCGTCCTTATTAGTTTCACGTATTAAAGTTATGGCTAAACTCGATATTGCTGAAAAACGTATACCTCAAGATGGTCGAATTTCATTACGTATCGCTGGTCGTGCCGTTGACGTGCGTGTATCAACTATGCCAACAGGGCACGGTGAACGTGTCGTATTACGTTTGCTTGATAAAAACTCTGTGCGCCTTGATTTAGAAGATTTAGGCATGACATTAAACAACCGTGAAAAATTCTCTCAACTTATTGAAAAACCGCACGGTATTATTCTAGTAACCGGTCCTACAGGCTCGGGTAAAAGTACCACTCTTTATGCGGGTTTAAGTCAAATAGACTCAAAAGAACGCAATGTATTAACCGTAGAAGATCCTATTGAATATGCTATTGCAGGCATAGGTCAAACCCAAGTTAATAATAAAGTTGATATGACCTTTTCTCGCGGCTTACGTGCAATACTACGTCAAGATCCTGATGTGGTGATGGTTGGTGAAATTCGAGATTTAGAAACAGCGCAAATAGCTGTGCAGGCGAGTTTAACGGGTCACTTAGTGATGTCAACGTTGCATACCAATAGCGCATCTGGTGCAATCACCCGAATGGAGGATATGGGTGTCGAACCTTTTTTACTTTCTTCAAGCTTACTGGGCGTGTTAGCTCAACGTTTAGTAAGAACGCTTTGTCCACATTGCAGAAAAAGCCATTTGCCAGATGAACAAGAATTAAAGTTATTAGAATTACCCAGCGATAATACGCAAGTTATTTATAGTGCTATTGGTTGTGTTGAATGTAAGTTTAAAGGCTATAAAGGCCGTATGGGCATTCATGAATTACTGTTTGTTGATGATAAAGTTCGTGAACTTATTCACAACGGCAAAGGTGAACAAGCAATTGAAAAATGTATCCGAGAAAGCACACCCAGTATACGCCGTGATGGATTTGACAAAGTTATGTCGGGTAAAACCACCCTCGAAGAAGTTTTACGTGTCACCAGAGAAGACTAGCGAGGGTTATTATGGCAGCTTTTGACTATCAAGCAGTAAATAGCCGTGGTAAAGCGGTAAAAGGTGTTATCGAAGGAGATACCCCTAGGCAAGTGCGTGGTTTGTTACGCGATAAAGGCTTGATGCCAACCGAAGTTACTCCAAGTTTGCAAAAAACTAAAAGTGAAGCAAATAAGTCTCGTTTTGCTGGTCGAACGAAAGTAACGGTTGCAGAAATCGCTTTAATCACTCGACAGTTGGCCACGTTAGTTGAATCAGGTTTACCCATTGAAGAGTCACTTTTAGCCGTTGGTGAGCAATGTGAAAAAAATAGCTTAAAAAGCATGATCATGGCCGTGCGAACTAAAGTCACAGAAGGTTACGGTTTGGCTGAAAGCATGGCTGAATTCCCTTATATTTTTAGCGGGTTATACCGCGCCATGGTAGCTGCTGGCGAAAAGTCAGGTTTTTTAGATAAAGTACTCAACCGTTTAGCTGATTACACCGAGCAAAGAGAGCAATTAAGATCTCAAATTATACAAGCGCTTATTTATCCTGTAATTATGACCGTCGTTGCTATAGGTGTGGTCACGGTGTTATTAACCGCTGTGGTACCTAAAATTGTAGGGCAGTTTGAACATATGGGCGCCAATCTTCCTGGTACCACACAATTCCTGATAAGTAGTAGTGATTTTCTACGTGATTATGGCATTTATATTCTGCTCTTCATTATTCTATCTATCGTGGGCTTTGTTCAGTTGATGAAGCGACCAAAGTTTAAGTTTTCTTTTCATAAAAAAGTCCTCTATTTCCCCGGTATTGGTAAAGTCGTGCGTGGTATTAATACTGCTCGTTTTGCCCGAACATTAAGTATTCTTACCGCGAGTGCAGTGCCATTACTTGAAAGTATGAGAATATCTGGCGAAGTTTTAGATAATTTATATATCAAACAACGTGTAAAAGAATCTGCTGACAAAGTAAGAGAAGGTAGTAGTTTACGAGTTTCTTTAGAGCAAACGAAATTATTTCCACCGATGATGCTTCATATGATTGCCAGTGGTGAAAAAAGTGGTCAACTTGAGCATATGCTTGGTCGCTCGGCAGACAACCAAGACAGAGAATTTGAAGCGTTAATGAATATCTCTCTGAAAGCTTTTGAGCCAGCATTGATGTTAGTGATGGCTGGCGTAGTACTTTTTATTGTTATGGCTATTTTGCAGCCAATTCTTCAGCTAAATACCCTTATAGGAGGTTAAAATGAACAAGAAAACTCAGCCATCGCAGGCGAAAAACAAACAAGGTGGCTTTACTCTATTAGAGGTAATGGTTGTTATTGTTATTATAGGACTAATCGGCGGCATGGTCGTTCCAAACTTAATGGATAATATGGATCAGGCTGAACAAAAGAAAGCTGTATCAGATGTTAGCGCTTTAGAAACTTCGTTAACCATGTATAAAATGGATAATTATAAATATCCAAATACAGAGCAAGGTTTGGAAGCGTTAGTTGAAGAAACTGATATTGAACCTTTACCACGTCGTTTTCCAACTGGCGGTTACGTAAAACGTTTACCTTCTGATCCATGGGGTAATGAGTATCAGTTATTAAACCCTGGCGAAAATGGTGAAATTGATATCTTTAGCATGGGCCCGGATGGAGAGGCTGGTACAGAAGATGATATAGGTAATTGGAACCTAGCTGATTATCAGTAGTCTGCTAAATTTTAAAGAAACCCTGTTATATAAAAATGAACCTTCAACCATTGAAAATTAAACAACAAAACGGCTTCACCTTAATTGAGGTGATGTTGGTAATTGTTATCGCAGGCTTATTGGCTTCGATGATTCAGTTTAGTTTTTCGGGAGATAAAGCAGAAGAAGCGCTTGAGCAGTCGAGCAGGCGTTTCGCGGGGATTTTTGATATTGCAGCAGAATATGGCATGCTCAATAATGTAGAGCTGGGCCTAATGGTTAGTAAAAATAGCTATCAGTTTCTCGGTTACGACGGTGTAACATGGACCGATGTCTCAGAAAATGAACTTTTCAGCGAATACCAATTACCAGAAGGCATTGAACTCGTTTTACAGCTTGATGATTTGCCGATTGAAGAACCATTATTATTTGATAGCAGCATGTTTACAGAATCACAAGAGGAAGGCGAAAGCAGCTTTAACTCTAGTGACAGTAAAGAGCAAGCAAGTGATACAGAAAAAGAAGAAGATAAAAAGAAGCTAGTTCCTCAAGTATATATGCTCTCTGGCGGCGATATTACACCTTTTAGTTTACGCTTTCAGTTTGTTGAAAATAACTATACCCAAGATAAACTTCACTACACTGTAACTGGTTTATATACCACTCCACTGACCATTGAAGGGCCACTCTTTGATGAATAGTTACAGCGCAAATCTAGCCGAAAAATTTAATAAAGGATTTACTTTAATTGAAGTCTTGTTGGCAATGGCAATTTTCTCGATTGCTGGCATTGCATTATTAAGTGCGGCTGATAATAACTTTAAAAATTTAAGTTATTTAGAAAATAAAGTTTTAGCTAATTGGGTTGCTTCAAATCAATTGGTAGAAGTCTCGCTTGAGCAAACATGGCCACCAAAAAACAATAAAACTGGGTCAATTGAAATGGCTAGTCGTGAATGGTTTTGGACACAAAAAGTGTTGAAAACAGGCGACAAAAACATGCGGTCGGTTGTTATTGAAGTTCGTCTAGTTGAAGATGAAAAGTTAGCACTAACAAGTGTTATGACCTACGTGTCTAAGAATACGCCATAATGAAAGCTCTTACCCGCCAAAGTTATTCATCAACAGGCTTTACCTTGTTAGAAGTTATCATTGCTATCGCCCTTTTTTCAATGATTAGCCTAAGCAGTTTTACCATATTTAATACGGTCATAAAAAGTGACGAGTCATCTAAAGCCAAAACAACACGTATAAATGAGTTACAAAGAGGCTTTTTACTTATTGAGCGCGATTTACTGCAAATAGCTCAACGTAGTATTAGGTTAAACGGCGAAGAACCCCTAAACGACTTTTTACATACCGACAGTAATAGTTTTTCGAACAGTGAAAGTACCTTAGCATTTGTTCGTCATGGTTGGACAAATCCTGGACTATTACTGCCGAGAAGTAGTATGCAGTCAGTCGCTTATCGGCTAAATGATGAAACGTTTGAGCGGCTACATTTTAACTTTGTTGATGCTATTCAAGGGCAAGAACCCAAAATAAGAAAGCTGATCACTAATGTGCAAACTCTGAGTTTTGAGTTTTTTTATGATAAGAAGTGGCAAAAAAAGATAAAAGACAAAATATTACCTAAAGCCATTGCCATCGAGTTAACCACTGAAGACTACGGTTTATTACGTAAAGAGTTTTTAGTCGCAGGGCAAATTAAAGGCAAAGCTAAAGATTCACGTCAGCCGTCTACTCCTGCGCAAAATGGTAGTAATAATAGAGGTAAAAGCTAATGGAAAAACCTCAATTGCTACAAATACCTCATCAGCACCAGGTGAAAAAATACCGAGGTGTGGCACTAATAACAGTTATGCTGATTGTTGCATTGGCAGCTGTTTTAGCCACGCAAATGACAGCTCGTTTGCAGTTACAAATGCAAAGAACCTCGAATATCGAATTTAATCAGCAGGCTTATTGGTATGCCATGGGCGCAGAAGCATTTGCTAAAAGAGTACTGATTACTACTTTTGAAGATGAAAAAGAGGTTACCCACTTAGAGCAAATGTGGGCACAAGGAGAAACAAGTTACCCGGTTGACTTTGGACAAATCACCGGAGAAATTTTTGATATGCAAGCCTGCTTTAATTTGAATGCACTAAAGCTTGATAATAGTAATCCTTCTGCGGGAACTAAAAAACCGGCTATACAGGAGGCTTTTATCGAGTTAATTATGTCAATTGGTGTTGAAGGAGTTAGTCAATTTGAAGCCGAATATATGACAGACGCTTTAATCGATTGGCTTGATAAAGACAGTGCTATTGCAAGTGCAGGCGGTGCAGAAGACAATGACTATTCGTCTAAAGAATTTCCATATTTACCCGCTAATAATTATTTAGCGAGCGTTACTGAACTACGGTTAATTGAGCATTTTACTGTGCCGGTAATTAATAAATTAAAAGATTATGTCTGTGTGTTGCCTAATAATGATTTACATAAGATTAATTTGAATACTTTAAATAGCGAGCAGCCTGAGTTGCTACAAGCATTATTAGGTATACCATTAGAAGATGCTGAACAAGCGTTATCTGGGCGTGCAGGCGACGGATTTAAAACCGTGAAGGATTTTTTTAGTTTACCTGAAATAACCAGGCATAAAATATCTGATGATCAGAAAAAACAATTTGTTGTCGACAGTCAATATTTTAAATTAAAAAGTAGCGCGAGCTTTAATAATAGTTATTTTTCTTTAAGCAGCTTAATGAAAGTTGAAGATGATAATAGTATCTCCGTAGTAAGTCGTACCATAGGGCGAGAATAATGGCCGAAAAATTATATATTCGTTTAGGCAGCAATGCGCAAAGTACAGTGCAATGGCTGATTTATAATGGTGAACAAGAAGGTATCATTGCTTGTGGTGAATTAGCACAAGCCAGTGAATTGCTACAATTAGCCGAAAAGGCTAAACATCGAGAAGTTGTGACCTTTGTACCAGCAAGCGATCTTACCTTAAAGAGCTTAAAAGTACCAAGTAAGTCAATTAAAGCGATGCGTTTAGCTGTGCCTTATATGTTAGAGGATGAACTTGCTCAAGACGTTGAAGAGCTATTCTTTGCTTATAACGATATAAATATCGAAGGCACTGACGACAATTGTTTTGTTGCTGTTGTTGAGCATATTCAGTTAGAGCTTTGGCAATCGTGGTTAGTCAATGCAGAAATTCATTGTAAAAAAATACTACCTGATGTTTTGGCTATGCCACTACCTAGTGGTGAAAGTACAGCCAGTGCGATTGCTTTAGGTGAGCAAGTTTTAGTGCGCTTTGGTCAATGGCAAGGCAGCGCTATCGACAGCAAAACTTGGGCGTTAATCAGTCAATCACTTGTTAACGATAAAAACCTAAATAATGACGAAAGCGCTCAAGAAACGTCTGACAATACCTCTGATGAGCAGGAAGAATTGTTCACGCTGAATGCATATTCAAAATTGCCTGAAACAAGCGCTGATTTTACGATTAGCCCTATGCCTGAAGAACTTCCACTTGCGTTACTTGCAGCAACATTAAGCCAGGATAAAACACAAAAATTTAATTTGTTACAAGGTGAATTTAAAATAAAAGAGCAGCGTTCACCTGCTATTACTAGCTGGCTATGGGCAGCTGGTTTTGCAGCTGTTGCATTATTATTGAATGTGGGCATTAAAAAAGCAGAGTCAATACAACTTAACAATCAACAAGCCAAGCTTGAACAACAAATAGTGACGACCTTTAAGAAAACCTTCCCGAGTGTTAGAAATGTTAAAATATCGACGTTACGTTCACAATTGAAAGGCAAGTTAGCTAGCGTCGGCGGTGGTAATATTGACAGTGGATTTTTGGCGATGTTATCGCAAATACAGCCAGCCTTAGCGGCTGTGCCCGAAATTAAGCCACAAACATTAAAGTTTGATGGTAAACGTAACGAAATACGTATGCAGGCATTCGCTAGTGATTATCAGTATTTTGATAAACTAAAAATCGCTTTAGAAAAAAATGAACTGGCTGTTTCACAAGGTGCGCAAAATAAGCAAGGTGAACAAATATCGGGATCATTTAGTATTAGTAGTCAAAGTAATTCTACATCAACGAAAAAAAGTAGAGGGCGATCATGAAAATATGGTGGCAACAATTAAAAGTATCGGAGCAACGCCTTGTCGCAATATTGGCATTTGTCGTTTTTGTTTTTCTATTCTTTGTCGCTATTTGGCAGCCTTTAAATAAAGACATTACGAATACCCAACAAAAAATAGCTCGTCAGCAGAAGTTATTAACTGTGGTGCAAGAAGGTACACAGCGTTATAAACAAGCAAAAAGAAATGGCTCATCTGCGCAAAGCAAGGGGAGTTTGTCGAGTATTGTAAACAAAAGTGCTGGACGACATCAGATAACTATCGCTCGCTTACAGTCAAAAGATGATGATTTACAAGTATGGATTGACGAAGTTCCCTTTAGTCAACTGCTTAGTTGGCTTGAGGATTTAGCCAACAGAGAAGGCTTGCTCGTGAAAACTATAGATTTAAGTAAAGCTGACGAACTAGGTATCGTGAAAGTTCGTCGCTTACAATTAGGAAAGAGTTAATGAAAAAGTGGTCTGCTTATGGAGCAGTTTTTTTTAGTGTTTACTTAGTATTTTTAATCGCAACCTTGCCTGTTTCTTGGTTAGTAACATTCGTTAAATTACCTAATAATATACAGGTTACAGAGCTTGAGGGTACTGTTTGGCAAAGTAGCGCAGAATACGTAGCAGTAAGTGGTACTAAAATAAATAAGGTAAAAAGCGAATTGAGTGTTTTGTCGTTACTGATGTTTGACCCGACAATTACTATAACATTTGGTGGTGCCTTAATGAGTGGGCCTGAAGGGCAGTTAACGGCTAGCCAATTGTTTAGTGATATAACAATTTCAGATATGATAATTAGCTTGCCTGCCAATGATATTGCCGAAAAACTAATATTACCGATCCCGATGGAAGCGCATAATTTTATTGATTTAACCATTAACGAGTTTGTGATGGGTAAACCTATCTGTCAGCAACTGTCAGGCACATTATTATGGAAAAAATCGGCAGTAACCGCTTTATCTGAAAAAGTAGAATTAGGGCGTTTATCAGCCGATTTAAGCTGTGAAAAGGGTGCACTAGCGTTAACGGTTTCACCTAAAAATGATTTAGGTCTTACTTTTACTACTTATGTCCATAATATGAGAAAAGCGTCTGGAAATGGCTTTCTTAAACCAAGTGTTAATTTTCCAGCCGCGATTAGACCTTTACTTTCATTTCTTGGCAAAGCCGATAATCAGGGTAGATATCGCTTAAGCTTTTAAAGGTTTTGAGTAATTGGGTGTTTTCTTATTTCATCAAGCATAACCCTAAAGTCTGAAATAGCTGGGTAATCAGCTATTTCACGTGCAGGTTGTTTACTGTCTGGATTGGTTACAGCTAATAAATGACCAATGCCATATTCTTTGGCTGAATCTAGAATGTTAAGACTGTCATCAACAAATAAAGTACTGTCCAGATCAAAGCCCTCTTTATGTTGTAATCGTTGCCAAAGTAACTGTGACTCTTTAGTGACACCAAATTCATGTGTTGAATAGAGTACATCAAAATATTTATCTAACTGAGTTTGCTCAATTTTTAAAGATAAACTATCTGGATGAGCATTTGTAACCAGAATTATTTTTCGGCCACTTTCTCGTAGCGCTAACATGAAATCATGCGCATCGCTTCGTAAATTAATTAAATGCTGAATTTCTTTCTTTAGCTCTTTAATGGGAAGCTTCGTTTGCTCAGCCCAATAATCTAAACAATACCAATCAATAGTTCCTACGACTTTTTCATAACCTGCTTTTAAACTCACTTTCGCCTGTTCTAACGATATTTTTTCTATTTCACTGTATCTAAGCGGTAGGTGATGCAACCAAAAGTGATTGTCAAAATGTAAATCGAGAATAGTGCCATCCATATCTAAAAGCACGGTAGAAATCTTCGACCAGTCGAGCATTTTTTTTCCTTAACAGTGAGTATTTAGTAATTATATCTAAAGTTATCGTGCTATTCTAAAATTATTATAGATTTCGATTTAGGTTTTAGGACACCAAGATGCTCAGCAAAGCAAAACTCCCCGAAATAACCCAACGAAAACAAGTAGCCAAAAGTCGTTTATTTACTATAGAGCAAATCGACTTAACCTTTAATAATGGCGTAAAACGTGAGTATGAGCGCATGCAAGGCTCAGGTCGTGGCGCAGTGTTAATTGTGCCAATGATCGATAACGAAACCATGTTATTAGTTCGTGAATATTGTGCAGGTACGCATAGTTACGAGCTTGGTTTCCCTAAAGGATTAATTGATGAAGGGGAAAGTCCAGAATATGCGGCAAATCGAGAGCTTAAAGAAGAAGTTGGCTTTGGAGCTGATACATTAATCCATGTACATAGAGTCGCAACAGCTCCTGCATTTTTTTCAGCCTCCATGGAAATCTTTCTTGCGAAAAACCTATACGAAGAAAAATTACCTGGTGATGAACCTGAGGAATTGGACGTTGTATCTTGGAAATTAGCAGACTACCAAAGTTTACTAGCGCAGCCTGATTTTAATGAAGCAAGGAGCATTGCTGCATTAATGTTGGTAAGAGATCGAATAAATACTTCAGTGGATGAGTGTTAAAAATAAAATTAGGTGAGTGATCATGAACAATGAAATTTTATTGGCCACGGCACTAGAAAGTGCAAAAAAAGCTGGCGTTGAAGTCGCTAAACACTATAAAACAGGCGATTACACCGCAGAAATAAAAGAAGACAATAGTCCAGTGACAAGCGCTGATATTGCTGCTAATGATGTCTTAATGCAAGAATTGTCACGCTTAACTCCCGATATTCCTATTATCTCTGAAGAAGTGGGAGCGGTGCCACTGGTTGCACGTAAAAACTGGTCTCGTTATTGGTTACTTGACCCTATTGATGGCACCGGAGAATTTATTCTGGGCAGTGGTGATTTTGCGGTAAATATTGCTTTAATCGAAAATGGCTGGCCAAGCATAGGTGTTATCCACGCCCCCGATCATCAACTCACATATTATGCGCAAAATAATTTAGGGGCCTTTAAAGAAAATGATTTGGGTAGCAAGCAAATTCATGTTGCTGATTACGATGGCCAACGTGCTATTAAGGTCGCAATTAGTCGCCGCCAAGAATTAAATTTAATGGGACAGTATCTCAATACAGATGAGTTTAATTTGGATTACGTTGCGTTAGGTAGTTGCTCACTTAAAAATTGTTTGATTGCTGAAGGAGGTGCCGACTGTTATTTACGTATCGGCCCTACAGGGGAGTGGGATACGGGGGCAAGTCATTGTATTATTGAACAAGCAGGAGGCTCTATTATTGATAGCGAATTTTTACCATTAAGCTACAATAAACGTGAAGGTTTAATGAATCCAGACTTTATGACATTAGGAACTAGTAACATTCCGTGGAAAAAGCTTGTTAAACCTCATAGAGCAAGACGCTCTTAACCACTTTTATTTTTTCTAAGGATATTGAATGCGCTTTTTATTGACCATTATTACCGCTGTTTCTCTGTTATTTGTTTCACCCGCTTTTAGTGCTTGGCATCTTGATGACAGCAAATCTTCTCTTACATTTGTTTCTATTAAAAAAGGCTCTATAGCTGAAAATCATCGCTTTAAAAAGTTTGCAGCTAAACTCGACAAAAAGGGTTTATTGAGTGTTGATATTGATCTTGGCAGTGTTGATACAAAAATACCGGTAAGAGATAGTCGAATGACTGAATACTTATTTGAAACAGCTAAGTTTTCACACGCTAACTTTACTGCTCAAATAGATCTCAATGAATTAGACGCTATAACTATAGGTTCAACTAAGCGATTATCGGTTAGTGGTAAAATAGATTTGCACGGGCAACAACAAGTATTAGTAATGGATGTATTAGTCGCTAAACTTAGCAACAAGCGCATGTTAGTAACGACGTTACAGCCGGCTATTATAAAGGCAGGCGATTTTGCTTTAGTGGCAGGTATTAATAAATTACAAGCTCTTGCCAAACTACCTAGTATTGCTCATACCGTACCCGTTAGCTTTGTTCTAACTTTTCAAAAGTAAAACATTTTCAAGTTTCGTTCATAATTATGGTTCAGCAATGTGATGTTGAACCCTAATTAAAGTTGAATTAGTATGGGCTTACTCAATTTCTTCTTGTTGGTTTTCTTGCTGTTGAAACTGTTCTAAAGGCAAAATATTTACAGTATCATGAAGTTCAGAATAAACGAGCAATGCACTACCGTCAGCTAGTTGCTGCTTTACTTGAGCTATTTTAACTGACAATTTTACATCTTGTTCCCCGTACTCTGTGCCTTCACGTAAAACAAACTCTTTGATAATACTACTTAATGTATCTGGCTCTAGGTCTTTATGTGGAATAATCATAAATGTTGCTCTAAAAAGTTAGGAACACGTTGCTCCAACCAAAAGTTTGGCTTGAATGGGTTTTTACCATTGATAAAACCAACATGACCACCTTTCTTACTTACTTCAAAGCAAATATTACTGGGTATACTGGTAATGTCGCGGGTATTTTTATCACATAAAAAAGGGTCATCATTCGAATGAATGATCAAACAAGGCTGTTTTATTTTATCTAAAATAAAACGACCACTTGCTTGGTGGTAATAATCTTCTGCACTCTTAAAGCCATTAATGGGGGCGGTAACTTGTTGGTCAAATTGCCAAATGGTTTTAATCTTTGCTAATTTCTCAGGTAATTTATCAGCAAATGGTGAAGAGAAAATATTACTAGAAATTTTATCTTTAACACTGTCTTTTAACATACCAACTAAGTATTTTTGGTAAATACGTGAAAACCCTTGGTTTATACGTTTACTGCAGCTGGCTAGATGTAACGGTGCACAAATAATCGTGGCAGATTGATAATGGTTTTCAGGCTCTTCAGCTAAATAACGCGCTAAAACATTACCGCCTAGAGAAAAACCTATAATACTCATTGGCAGTGTTGGGTACTTGTTTTTTAAAAATTTACTGAAGAAAATGACATCTTTGGTATCACCACTATGATATGAACGAGCCATGCGATTTATTCGTCCACTACAACCACGAAAGTGCATAAGCACGCCAAGCCAGTTTTTTTCTTTTATCGCAGCTAACATACCCTTAGCATAATGACTGTTTACAGAGCCTTCTAGACCATGCAACACGGCTACTACAGGTCGAGTTTCATTTGGCCTTGGTTTTTCCGTCCATGCTAGGTCGATAAAGTCACCATCAGGTAATTCTAGTGTTTCGATATTCGTGCTTAATTGTTTCTTCGAACGTAACCATTTTGCAATGATAGTTTGACAATGAGCATTTCGGAGCCACCAAGCAGGAGTGAATTGACTTTCAGTAAACATTTTTCGTTATAATAGTTAGAGTGATGTCTTGATGAGCCGATTGTATGTGAATTGGAGTAAAATTGATATTACTCGCTTAAAAAAAGCCTACCGTGGTAGGCTTTTTCTAAAGCTAGTATTGATGAGTCGTTATACAACGTGATTTATTAATAAGCCTTTTCTTGCTTCCTCATCTTTTTTATTAACAATAGCTGATTGAAGCAAAACGTTGGTTTGCTCTTTTTCAGAAGACGTTGATGCATAATCGGTATCTTGAATGCGAGAACGAGATGCACTGACATTTACGCGAGTAGTTTCATAGGTAGCCACTTGGCTATTTAGCGCATTACTTTCTGCGCCTAGCGCTGTTACTGATTCATTAACACTCGCAAATGCATCTTCAAGCGCTGCTTGTGTCGTTGTAGGATCGTTAGCATCCAAACCAGAAACAAAATTAGGATCACCTAATACTTCTCCGGCAATAGTATTAATTTGCTCGGTAAGTTGGTCTAGTTCACCTTGAATAGCGCTGGGATCACTTAGTGGATTTCCTGATTGAATAGAAAGTTCATTCGCGCGTTGAAGGCTTTCATCAATAGCACTTAATCCGCCTTCTTGTACGTTATTAGCGTTAACTTGGTCTTGTGTATTGTAGCTTTGTTGCTGACTACTATTAATTTCTGAGGTTAAACGACTTGATATTTGCAGGCCTGCAGGATCATCTGCGGCAGAATTGATACGTTTCCCAGATGCAAGTTTTTCATCTTTTTCTTCACGCTCTTTATTCTGACGCTCAATGTAGCTGAGCGAAGAAGAGGGCTGATTAATGGATAAGTTCATAAGCGCACCTTGTTCTTATTCGTTATGTTAACCGCATTAAATAATTATTAAGCTTTAACTTAACAAAAGTCATAATGCGTTTATTATAGCAAAAAAAAGTAAGGTTGGTTGTATTTTGTACAGCTATATTAAGTGTTAGATTAATTTATTCAGCAAGTACTTTTAATTAGTTATTTTCATTAATATTTTTTAAAAAATAATAGACGTAAAAAGCACAGATACCGAGCAGAACTACTAGACCTCCAAAAGAATAAATAACAATAGGATCATTTAATAGCATATCTAAAAATTTCATAACAAACCCCTATAAATAAAAATGCGCCATAACAAAAATGGCTATAACAAATTGTTATAGCCATTTTAAATGAAAGCTTATTTCTACATGCTGATGTAGATCAATAATTCAGCGGGTCTTTAAAAAGGAAAGATTATTTATAATTGCTTTTAAGTTTTAGTTCTTCCTGCTCGAGCATCTGCTGGTAAAAGCGGTCCGCTTTTGCTCTGGCTTCACTTATCTGCAAATTACTAAGTTTAAGCTCGTCCATATCACGACTTTTTTGCGCGTCGCTGTAACCATTACTTGCAGCGATAATATTCCATACATACGACATTTCTATACTTTTTTCGACTCCAAGGCCTTCAAAGTACATAAGTGCTAAATTAAACTGTGCAAGCGCATAGTTCTGTTTAGCAGCAGTTTCATACCAACGCGCTGCTTTTTTATAATTTTTATGAGTGCCATCGCCATTGTAATACATTACACCCAGATTAAACTGAGCGCTGACTAAGTTCTTTATTGCGGCTCTTTCCATTAAAGAAAAAGCGGTTTTCAAGTCTTTATCAACAATATCGCCCTCAGAATACATTAATGACAGGCTAAAAAGTGCCTCAGGATAGTTTTGTGATGAGGAAAGTGATAATAGTTCAAAGGCTTTGGTAGGGTCTTTTTTGATGCCATAACCGTTTAAATAAATCAGTGCCATTTGATATTGTGCTGGAGAATACTCTTGGGCGACTAAGGGTTTAAATTGCTCAATAGCGGCTCTAAATTCACCTCTGTTAAGTTCATAAATACCTTGATCAAGATCGCCATGAAAGGCAAAACTAGCGGCACTATTAAGCATAAATAGGCAGAATAAGGTGAATACTGACTTTTTCATAACGTTCTCTCTATTTGAATGGCATTATTGTAAGTGTAGCAAGTAATCAAAAATTAATACTGAAAATTATTACATTGATACTTTTGACATTATTTCTTCAATTTCTTCTTCTAATTCAAGCCAGTGCATTTCATTTTCTTCGATATCGGCTTTTAGCTGAGCTTGTTGTTTAATAAGTGTTGATAATCTTGCTTTGTGTTCGCTTTGATATATTTCGCTTTCAGCTAAAATACTTTCAACTTCAGCTAATTGCAACTGCCATTGTTGTACTTTTTTCTCATATTTGTCAGCTTGTTTACGTAGAGGTGATGCTTTTTTACGTAATTCAGCTTGTTCTTTTCGTAATTGCTTTTTATCAACTGTATCGCTAGATTTGACAGTTTTAGAGCTTTTCAGCGTTTGCTTTTTATCATCGTTTAACCATTGTTGATAATCATCAATATCACCCGAAAACTCACCAACTTGACCATTCGCAACAAGAAAGAATTCATCAACACAAGATTCCAATAAAAAACGATCGTGGGCAATTAAAATAATAGCGCCTTCGAAATCTTGTAAAGCAAAAACTAAAGCTTGTCGCATTTCTAAATCAAGATGGTTGGTAGGTTCATCAAGCAATAATAACTGGGGTTTTTCATTCACAATTAATGCTAAAACTAAACGTGCTTTTTCACCTCCCGACATTGTCTTAACTGGCGATAGGGCTTTATCACCATTAAAACCAAAACTTCCTAAAAAAGTACGTGCTTCCAATTCAGTCATTTGTGGTTTTGCGCGAATAATATGTTCAATAGCACTGCTTGGCATGTGCAATTGTTCAAGCTGATGCTGAGAAAAGTAACCTACGGTTAAATCTTGTGCACAGTAGCGCTCGCCATTAATTAGAGAGATATCGCCAGCAAGTGATTTTATTAAAGTTGATTTACCCGCGCCATTTCGACCTAATAAACCTATGCGACTTCCCGGTACGAGAGTTAATCCAACATCACGTAGAATAATGGTGTTTTGATCATAACCACAGGTACTTTCTTTTAATGCTAACAGTGGGTAGGGCAATGTTTCAGGTGTTTTAAAGCTAAAGGTAAATTGGCTGTCAACATGTGCAGGTGCAAGGTCGGGCAGTTTTTGTAAACGTTTTAAGCGACTTTGTGCTTGCTTAGCTTTACTTGCTTTAGCGCGAAAGCGATCAACAAATGAGGTTAAGTGCGCCACTTCTTTTTGTTGTTTCTGAAATTGAGCATCTTGTTGAGCCAAATGCTCAGCTCGTTGACGTTCAAACGCGGTATAATTGCCTGAATATAACTTGGCTTGCTGGTGTTCAATATGCAGTATTTGTTCAATAACATCATCAAGAAAATCACGGTCATGAGAAATAAGCACTAAAGTGCCTGTAAAACGTTTTAACCAGCGTTGAAGCCAAATAACTGCGTCTAAATCTAAATGGTTGGTAGGTTCATCGAGCAGTAATAAATCAGCTCGACTAATCAAGGCTTGAGCGAGGTTGAGTCGCATTCTCCAGCCCCCTGAAAAATCTTTTACAGCATTGCCTAGCTGGTTTTGTAGAAAACCTAAGCCATGTAATAGCTCACTAGCTCGTGCTGGTAAACTGTAACCGTTAATCGCATCAATATGATTTATAATGAGCGCTTCTTGATTGCCGTCGTTATTTAAACGTGCATGTTCAAGTTGTTGTTCTAGTTGACGAAATTCTTTGTCGCCATCCATTACATAATCAAGAGCAGACTGACTAAGTGCTGGAGTTTCTTGTTTTACCGTTGCAACATCCCAGCTTGATGGCATACTCACATCACCACGGTCTGGTTGTAAGTCACCTAATAAGGCCGCAAATAAAGATGATTTTCCACAGCCATTCGCACCAACTAAGCCAACTTTATGGTTGGGGTGAATAGTAAAGCTTGATGATTTTATGAGGTTTTTTGAGCCTCTATCTAAGCTTAAATCGGTGGCTATAATCATGTTTTTAATTACTCTTTTAAGTGCAGGGCGCTATTGTCCATTTCCTATCCCTAAGATTCAAGGTAAAATAACGTAACTGAGTTTTATTTAGAAAGAAATACGTGAAAAAACGATTTATTGCTGGCGCTATTTGCCCCAAATGTAATGCGATGGATACCATGGCATTAACCAAAGAAAATAATGTTGAAAAGGTTACTTGTGTTAGTTGTGGGCATCAAATGTCACAACCTGAAGAACACGTTGTAAAAGAGGTTCGCCCACAAGAGCAAGTTATTGGTATTTTCAAGCAGGAATAACGGTCACACTTTGATATATTGAAAAAGTAGCGAGGTCGCTCCTCATTAATAATGAGGAGGAGGTGGTTCTATATCTTGGGACTGACCTTGTTCGTTATTATTTTCTTTTATACGGCTAGCAATTAATTTTAGCTGAGACTTTAATGCTGAAATTTCTAATTGGTGAACTGAAAGCTCATTGTTAAGTTGTTCAATAACGTCATCTTGAAAAGCATTGCGTGACTCTAATGCCTCGATGCTGTTACGTAATTCACTGATGTTTTTTGATGTTTCTGCTGTCATGTTTTGTTGTTACCTAAACTTATTCTCTTTGCCAAAGCTCGGCGTAGCCTGAGGAGCTTTCGGTGATAATTTGGTTATTTCCACGAAAAGCGACACTATACACTACCGCGCCTGCGGCACGAATGTTTTCTTTAGGGCTGACACGCCAACTGTCGAGGCGTTCACCTGTTGATATACTCCAAAGGTTTACTTTACGTGTAGGCGCACCTGTTAATAGCTTGGTGCCATCGTCAGAAAATTGAACTGAGCTAAATACTTCATGACGATTAAAATACTGTAGTTGGCTAATACGTTTTCCGGTTTTTAAATCCCAAATATTTGATGACTTTTTACTGTCGGCAGTAAAGGCGAACCGGCCTTTGGCATCTAGCGACACCATAGTAACGCGGCTAGGGTGGTTAAAGCGATAAATCACCTGACCACTTTGTGTATCCCAAACGTACGCAACGAAATCGTTACCGCCAGAAATGGCAATGCGGCCATTGGGAAGCATGTCAACGGCGTTGATCTTTTCTGTATGGCCTAAAAATTCTAAACGACGCCCTGTAGCCATAGTGACATGGACAACCGTGCCATTACTTTTCCCTAACAAAATGTAGGCTCCATCATTTGCAACAGCAATGTCTCGGATATTCGACTCACGAACCTGCCAGTAACCTTCTGACTGGCCTGTTTCTATATTCCATAAAGAAAATGCTTCTCGATTAGCGGTTAAAGCATGGCTATTATTGTCAGATATATCGGCTAAAAGGACTAAGTTATCACTACTGTTTTGTTGCTGTGACCAGCTGTATTTTAAGGAGTTTTTCTCTAAATCCCACAAACTTAAACCATGATGTATGGAAGAAACAACGCTATATTTACCGTCATTCGAAATATTGGCCGCATAAGCGCCTTCATTAGCATGTTGCCAGCGCTGGATTGGTTTGTCTTGACTCGGTTGGCAAGCTGTTAATAACAGAGAAAATATCGTTATAAAAAGCAGTGTTAGTTTGTTATTACACTTGTTCACAATATTAATACTTTTTTCTTAGTTAATTTATCGTTAGTATAAGCCGCATTGTTAAACAATACACAATAATTAATCAATGGCTTAGGAGGAAGTTCTCCAACTGGGTACTAGGTTACGTTAACGGAGAGAAAAAATGAAATTATTTAAGCCAACTATGTTAGCTATTGCACTTGTTTCAGTGCTTGGTTGTCAAGAAGAAGCTAAAAAAGTAGAAGTTGCACCGGTATTAGATACTGAAATACAAAAGCAAGCTTATGGTTTAGGTGCTTCAATCGGTCTGTATATGGAGAAGAACCTTGAGCAGCATGAAAAATTAGGTTTGCCACTTGATCAAGCGCTAATTACTCGTGGTTTTA
>Ga0209395_1001637_pt1 | contig 30971 bp, 27 predicted proteins | sample GOMGulsemesocosm_3_FD_184635 | JGI IMG/M metagenome (GOLD analysis project Ga0209395, IMG submission 184635) | Methane-oxidizing microbial communities from mesocosms in the Gulf of Mexico - GOM9D Gulf of Mexico (SPAdes) (version 2) | ecosystem: Environmental > Aquatic > Marine > Cold seeps... | reverse complement strand
AATGAGGCCTGTAGGACTATTTCAACATAAAATTATGTGGAGTGTTTAGGGGGTATGCAAGAACGATAGTTTAAAAAATCAATGAAGTAATAGTACAACTACACATAAATTTTTACTTCACATAACACTACCATTTAGTGCTGCAAGTCGACAAAGTGAGTGCAGATAGCTGGTCGATGGATGAGGTTATAACACGATGGTATCGGCTCTTTAATGGCCATCTATTGGTTGACCGTTACTTAGCGGGTGATGAAATTACTCAGGCACACTTTAATGCCGTTGAAGTACTAAGTGAAACCTGGCGAGCAAGGCTTTATGATATATCGTGGTTTATGAAATGTTTGAATGAAGGAATTTCTCGCCAAGCGAACAAAGAAGACAATTGCACCGGAAAGTTCTGGGAAGGGCGGTTCAAGTCACAAGCCTTATTAGATGAAACTGCACTGCTTAGTTGCATGGCCTATGTGGACTTAAATCCTGTTAGAGCAGGCATAGCAAAGAATGTACAAGTAAGTGATTACACATCTATTCAAGAGCGATTAATCCAATTTAACGCCTATCAACGTCCAAAAGATAAACTCAACAAAGACTACACAACAGCTGCACAACCAAACACCTTACTTCCATTTTCTGGTGTGTCTGAGGCTCATGGGCTGCCATTTAGTTATCGAGACTATTTTGAACTAGTTGATTGGAGTGGTAGACATATAGATCCCAAAAAACGCGGACACATTGATTCAAGTCAGCCAAAATTACTTGACGGTCTTGGCCTTGACCAAGATGATTGGTTAACGACAGTGAGAGTGTTCAGGCGTCAATATGGCAGCATTGCTGGTAGTGAGCATCAATTACGGCATTACGCACATAGCCACGGTATGAGTTGGTACAAAGGCGTTGGTTGACCGTTACATATCCCAATTATTGACATAAACGCTTCTTGGTAGGTAATTAAATCTTCGCCAGCTGAGTAGGTGTGCCTGCAGGGCAATATTCACATTAATTTATGCGCTGTTTTTAAGATAGTCTTGAGCTTAGTTATTTCAGCCGCCATTAAACTTATAATTATTTATGTAGAAGAATTAGAGTTTTGTTAATATTTCAATGATAAATTAATGCCTGTCCTATCTTTACTATCTTTACTATCTTTACTATCTTTAATCTTTGTTGGCTTTAAGCTTATATACAAAGATTGGGGGCATAAAAAGACGTTTATTCTATTACACGTTTTACCAATAACCCTTGCTTTTATCTCTATGGCAACGCAGAGTATCGGTATATAACAAGCTAATTAATAAGGACAAAAAACAGTTGGCTTTTTGTTCACGACGTTCACTTATTTTAGCCAACTATTTTTTGCCTGTTAATTAGGCGTGAGCTCTATAAGGATTGCATGAAATATCTAAGCCTCATTTTTATATCATTCGGTTGCGTTGCTACTTTTGCTGCTAATTCTGGATTTGTTAATCATAACTCGCCTCAACTTATTATGAATGTGATGAGTGTTTTTCTTTCACCGTTTGCTGATAAATCGGCGGGGGCATCTGCTTCTAGCACCCCGATATATTTGATTGTCCAAAACTCAACCTATTTACTTATTTGTATTGGCGCGACATTTTGTGTTTTGGCTGGCATTCTTGAACTGATTAGGACTTTCAAATTTGGTCGTTCTTCAAAGTCAGCCTGTGTTGTTGCTTTATCAGTCTGTTTTCTAATTCTCAATGTTAAGCTATTGTTTTGGAACTTATAACAAGCCCATCAATCTGAATCGCAACGCAGTAAAGTTCGTTGTAAAAACAAAAGCCGCAACGAATGCGCCAGCATTGCTCACGGCTTATGGGAGCGTTAATTCACACATCCCCACATAAAGCCCATTCCTAACAAACTTTATTCAAGCCATTAAAAAAAGCCCCGTAACTCATTGAACTACGGGGCTTTTTAAGGTCTGCGGTAACAGACCCAGATGGTGGTGGAGGCGGGGGGATTCGAACCCCATGCCAACGTTCTAAGTTTTCACGCTTTTATTATTTCAAATATTTCGCATGAAACGCCATATGAGATTCAATGAAACTAGCAATAAAGAAGTAGCTATGGTTGTAGCCTTCTCTATAATTTATTGTTGCATCATAATTAGCCTCTTTAACGGCTTCAATTAAATTATCAGTTAATAGCTCTTCTTCTAAGAAATCATCTTCGAGTCCTTGGTCAATAAGCATTGGTAATTGGTTATTGCCTTGGGCAATTAAATGACACGTATCATAAGGTAACCAAGAGGCTAGGTGATCGCCAAGATAACCAAAGAATGCTTTTTGTCCCCACGGTGTTTCAACGGGGTTAACAATCGGACTAAACGCAGAGACACTTTGATAAGCTTTACTGTTACGCAGCGCAATAACCAATGCGCCGTGGCCGCCCATTGAATGACCAAAAATAGACTTTTTATCGCTCACTGGTAAATTCGCCTCAACCAGTTTCGGTAATTCTGTCACCACATAATCATACATATTAAAATGTGTTTTCCACGGCTTTTGCGTGGCATTAACATAAAAACCTGCGCCTTGGCCAAAGGCATAATCATCTTCTAAATCGTCTGGTACGTCTTCACCGCGTGGACTTGTATCACACATAACAAGGGCGATACCGTGTTTAGCGGCCCATTGTTGTGCACCCGCTTTGACGGCAAAATTTTCGTCAGTACAAGTGAGACCTGATAAAAAGTACAATACAGGCACTTTATTTTCGCTGTTTGCTTGAGGCGGTAAATACACAGAAAACGTCATTAAACAGTTATTAACGATTGATTGATGTTGATATTGATTGTGTGAACCATCAAATAATTTTTGGCTAGATACTAGGTCTAATGGAGACATGTGTTGTACTCGAAATGATTGATTTCTAATATGATAGCAAAAAGAATGATCTGCTGACACGCATTGGTTGTAAATTTAGCTGATTAAACGTGATTTATCTTAAGATAGCACGGTAGCACTTTGCGCCGTTGTCATGATTTGATAGAATCTATTTTATTTTTTGATGAATCACTTACCTTGTCTGATCAAACGCCTGCCACTATCGACGCCAGTTCATTATCCAATGACGATTTAATAGCCATTATTAAGCAACAATCGTTTCATTGTACCTTGCTTGACGGCATAAAATTGCGTGCCCGTTTACGCTCTCTTAATAAGGTTAAAAATGAAGAACGCCTCACCAAAACGTTAGAAAAAATCAATTTTGATTGCAGCAAAGCGCTGACACGTTATGAGCACCGAGTAAATAACGTGCCGAGCATCAGTTATCCGCCGCAATTACCCGTGAGCCAATTAGAAGACAAAATTGGGCAGGCGATTAAAGAAAATCAAGTGGTGATTTTGGCGGGCGAGACTGGTTCGGGAAAAACGACCCAGTTACCAAAAATTTGTTTGTCCGTTGGACGTGGGCTCAAAGGCATGATCGGTCATACGCAGCCAAGGCGTTTAGCGGCGAGAAGCGTGGCGGAGCGTATTGCCAGTGAAATGAACTGTGAGCTGGGTGAAGCGGTGGGCTTTAGGGTTCGATTTGCAGACAAATTAAGTGATAACAGTTATATAAAATTAATGACAGACGGTATTTTACTGGCTGAAATTGTGCATGATCCCCTGCTTAATCGCTATGACACCATCATTATTGATGAGGCGCACGAGCGTAGCTTAAACATCGATTTTCTATTTGGTTATCTAAAGCGCATATTACCTAAGCGCCCTGATTTAAAAGTTATAATAACTTCGGCAACCATCGATACTGAACGTTTTTCAAATCACTTTGATAAAGCGCCAGTGATTGAAGTGAGTGGCCGTACTTACCCTGTTGAAGTGCGTTATCACATGGATGATGACAATGAGGATAAAGATCAGCTGCAGTCTATTTTTGATGCCGTCGATGAACTCATGCAAGAAGGTGATGGCGATATACTGATCTTTATGAACGGTGAGCGAGAAATACGCGATACCAGTGACGCATTATCAAAACGCAAGCTCTATAACACCACTATCTTGCCGCTGTATGCCAGATTGGGTTATGCCGAACAATCTAAGATCTTTAAAACGAGTCATCAACGAAAAATCGTATTGGCGACTAATGTCGCTGAAACTTCACTGACCGTACCAGGCATTCGGTATGTTATCGATCCGGGCACGGCGCGAATTAGTCGTTATAGTTATCGCACTAAAGTGCAGCGTCTGCCCATTGAAAAAGTTTCACAGGCGAGTGCGAATCAACGAAAAGGGCGTTGTGGCCGTGTGGCCGATGGTATTTGTATCCGTTTATATAGTGAACAAGATTATGATAACCGTTCACCATTTACCGATCCTGAAATAATACGCACAAATTTAGCATCTGTTATCCTGCAAATGGTGTCATTAGGATTAGGGCATATTGAAGCCTTTCCTTTTCTGCAAGCCCCTGATAGTCGTAATATTAATGATGGTATTCGGTTACTTGAAGAAATTGGTGCCTTGTCACAAGAGCAGCAAAGCAAAAAGAATACGGGTTCAGAGCACTTAAAGTTATCTAAGATTGGTTTACAAATTAGCAAACTGCCTATTGATCCACGTTTGGCTCGCATGGTGATTGAGGCCCATAAAAATGGAGCACTATCTCAATTACTCATTATTACAGCAGGGTTGAGTATTCAAGATCCCCGGGAGCGCCCATTAGAGCGGCAACAACAATCGGATCAATGTCATCAACGTCATCTTGATAAAACCTCTGACTTTATCGGATTCTTAAACCTTTGGAATCATTTACAGGCTGAGCAACAGAGCCTGTCTAATTCTCGTTTTAGAAAATTATGCCGTGATGAGTTTCTTAACTATAACCGTGTGCGTGAATGGCAGGACTTAGTGGTGCAACTGACTCAAGTGCTCAATGAGCAGGGCATTAATGTGATTGAGAATGAGGCTGGCACAGAGCAAATTCATCAATCAATTTTATCAGGACTGCTTAGTCATATTGGATTTAAAGAAGCTGATAATGAGTTTAGTGGCGCGCGTAATAGTAAGTTTTATGTTTTCCCTGGCTCGGCGTTAGCTAAAAAGCCGCCTAAGTGGGTTATGGTATCGGAACTTGTTGAAACTTCGCGCTTATTTGGTCGCGTAGCGGCCGGTATTGAGCCTGAGTGGATTGAGTCTATTGCGGGTGATCTTGTTAAGAAAAGCTACAGTGAAGCGCATTTTGAGAAAAAACGCGGCCAAGTTGTTGCTTATGAGCAAGTGAGTCTGTTTGGTGTGGTGATTGTTGCCAAACGTAAAGTGGATTACAGCCCAATTGATGCTAAAGAGTCCCGAGAACTCTTTATTCGCCAAGGATTAGTCGAAGGGCAGTTGGCATCGAATATTTCGTTCTACCGACATAACCTGAACTTGGTTTCACAAGTTGAAGATTTAGAGCACAAATCTCGTCGCCGCGATATCTTAGTCGACGATAACGATCTTTATTTATTTTATGATGAAGCTCTGCCACAACACATCGTTAATGAAGTGCAATTAAATACGTGGTGGCGCAAAGATGGCAAAAAGACACCTAAAGCCCTAGAGTTTGATGTCGAGCAATTGATGCGTGATAACGCCGGTGGTGTTAGCAAAAATGACTTCCCTGATACGTGGCAACAAAATAATCTGACCTTTAGAGTCAGTTATAATTTTGAGCCGGGCCAAGCTGACGATGGCGTGAGCATTCATATTCCCATTGAATTGCTCAATCAAGTGGATAATATCGATTTTGATTGGCAAGTGAACGGTTTGCGTGAAGAAAAAGTCATTGCGCTTATTAAATCCTTACCCAAAGCTATTCGCCGAAATTTTGTGCCAGCGCCCAATTATGCACAGGCCTGTATAGATGCGATGCCAGTGATGCAATCTACTTTGCTAGAAGCCATGAGCAAACAGTTGTTGCGCATGTCAGGGATTCGAATTGACCAAGAGTCATGGGATTATTCGCAACTGACGCCGCACATATTAATCAATTTCAAAATCGAAGAAATTATCAAAGGGCGTAAAAATAAGCTGATTGACCAAGGCCGCGATCTGGCGGCATTGCAAGATAAACTCGGGGATAAAATTGCACAGTCGTTAGTTAAAGTGGCAGACGATGGCATCGAAAAGAAAAACTTAACTCAATGGGATTTTGGTGAGTTGCCACAGAGTTTTACCAGCAAGCGTGGCCAATTTGAAGTAAAAGCCTACCCAGGGTTAGTGGCTAACAAAGATGATGTAGAAATTAAGTTGTTTGACAGTGTTGAGCAAGCACAAGCCGAAACGAGCTTGGGCCTGAGAAAGTTACTGCTGCTTAATGTACCATCGCCCATCGCTCATATGCAGCGCACCTTACCTAATAAAGCCAAACTGAGTCTGTATTATCATGGTTTTGGCCAGCTTAACGTATTAATAGACGATATTATTAGTGCGGCGGTTGACGTTATCATTAGCGAAAGTGGTTTAGATGTTAGATGTGAATCACAATTCACGGTATTAAAAGATCGTGTGCGCAGCGATCTTGCCGACACTGTTGTAAAAGTGGCTGAGTCAGTAGAGAAGTGTTTAAGTGCTTACAACCAAATTAATAAAAAGCTCAAAGGAAAAGTGGGTTTAGAGATGATCATGGCGCACGGCGATATCAAGTCGCAGTTAGAAAAACTGGTCTTTAAAGGGTTTGTAACCGAACTTGGTTTTGACCGACTAGGCCATTTGAATCGCTACTTACAAGCCATCATCAAACGTATAGAGAAACTAGTGATCGATGTTAACAAAGACAGGTTATCAATGCTCAGTGTTGAGCGTGTGGCTAGTGATTATGTAGCCTTGGTAAATCAGTTGCCAAAGCGTGCTAAGATGCCCGCGCAATTGACCGACATTCGATGGATGATAGAAGAACTTCGCGTTTCATTGTTTGCTCAAACATTGGGTACACAATATCCCGTTTCAGAGAAAAGAGTATCGAACGCCATCAGCGATTATAAAAAACAAGCGTAAAGGGAAGTGTAATGAAAGTATCAATAACAAAAACAGTAATAACCACAGCTATCACCGTGTTAATGGCTCTATCTATAGGGAATGTGGCGGCTAAAGAGCTTAAAATCGGTGACGATGCACCTAATTTTTCACTTAAAGCTACCGATGGAAAAACCTACACCCTAGCCCATTACAAAAATAGACAGGCTGTTGTGCTAGCTTGGTACCCCATGGCGAATACACGCGGCTGTACTATCGAGTGTTTATCGTTAGTCAAAGACGGTGGCCTTATTAGGCAATATGACGTTAGTTACTTTATGGCCAGTGTCGACCCACTAGAAGATAACTTAGATTTCGCTAAAAAAACCAAAGCAGATTTCCCCATGCTGAGTGACCCAACCAAAGCGGCGGCTAAAGCCTATGATGTGCTAAGTTTTTTGGGCTTTGCTAAACGCGTCACATTCTATATTGATAAAAGCGGCAAGATTGCAAAAATTGATCGCGATATTAATCCTGAAAATGCAGCCAAAGATATGGTCGAACATTTAAAATCGATTGGTTTGAAAGCGAGAAAATAAGACCTTAATAAGGTTGTATTTTTACCATCAGTGTCATTGTAATTAAAGGGCTGCTCTAGGGATAGGGCGGCCCTTTTTGTTACTAGTATCCGTGTTTAAGAGATATCAATAGCGTTTAATGCAATGTTATAGCATTCAATGAGCACGCAGATTAATATCTTGCATATTAATGTATTACGGTATAATTTATGTTCAATTTTAAATGAGAGCATCATCATTTTAGAGTGACCTGATACCAATATTATTCAATAATTATAAAAATGTGATGAACAAAGGGAATTTAGCGATGACAATCAAATCTAGAGAAGAACTAGCCTTTATTTTACTAAGGGTGATGGTCGCCATAATCATAGCCACTCACGGTTGGCATAGACTTTTATCCGGCGGATATGAACCCTTTGGAGGCTGGTTATCAAGTCAGGGCTTTCCTTTTGGTTTGGCTATAGCGTGGGGTATCACACTATTTGAAGTTGTTGGCTCGCCATTATTAGCCTTGGGTAAAAAATTACCCTACCTGTGTGCAGGATACATAGCGATATATATAACAGGTGTGTTTATGGTGCACTTACCCAACGGCTGGTTTGTTGTTGGCTCAGGGACTAATGGTATAGAGTACAGCCTGTTGTTAATTGTCTCTCTATTTTGCATTGGTTACCCTCAATATAATAAAACGAAAAACCACATTGCGTCATAAGCAGTAACGTGAGACAGCTGCGACTGAGCATTGACATAGTTGATGCGTGTTGCGGCTATTGGGATTTGAGAGCCACGCCTTTATCTTAATTTTAACCTGCACAGGTGAGCAATAATTTAATCAAATCGGTATTATAGGCCTCCAAGTATTGATTCATGGTTGGTTTGCTATACCATAGCGGCATATTTAACAAAGCGAGCAAGCTAATGAATACTCAAGAACAAAAACCTCATGTACACGGCCCTGATTGTCAACATCACCATCATGAACCTCAAGCACCTGTTGTGCGTGATGGCGAAAAAGTAGGTCGTAACGATCCTTGTGTGTGTGGCAGTGAGAAAAAATATAAAAAATGTTGCGGTAAGTAATACCGATATCAATTTGCATTGATATAAACAATATAGCGTGCTGGGACTATTTATCTATCTTTGATAGGCAGTTTGAGCACGGTTAATTCCAATCTAGCCACATAACCTCGTCATTCTTATCCAAGTTAAACAGCATTATCCTTCGCATTAATACGCACTGATCGTTATAATCTCGCCACTGCAATTTCTTAAAGCAATCCTATGTTATCAAGCTATCAACAACGTCTTAAAAGTGGTGAATTGACCGCCGACGTTATTCAACAGCGCGCCGTTGATGAACTGACTCAGCGTCAGCTCGCATTAAAAACGAACGGTTCAACCCGCGGACTATATTTACACGGCCGCGTAGGGCGCGGTAAAACATTACTCATGGATATGTTTTTTGAAACCTTGATAACGGATCGTAAAATCAGGCTCCACTTTCATCATTTTATGTACTTGCTGCATCAAAAACTCAATGCTATTCAAGGGCAAGTTGATCCCTTGGCTAAAATAGCCAGTGAGCTAGCTAAGCAGGTAGATGTGGTGTGCTTTGATGAGTTTTTTGTTAATGATATTGCTGATGCCATGTTATTGGGCGGCGTATTTAATGCATTGCATCAACACAATATTATGATTGTGACCACGTCTAATACCGCGCCAGATAATTTATATGAAGGCGGGCTAGCTAGAGACCGATTCACACCGACTATTACTTTAATAAAAGAACATCTTGCGTATTTCTCACTCGATGGTGATGTAGATTACCGCACGACGTTCACCAAGTATAAACCGCTATATTTTGTTAATAATAAACCGGCATTTGAGCAAGAACTTAAGGCATTAGGTGTGGAAGAACACGAACAAAGGGTTCGTATCCTACATCGTGATATCACGGTTAAAGGACAAGTTAATAAAGCCCTTTGGTTTGACTTTATGACATTGTGTGACGGCCCGCGAAGCCAAAATGATTATATCCATTTGGCCGACAGTTTTGACATTCTATTGATTAGTGACGTGGTTCAGTTGGGTGGTAAAGTAGTGATTAATCCAATGACCAAAGGCACTGAAGATGGTGATACAAATTATTTAATCACACCTGCCTCACCGGTAGAGGTTGGTCAATTAGATGATTGTGCTCGGCGTTTTATCGCCCTTGTTGATGAGTTTTACGACAGGCAAAAGCTGCTGATAATAGACGCGCCCTGTGCCTTAGAAGCGCTCTATCAAGGTGGCCGCGTGGCTAAAGCATTTGAGCGTACGGTGAGCCGTTTAACTGAGATGCAAAGCATTGATTATCAAGCAAAGGTCGGCAGTGAAAATCACGTGCATAGCATTTCATTGATTAATGCTTTGTAGCCAAATAGCCTAAATAATCGATTACACTTTATTACATTTTATTCATCCCATTTTAAGTTAGACCTGTTTATAATGCGCGTCTAAATTATTGAAATAGTTAATATTAACTTTCAGTAATGATTTTTAAATTAAGGGATGAATATGAAATCGGCAATTGTACTACTAATATGTTTAGGGCTAACGGCATGCGGCGGCTCATCAGGATCTTCGACACCTCCAGCTAAAGATATTCCCATAAATAAGCCTCCAGTCATTGTACTTCAAAATGCTAAAACGGTTGAAAGTGGTGAAGGAATTACCTTTGAGCCTGTAGTTACGGATGCCGAAGGTGATGTCACTACCTATTTATGGCAAGTGAAGGATGCTGGCATAAATGTTGAAAATGCAAAAGCGAGAAGCTCAAAAATAACATTTCCTGATGTTGATACAGACACAACATTCTCTATCAGTTTTACCGCTACGGATTCTAAAGGGAATAAAACCACCAAGGATGTAGACGTATTAGTTAAGGCTAAAGTAGCGATTAACAAGGCCCCTGTGATTGTATTTAAAAATTCTCACAATGTTGAGAGCGGTACACAAATGTTATTTGAGCCCGCTGTTACGGATCCTGAAGGTGATGTTATTGCTTATTTTTGGCAAGCAAATGATGCCGCGGTTAGCTTTGATAATGTGCGCTCGAAAACCCCCACAGTAATTTTTCCAGCTGTTGATAACGACAAAACTTTCGAAATTAATTTTAGTGCTACGGATTCAAAAGGGAATAAAAGCTTAAAGGAAATTACGGTGCTAGTGCAGGCGCCTATTCAAATCAATAAATCGCCTGTTATTACCTTACCAATGCAACAAGACGTTATTAGTGAGCAAACAATAATCTTTACCGCTAAAGTAACTGACCCAGAAAATGATTCTTTAACTATTGCTTGGTCATCATCAAACAATGATGTGGTCTTTAATGATAAAAAGGTACTGGCACCGTCAGTTACATTCCCTGAAGCATTAGCAAAACTATCGATTATAATCACATTAAACGTAACTGATTCGGTTGGTAATAGCACCGTTCACGCTATTGATATCTCATTAATGCCGGCCCCTGTTGAAAATCCGCCGCTGATTAGCATATTAAGTACACCATCAGGTACTTCCGGTGATGCAATCACACTAAAAGCCAGTGTCATCACATCAAATACCATTACTAAAATTGTGTGGGGCTTTGATGGGAAAGCCATACAGACATTTTCATCGGATAAGGTGAGTGATAATTCATATCTAGTCACGTTAGACAGGGTCTTGCCCGAGGTGGATGTATTTACACAATTGCCAGTATTGCTCACCGTCACCACTGACAACAGTTTGACGGCATTGAAATCGGCTAATGTTTTTGTATCGCCTAACGTTACGCCAGCCCTTGAAGTGACGTTACCAAGTAATATTGAGTTAACAGAAAAACAAATAAAAATGCTAACGCCCGTCGTTACACATTCACATGTAATAGACAGTTATCTTTGGCGCTGGAAAACACCAACAAATATTAGTTTAGTCAATGCAACAACGAAATCACCAACGTTGACGGCGCCTATGGTAGATAGTGATAAGACGGCAACGTTAGAGCTCGTTGTTACTATGGGAGATGTTATAAAAACGATTGAGACCGTTGTTAGTATTAAAGATGCCCCTAAACCTAGTGCGATTAGTCTTTCATTATCTCGCACCATTGCTGTTGAGGGTAATACTGTTGAAGTTAATGTATTAACGGATAAGCCGAATGAAATATTGTCTGCCACGTGGATTTTCCAAGGCATGGATAATGTTGTCGCCATCAAAGGCAAAACTAATCTTGTATTTACGGTTCCCAAAATACTTAAGACCACCACAGTTTCTATTATCTATACCGCGCTGTTAACCGATGGTACGAGTGTTATTAAAGCTGTAAATGTCTCTGCATTGGATGAAGGTTCTGTACGTCGACTGATTGTGATAAAAGCTCCAGGGACAGCGATATCTGTTTTCAATAATATACCGGCAATGATGCCTATATTACTAGTCGACCAGCTTAACTTGATTGATAGCATTGAGGTAACTCAACCGTTTACTGTCAACACATTTAAGCCAATTGGAATCAGCCGGACCAGTCAGTTTGTTAATTTGACCTTAGAAACCGATACCATTGTTGTCGATCATACGGATTTTATGAATTTGCAAATAAAAGTAGGGGCTTTGGTCATAGATTTCCCATTTTCATTACAAATGAGAACGTTTAATTAGGCGTATCAATAGGCTCGTTAACACGAGCCTATTTCATTTATAACTACAAACTAATAAAATCACCCGCTAAATAAGCGCCGAAATAACCAATAGTGTATGCAATTAGTAGATAAAAGCTCATTCTTAGGTAACTGGTAAATGTAAGCTCCTTCACTTTACTCATGGCAATAATACCTGCCGCAGACCCAATAATTAGCATGGAACCACCCACGCCAGTTGCATAAGTAAAGGCAAGCCATTGACGGGCATCCATTTCAATTTCTGCTTTTAATAACGCCGCCGTTAACGGCACATTATCAATTAACGCCGACAACATACCCATAATATAATTAGCGTACACAGGTTCAATGACTTCATATAAACGGGTAAATTGAGCTAGCACACCGACTTCTTTAAGCGCGCCAACCAATAGTAATACTCCAACGAAAAATAACAGCGTGTCGTATTCAATTTCACGAATGTAATCGATTATCTTTTTGTTAACGTCTTTTTTACGCATTAAAAACTGGGCGACTAAGAACATTAACGATAAACCGAATAAAAAGGTTAATACGGGTGGTACGCGGTACAAGGCACTCAGTAATAAGGTACTTAAAATGGTCCCTAAAAAGATAACAGCAATGGTTATATCTGTTTTTTCAATGGGGCGAGTAGTTATTTTTTCAAAGGTCAAGGTGCCATTCATGCCAATGGCTAGCAATGAAGCGAGAATAAGTACACTAAAGGCTGCTGGAATAACGAGTAATAACAAGTTTGCAATTGATACTTTATCGGCTAAAAAAATCATTAACGTGGTTACATCACCGGTGATAAGCGAAACACCGCCTGAGTTCACTGCAAAAATAATAAGCGTCGCGTATTTAATACGTTTCTTAGCATCGAGTTTTAATGACATGATTACGGCTAATGATATTAGAGTCGCGGTAATATTGTCTGAAATTGAGGAGAAGAAAAATGCAAACAGCCCAACCAGAAACATTAGCTTCTTTTCTGTTATTTTTTCAGGCATAACCTTATGCACTAGGTTTTGAATAAAACCTTTAGAGTTCAAATAGGCAACAAAAGTCATAGCAGCCATTAGAAATAGCCACAGGGTAGCGATCTCTAAAATGTTGTGATCAAGCTTGTGCTGGATCGCTTCACTGGTTTGCTGGCCCAAAGGCGTGACAAAAATAATAATCCAGCACAAGGTACCAAAAAATAACGTCGTTTTGGCTTTGTTAACATGAATAATATCTTCAATGACGATTAGTACGAAGGCGAGGGCGATAAGCGATAAAATGACAGCAGTAACCATGGTGCTGATTAACCTTATATAGTGAGTTATTAGTGGGGATGTTGTTAAAATCGCGCGCAGTATAGCCCCATTGATGGGGATGAACAATCGCTTTGTTTATTATAAATAATTATAGTGAGGATAGATTTATTCTATGTGTAATCGATGGTTGTATTATGACCAAAGCCCATAACATCACTGATAAAAACAATCCGACGTTGGTCTGATAAAATGGATTATAATTTTGATGGTAACCACTAGTTGACTTGTCATGGCGTTGTATTAGGCTAGCGGTTACTAATCTAATAATTAAAGGAACAGTATGAAGTATTCTCCTTTGGGTGACAGTGGTTTATCTGTATCAAGAGTATGCTTGGGTAGTATGACATGGGGCGTTCAAAATAATCAGCCCGATGCTGACGAGCAACTTGATTATGCGTTGGGTCAAGGTGTTAACTTTGTCGATACTGCAGAGATGTATGCGATCCCGCCGAGGGCTGAAACATACGGTAAAACGGAAGAAATTATTGGAGATTGGCTCAGGCGCCATCCTGAAAAACGTCAAGACATAGTGTTGGCCACTAAAATTGCCGGTCCCGGCTTTTCCTACATCAGAGACGGCGCTCCTATCACGGGGGCTAATGTTGTAAAAGCCGTTGATGCTTCATTGAAACGCTTACATACCGACAATATTGATATTTACCAGCTCCATTGGCCAAACCGCGCAATCCCGCATTTTGGTAATCAGTGGCCAAATTCAATGGCGTTTGTGGCAGATGCTGCATCTTCTCATACTGAGCAAAAGCTCGATATATTAGACGGATTAGCACGCTGCATACAAAGTGGGAAAATAAATCACTGCGGTTTATCGGATGATACCCCTTGGGGCATCAGTCAATATTTACGGCTCAGTGAGCAACACGACTTGCCAAAAATGGTTTCAATTCAAAATGAATTTAGTTTGCTGCATGCCAAAGATTGGCCATATTTAATTGAGCAATGTGTTAATGAGAATATCGCTTACCTCCCTTGGTCGCCATTAGCGACTGGTGCACTTAGTGGAAAGTATTTAGACGGGGCACGCCCAGACGGTAGCCGCTGGACTTTAATGCAGCGTAATGGATTATTTCGAGATACCAAAAATACACAATTGGCTGTCGCCGCTTATTTAGCCGTAGCAAAACGTCATGGTATCTCACCGATACAGGTCGCCTTAGGCTGGTGTAATCAAGTAAATGGCGTTACATCAAGTATCATTGGCGCTACATCGATGACACAGTTAAAGGAGAATATTGCAGCCTACGATCAACCGTTATCCCAAGACGTGTTAGCTGACATATCTCAAGTATTTAAGCAGTACCCAAGTCCGTTTTAATAGGACTCACTAAAGAAATTGATAATATGAGTTGCCACGGCTTGTGGTGACTCAAGTGGGCTCATATGACCACAGTCCTCAATTAAATCAAGGGTAATAATGCTTTGTGATAATTCCTCTAACAAAGCGGCGCTATCAACTAAGCTGTCATCACAGCCAATAACAAATTTAGCCCTAATTGATAATGATTTTAGCGCGGGCAATAAATTAATACGTTGTGAGGTACTGGCTAGTTGGTCAACTAACATCGTTTTTCCACCGCGTTTATCCATCGCACTAATCGTGTTGATAATTGCTGTGTTGTGTTTGTTGTGTGGGCTAATTAATCCCAGTATGCGTTTTTTTGGCATGCCCCCATAGTCATGACGACTTAAGTAATCGAGGGTTTGTTCACGAATTTTTAATTCATCTGATGGTAGGGCGCGAGGCGCATTAGCTAAAACTAGTAATTTATTAAGTTGAGCAGAATAAGTTGCCGCATAAAGTACGCCCAAGTAGCCCCCTAAGGAGAAACCAATTAAGTTCAAATCATTGTGAGGTAGTAGTTTGTGAAGGCCTTGAACTATAGAATGAGGATCTTGAGCTAGGGGTAATACAATCGCATGTGTTTCAAAATGATCAGGTAATAAATCAAATACCGCTTGCCACAACTGCGCATCACATTGCGTACCGGGCAGGAAATAAAGCGGTATTTTTTTCATATTATTTTCCTAAAAAGAACAGCTTCCGCCATTTTTTGAATAGTATTGTTGATGATACTCTTCTGCTTTATGGAAAGTAGTTGCCGGATTTACTTCGGTCACTATCTTTCTTCCTCCAAATCGATTTTCCTGATCAAGAGATATAATCATAGCATTAGCCAAGGTCTGCTGTGACTCATTATGAAAAAAAACAGCACTGCGATACTGACTGCCAATATCAACACCTTGTTGATTTAATTGAGTTGGATTGTGGTTGGCAAAAAATATAGCCAACAGTTGCTCGAAACTAATGATATTTTCGTCAAAACTAACTTGAACGACTTCTGCATGGCCAGTCGTTCCAGTGCACACTTCTTTATAGGTTGCGGCGTTATTATCACCACCTTCATAACCGGAAAAGGCTTCAATAACCCCAGTTTGTTGACGAAACAGTGCTTCCACACCCCAAAAACATCCACCACCAAATGTTGCTAACTGCATTATATCAACCTTAATTCGTTTAGATGTCTAGAAGTCTACAACTCAATTTTAAGGAGGTAAAGTAAAACTTTAAATTAGACCGTTATTTATATTGCGCTGAGCAATGTTTTGTTACAAATACCTATTATAAAGCGCCTTATTGTTGAGTCTCTTTTTGTTAAGATTACCCATCTTTGATTTGTAAATTATATCCTTATGCTTAAAGTAGTCTTGTATTCACTCACTCTATTTTCTTTTAACATAATGGCTAACACCGACGTTAAAGAGATCGCCATTACATTTGATGATGCGCCTCGTTTTGCAACGGGATACTTTTCTGGACCGCAGCGCGCCTCGACGTTAGTATCATCGTTAAAAGCCCATAATGTCGATCAGGTTGCGTTTTTTTCAGTCAGCAATAAACTTGATAAAGAAGGTGTGGCGCGGTTAAATACTTACGCTGATGCTGGTCATATTATCGCTAACCACACCCATTCACATCCTGATTTTAATAAATTAACACTCAATCAATATCAACGTGACTTTAGGGTGGCACATCGTGCACTTAGCGCTATTAAAGGATTTGAACCTTATTTTCGTTTTCCGTATCTTCGAGAGGGAAACACAATCAATAAACGCGATGGCATGCGCAGGACATTAGGGCAACTCAATTATACAAATGCTTATATCACGCTAAATAACTATGACTGGTATATAGAGAAGCTCTTTCAAGAAGCTATTAAATCGAATCTCAACATTGATATGACTAAAATGCGTGATTTCTACGTTAATGTCATGATCGAAAGTATTGAATATTATGATGACATGGCTATTAAATACTTAGGGCATTCACCTAAACATGTATTGTTGCTCCACGAAATGGATATTTCTGCCTTGTTTATTGGTGATTTGGTCAATGCACTACGCCGCAAAGGATGGAAAACCATTTCGATGAAACAAGCTTATCAAGACAATTTAGCAAAATTTAACGTTGATAAGATATTTAAATTTAATCCTGGCCGGGTTGGTGAAGTCGCGAGAATCGGCGGGCAGAAAAAAGGGTTATGGCATAAGTCTCTCGATGAAGACTATTTAAGTGAGCGCTTTAATGCTGAGGTGTTAAAATGACGGTGTTAGGCATATTTAGTGGCAAAGTATGCCAACAGTTTGAGATGAATACAGCTATTGATAAGCAAATTATTATGGCTGATGTCTATTTAGGATTTGATGGGCTGGACACCGATGAATGCGCTGATGATAAACACCATGGTGGACCAGAACGTGCCATTCACCAATACCCTAGTGAACATTACGCGTTTTGGCAGCAGCATTATCAAGCACAAGGAATTGAGCGGGATTGGCGTATATCGAGTATGGGAGAAAATATATCAACGATTGGTTTTGATGAAAACAACGTATGCATTGGCGATCAATTTGCGTGGGGTGAAGCCATCATCGAAGTGAGTCAACCCCGATCACCGTGTTTTAAACTTAATAAACGATGGCTTGTTGATGATTGCTCTATCATCATGCAACAAACAACGCGCTGTGGCTGGCTGTATCGTGTTGTAAAACCTGGACTTGTCAGTAAAAATGCGACCTTTAAGCATATTAATCGTGTTGATAATGCGATGACGATAAAGCAAGTTTGCGATATTTATTTTGGCCAGCCACTGGATCGAGTCGCTTTGATGTTATTACTCAAGCAACCACTGTCACGCAGCTGGGTTAACACCATCGAAAGTCGATTAGCAAACAATGCCGTCGAAAATTGGAATTTTAGATTGTTTGGCCGCGCCACCCGATAATCACGTCATTGCGATCATTTATAATTAATGTGAAATTTTTTATTTGGTACCTAGGTCTTTGAAAGTTGAATCTAAACTTAGGACCATTTAATGAAAAAATTATTAGTTATTGCCTCACTATTTTTATCGTCGTCAGTGTTTGCTGGTGGAGTAATGAAATTCACCGAAGCTGGTTTTAATCAGCTTAAACAAGATAATGCCGCCGTATTAATTGATGTTCATGCCACTTGGTGTCCAACATGCCGCAAGCAAAGTAAAGTAATTAAGGCATTCTTAAAACAGCATCCCGATAGCGACCTAACCGTATTGAAAGTCGACTTTGATGATCAAAAACCGTGGGTTAAGCATTTTAAAGCGTTTAGACAAAGCACCTTAATCATGTACAAAGGCAATAATGAAATTGGTCGCTCAATTGCACAAACCAATGAAAAGAAATTATTCAATCTATTTTCAATGGCTAAGTAAATAATATGGAATTTACTGCTTTTTTCTTCAGCTTTGTGGCAGGTGTGCTCAGCACCTTGTCGCCATGTGTGTTACCTATTTTACCTATTATAATTTCGAGTGCATTGCAACACAGCCGCAAAGGGCTATTAGCACTCATCATGGGCATTTCATTATCGTTTGCTGTGACGGGAAGTTTGATCAGTTTTGCCGCGATATCGTGGGATTTTGATATAACTATCATTAAAACCCTCAGTGCATCACTGTTATTGATTTTTGGCTTAATTATTCTGATCGACCCGCTGAATCAAAAGTTCACACAAGTCACGTCTAAATTAATGAGCCGTGGTAATAGTAAAGTAGCTACCTATGAGGCGAATGGTGTTCGTGGTCAATTTATTTTAGGCTTATTACTCGGTTTTGTTTGGACGCCTTGTGTAGGACCCACATTAGGCGCTGCTATATCTCTGGCTATTGAAGGTGACAGTTTAGCTTATGTGTTTTCTATCATGTTGGTCTTTGGCTTAGGCGCTGGACTGCCGCTGTTGGCCTTAGGTAGTTTGTCGGGCAAGATAATAAATCGTGAGAAACTTGGTCAATATGTCAATAGTATTAAAAAGGTATTAGGCGTATTTTTAGTCCTTATCGCGCTGACTATCTTACTTGGTTACGATCGACACCTTGAAACCCTGCTGGTTGAGTTAATGCCCGATTGGTTAACCGATTTAACAACGTCGTTGTAATCATCATCAATAAAGCAGTAATCCCTAATTGCTGCTTTATTGACTCCTCACCCGACTCAAAAGTTGATAATTAAAATTTACATTTTATAGGCTTATATTATTGATAAGGCTATAATACTGTATATTTCCTGCCAATTTTTGGAGCACTTGTGTCACATCCTTATCAAAAACAAGATTTTTTAGCCTTTTCTCGAATCAACGAATGGGGAAGTGAGCAAACACAAGATTTTACACTCGCTAATAATTGCCGCGTACAAGTGTGGGACAGTGGGGTTATTGTTTTTGAGCCGGCTCAAAAAACAGCGCTCGATATTATTCTTTCAAGTGGTGTTCATGGCAATGAAACGGGTCCCATTGAAATTTGCAATGATTTCATTAATGACATTTTAAATCAAAAAATCACCCTAACCAGTCGCGTCATGTTTTTGTTTGGCAACCCAGCATCAATGAATATTGGCCAACGATTCATTGAAGAGAACATGAATCGATTATTTAGTGGTGCACATTCTCAAAAACCAGGACTGGTCAACAGAGAACGTATTCGGGCTAAGAAATTAGAAGAATATGTTGATCGTTTCTTTGTTGATAATGAGCACAGTGAACGTATTCATTATGATTTGCATACGGCTATTCGTGGTTCAAAAAATGAAAAGTTTGCCGTGTACCCTTATTTGCACGAGCGAGCGTACAGCCAAGAACAACTGCAAATTATGTTAGGGTGCGGCGTTAATACCATCTTATTATCAAACAGCCCAACAACAACGTTCAGCTACTTTTCGTCACAACAGTACGGCGCTCATGCCTTTACTGTAGAGCTCGGTAAAGTACGTCCGTTTGGCGAAAATGATATGACACGTTTTATTGAAGTACGCGAAACATTAAAAGCGATGATGTCAGGTCAAGACATGAAACTAAGTCCTTATAATGAAGCCGACTTAAATTTATTCAAGGTCAATCGCGCGATTGATAAAACAGATGATAGTTTCGAATTCTTCTTTGCCGATGACGTGGTCAACTTTACCAGCTTTCCCGTTGGATTTAAGCTAGCGAGTGAAGGCGCTATCGATTACAAAATTGAAGCTGAAGGTGAGGCCGTTGTCTTCCCCAATGCTAATGTAGCCAATGGCAATCGCGCTGTGTTAATGGTGGTACCAACTAAACTCTAATGTGTCATTAAAATACAATTTTTAGACCTCAAATGAAGGGACTGTAATGATAAATTTACAGTTCCTTTTTTTTTGAAAGATTAAAAGTGATGGTAAATTGAGCGCTACATATTGTCAGTAGGTTTACGTAAAGGTAAAGTGAGTCCAAGAGTAATTTATTCATTGGTATTTAGCCGTTCACATTTTATGAACGTCATAATATCAGCATGACCAATAATAAAAGCCCAAGATAAAAAGTTTAACAGAGGCTACCTACAAGGAACATCATGAATAGACCTGATAACAACGCTGGCAACGCCATTCATCAAGCGTCATTTACCACTGGTGATGCGTTAAAGATACCAACGCTGAAAGTATTAGATCCCCAAGGCACCATTATTGACGGCGCGCAAATGCCGGCAATTGATGAAACGCTAGCACGCCGTATATACGACACCATGACCTATATTCGGGTACTTGATGAGCGTATGGTTGCTTCGCAGCGCCAAGGACGTATAAGTTTTTATATGACCTGTATTGGCGAAGAAGCCTCTGTTATTGGTAGCGCAGCCGCGTTATCAGAAGACGACATGATTATGGCGCAGTACCGTGAACATGCAGCGCTTCGTTATCGTGGTTTTAGCACTGAAAATTTCATGAATCAGATGTTCTCAAATGCGAAAGATTTGGGCAAAGGGCGTCAAATGCCTATTCATTATGGTTCAAATGAACTCAATTACATGACTATTTCATCCCCGCTTGCTACGCAAATCCCCCAAGCGTCTGGTTATGCTTATGGCCAAAAGATGCAAGGTGTTGATGCATTAACTATTTGTTATTTCGGCGAAGGTGCTGCTTCGGAAGGGGACTTTCACGCAGGCTTAAACATGGCGGCCGTATTGCGTTCACCAACAATTTTTTATTGTCGTAACAATGGCTATGCTATTTCTACGGGCACAGAAGAACAATATGCAGGAGATGGCATTGCGCCGCGTGGCATTGGTTATGGCATTGAAACAATTCGCGTAGACGGTAACGATTTACTTGCGGTTTTATTAGCGACGCAAACAGCGCGTGAATTTGCATTAAAGCATAACAAACCTGTCTTAATTGAAGCGATGAGCTATCGGTTAGGTGCCCATTCAACCTCGGATGATCCTAGTGGTTACCGTTCTAAAGAAGAAGAAGAGCTGTGGGCACAAATTGATGGTGTTTTACGTTATAAAACGTGGATAATTAATCAAGGTTGGTGGAGCGAAGAAGAAGATAGTGCCCTTTATGAGAAATATCGCGCTGAAATACTGAGCGCCTTAAAAGTCGCCGAAAAAGTAGGACCGCCTGCATTAGAAGAAATAGTCACCGATGTTTACAGTGATGTTCCAGCGCACCTTTCAAATCAATTAAGTGACTTAAAAGCACATATTGCCAAATATCCAGACGCTTATCCAAGCGGCACTAATGGGGAGTCTCACTAATGGCTAAAATGAATTTATTACACGCCATCAATAATGCGCTCGATTTAGCGATGGAAAAAAATGAACGCGTATTATGTTTTGGTGAAGATGTCGGACATTTTGGCGGCGTATTTCGTTCAACCAGTGGTTTGCAAGACAAATACGGTAAAGGGCGTTGTTTTAATACCCCTTTAACTGAGCAAGGTATCATTGGTTTTGCTAATGGCTTAGCCGCACAAGGTGCGCTGCCTATTGCTGAAATACAGTTTGCAGATTATATATTTCCAGCGTTTGATCAAATCGTTAATGAAACGGCTAAATTTCGTTATCGTAGTGGCAACGAATTTAATGTGGGATCCTTAGTTATTCGTACGCCATATGGCGGCGGTATTGCTGGTGGTTTGTATCATTCACAATCGCCTGAAGCTTATTTTACAGGTACGCCAGGACTTAAAGTGGTTGTGCCTCGTAATCCTTATCAAGCTAAAGGGTTACTCACGGCTTGTATTAATGACGACAATCCGGTGATATTTTTTGAACCGAAACGTCTTTACCGTGCCTCTGTAGGTGAAGTGCCTGAAGAAAGTTATGAAATAGAATTGGGTAAAGCAGAAGTTGTCAGTGAAGGCTGTGATATCACTTTACTGGGTTGGGGCGCGCAAATGGAAGTCATTGAGCAAGCGGCTCAAATGGCAAAAGATGAAGGCATTTCATGTGAAGTTATCGATTTACGCACGCTTTTACCGTGGGATGTCGATACCGTTGCACAATCTGTGACTAAAACTGGTCGTTTAATTATTAGCCATGAAGCACCAATCACTGGTGGCTTCTCAGGCGAAATTTCAGCAACCATCAGCGATAAGTGTTTCTTACACCTTGAGTCGCCTATTGGACGTGTATGTGGGTTAGATACGCCGTATCCATTGATTCAAGAAAAAGAATATGTCGCAGACAAATACAAAATATTTGAAGCAATTAAAGCATCTATTAACTTTTAAGCCCTATTCGTAATCAATGGAAGTGCTGGAATTTATAGTGTGACTAAACCGCTGTAAATTCAGTTTATTAATTGATTACGGGTATAACCGATGCGCGTAGTAGTGTATTGAGGAATGATCATGGCACAAGATTTTTTATTACCAGATATTGGTGAAGGCATCATTGAGTGTGAACTTGTTGAATGGCTAGTGAGTGAAGGCGAGCGTGTGGTTGAAGACCAAGCTGTTGCGGATGTAATGACAGATAAAGCATTGGTACAAATACCGTCGATGCATAACGGTATTATTACACGTTTGTATCATCAAAAAGGCGATATAGCGAAAGTTCACGCACCGCTTTTTTCTATTTTACCTGATGACGAGTCAGCGATTAATACCGATAGTTCAGCGGATAAAGTAGAACAAGATACAGTGACAACAAAGACTTCGGGCGTTATCAAATCATTTGAGTTACCTGATATTGGTGAAGGTATCGTTGAATGTGAAGTGGTGGATTGGTTAGTTGCTGTCGGCGATGAAATTGTCGAAGACCAAGCGATTTGTGATGTCATGACCGACAAAGCATTGGTGCAAATTCCAGCGATGGAAAATGGTGTGGTCACTGAGCTTTTTTGTAAAAAAGGCGGCGTAGCTAAAGTACACGCTCCCTTGTTTAGTTATCAGGTGGCTGGTGGCGAAACTGTTATTGTTAGTCAGCCTGTTGCTGTTACTCCCAAACCCGAAGAAGTGGTAAATACGCCAGCGATTGTAGATAAAACGATTAACAATAAAAAAGCGATTGCGAGTCCAGCGGTCAGACGCGTGGCGCGAGAACTCAATATAGACCTAACACAAGTTGTTGGGTCTGGAAAAAATGGCCGAGTTTTAAAAGGCGATTTGTTAAACCCGCCAGCCGTTGTTACTACGCCATCTGTGACTAAGTCATCAGAATCGTCGATTCAAACCACTCAAGTAAGCAGTGCTGGTCCAGTAGCTGCTAATGAGGTGTCTAACATCGAACCGATTAAAGGTATTAAAGCGGCGATGGCGCGACAAATGGTCGATTCTGTTAGCACCATCCCGCACTTTACCTACAGTGAAGAGATTGATTTAACTGAGTTGATCGCATTGCGTGGCGGAATGAAAGACGCTTACCGTGAGCAGGGCATTAAACTCACCATGATGCCGTTTTTCATTAAAGCCTTATCATTGGCGATTAAAGAGTACCCAGTACTTAATAGTCAGTTAAACGCAGGCGCTGATGAGATACATTATTTTAGTCAGCATAACATTGGTATGGCGGTTGACAGTAAAATTGGCTTATTAGTGCCTAATGTAAAACATGTTCAAAACTTGTCTATTGTTGAAGTGGCTAATGAAGTATCGCGTTTAACCGATGCGGCAAGAGCAGGGCGATTGGGCGCTCAAGACATGAAGCATGGCACCATTACCATTTCAAATATTGGCGCGATAGGGGGCACAACAGCAACACCTATCATTAATAAACCTGAAGTGGCCATTGTGGCTTTAGGGAAACTGCAAAAATTGCCCCGTTTTGATGAGGCAGGCAATGTTGTTGCCCGTCAAATTATGAATGTGAGCTGGTCTGGAGATCACCGCGTGATTGATGGCGGCACCATTGCACGTTTTTGTAATTTGTGGAAATCGTACTTAGAAAACCCAAGTTCTATGATGATGGCGATGTCGTAGCAAATAGTATTAATGTAGATTAGAAAGCCTTTGCACTATTTTGAAGTGACCCTCAATAGTGTGAAGGCTTTTTTGTTGAAGTAAGTATAAAATTGCTGACTAGGTGTTACTTACAGTGATGGCGGCAAATAAACTCGAAAGTGCTCCTGTGCCAAGCATAAACCACAACAAATAGTTGTTTGACTCTTTTGGTGCAATTAATTGTTCATAATCTTCAATCATACTATCGACATCACCTTTGAATTTTCCAAACTTATTCAATTGATATCCCTTTCCATCGTTTAATATCACCACGTAATCATCATATTGAGTCAATCTCTTGCGTGTATCTTGCAATGATAAAGTTGATTTTTTTGATAATTCAAATGTACTTAACCCTTTAGGGTATTGGTTTTTTAACGTCTGAAGCATTTGTTTAAGTTGATGACTTGTCATTATTATTCCTTTAAATGTACTGCAATATGATATTAGCGCATTGGCGATAATTGTCCAATTAAGGTATGTTTAATCTATTGTTTAAAATTAAGCATTACTGAGAAATTTTGTTTTTAAAACCTGCATTTAGTAATAAACGTGTACTAGCACCAACAAGTTGGAATGAACTTGCGCAAGGGCAGTGGCTGCAAGAAAATATCGAGCAAGCGATTGCTGCTTGGTTGCCCCATGTGTTTGGTTATCATATGTTGAAAATTGGATCATTGAGTCAGCAGTTAGCCACGAACAATTGTCTGATCAAACATCAGATTGGAGTGGCGCAAGAGTCAGGAGCCGATGTGGTTGCAGATTTATCACGGTTGCCTTTTCTTGAATCGAGTATTGATGCCAGTATATTAGCGCTAAGTTTGAATTTCCATCATAACCCTCATCAATTGCTTCGTGAAATCAATAGAGTCACAGTGGCTGGTGGTCACATCATTATTGTCGGCATTAACCCTATCAGTCCGTTAGGTTTAATGAGCCTTAACCCGCAGCTAACTCACAAATATCCTTATAATGCGAGGCTTTATACTCAGTCGCGAATGCAAGACTGGTTGGGTGTTTTAGGGTTTAAGGTGGTTGCATCGCAAAAACTCATTTATTCAAGTCTATTAACTAAACCGCAATACACACATTATGCTCAGTCATTTATGGAACATAACTTGCCAGGTTTAGGCAGCTTCTATTGTATTATGGCTAAAAAGTTAGTGCGTCCGTTAACTCCCGTGAAGCCACGTTGGGCTATTAGTAAATCTCCCTCATTTAATCCAGTAACTACCATGCAAGGAACGAATAAATCCATTAATGAGTGAAGTAACAATATTAATGTATTTAACAGTTTGAGTTGATACCATAGCGCTAGCAGTAATATTTTATAGGAAATGTCTTAATGAGTACGCCAAGTTATAGTCGCCAAGTTGTTCTTGATACCGAAACAACGGGTATGAACCAGGCCGGTGGCCCTATTTATCTTAATCATAAGATCATAGAAATTGGTTGTGTTGAAGTGATTAACCGCCGTTTGACTGGCCGTCATTTTCACGTTTATGTTAAACCTGATCGCTTGGTCGACCCTGAAGCCTTTGAAGTTCATGGCATAAGTGATGCGTTTTTAAGAGACAAACCCACGTTTAGCCAAGTAAGTGATGAATTTATAGAATTCATCACAGGCGCTGAACTTGTTATCCATAACGCCCCCTTTGATGTTGGCTTCATGGACTATGAGTTCTCTTTGCTCAACCGAGGGATCGCACCAACAGCTCAAATGAGTGGTATTTTAGATACGCTCAAGCTGGCTAAAAACATACACCCAGGCCAACGTAATAGCTTAGATGCATTATGTAAGCGCTATGGTATCGACAATTCTTCGCGTGAGCTTCATGGTGCATTACTCGATGCCGAGATATTGGCTGATGTGTATTTAGCAATGACTGGCGGCCAAACCAAGTTGAATTTAGCCAATGTTGGAGAAGGGGGTGAGAATGCAGGTCATAAAACGCCCGTTAATCCTGCGTTTTCACTTAATGTGCTCCGGGCTAGTGAATTAGAAATAGAGCAGCACAATAGCCGTTTAGATGTCGTTATGGATAAAGGCGGCAGTTGCTTGTGGCGCGATCAATAATTAATGTATAAAAAGGAAATTAATGTGTTACGAATTGCTTTTTTAGGATTACTTTGTTTAAGCCTACTGGCACCAAACGTGCAAGCGAACAATTTCAATCCCAATGACAGTGCTAAGCAGCAAAAAATAAAATTGCTGTCTAATCGATTTAGAGTTGATCAAGCGATTGAAGCCCTTGTGTTTATTATCGAGCGAAAGCCCGGATCTGCGCCCATCATTCTTGTGCGCCCCGATGGTAGTAAATTATATGCCATCAGGCCTGTAGAAGGCGTTACGTGGGTAGATGCTAATGCTGGTGACATGATTGAGATTAAACAACCGATGATTGGCCCTTGGCAAATTATCGGGGATATCTTGCCGAGCAGTGAAATTCGGTTAGCTACCTCACTTTCTCTAAAAATTGATCAATTTTCTAACGAGCTTTTCGTTGATGAAATTGCGAAGCTGACGGCCCGTATTGAGTTTAATAATAAACTGCTCAAGTTAGGTCGGGTTGATGACCTCATCAACCTAACTGTTTTCTTGCGGAGTACTAACGATGCGGCCAGTCCAAATTTTGGTGCAGGCACATTTACTATTGGTGAATACCGAGATGATGGTATCAATCTTGACGAGCGTCAAGGCGATGGAGTGTTTACAGGACGTCTAAACTTAGACAAGCCAATAGGTCCTTACACTATGTTAGTTAGGGCGGGTAATAAGGTCTTTGAAAGAGAATATAGTCAAGAGTTATACCTACGTGCCCAGCCTGTTAAAGTGGATTTAATTTCAGCGGCTATAGATGGTCATTACGCACTGCGCTTTATAACTAACAGTGAAGTGGTCGATTTGTCACAAATGGCGATGCAAGTAATTGTGCGCCACCCTGATGACACAACTGAGCACCTAAGCTTAAATGGCGTGGCACCAACGCATTTGCTTAAACTAGAAAATGTAGTTAAACCTGGACGCTATCGCATAGACATTGACGTGGTTGGCACAACAATCACTGGCCGTGAGTTTAAATACAGCATTAAACAAATGAAGATCAAAGTGAATGTTCCAGCGGCCAAAGAAGTAAAAGCTAATAAAGTCGTCGCAGACGAAGCACGTAAAGCGCAGTTTAAAGAAGAACAACGCTTAAAGGCACTTAAAGAAAAGCGTCAGCAAGAAGAAGATGATAAAGCACTGATTATTATCATTGTAATGGTCAATGTGCTTATTTTGTTAATTGGCGGGTTAATGATGTGGCTATCTTTACGCAAGAAGAAGCCTAAAAAGGCAAAAGAGCCTAAAGATAAAGACAAAAAAGTAGATGCTAAGTCTGAGAAAAAAGACAAAGATACTAAGAAAAAGAAATAGTTGGTTAATTAATGATTTTTTTGATGTTATTTTCGGCTGTTAAGCGAAAAAGACCAAGTTAATTCAAAAACTGGTTGACTCGTTTGGGGGGGATACGTATTATCCACCCCGCACTCAAGGAGACGGGCTGAAAAGTTTGTTTCAACTAGAATGCGGAGTGGTAGTTCAGTTGGTTAGAATACCGGCCTGTCACGCCGGGGGTCGCGGGTTCGAGTCCCGTCCACTCCGCCAATTTTAGAGTAGTGTGACATTGTTTTGTGGAGTGGTAGTTCAGTTGGTTAGAATACCGGCCTGTCACGCCGGGGGTCGCGGGTTCGAGTCCCGTCCACTCCGCCAATACAATGAAAAAGAATTAATGTAAGACTTAGGTTTTATAAGTGTGGAGTGGTAGTTCAGTTGGTTAGAATACCGGCCTGTCACGCCGGGGGTCGCGGGTTCGAGTCCCGTCCACTCCGCCAATTTATTCTTTAAAACGTTTGACGGTAAGTTATGTATTTATGCGCTGGTGACAAGTAATTAAATTATTGATTAACTTATTTTAGAACAGCATTATTTATAATGCAAAATAACACGATAGTGTGGAGTGGTAGTTCAGTTGGTTAGAATACCGGCCTGTCACGCCGGGGGTCGCGGGTTCGAGTCCCGTCCACTCCGCCAATCATGTTAATAGATAATTGTACTACAGTCCTGATGGAGTGGTAGTTCAGTTGGTTAGAATACCGGCCTGTCACGCCGGGGGTCGCGGGTTCGAGTCCCGTCCACTCCGCCAACGCTGTTACAAATATCTAATAAAAATTACCAGCTTTTGTTGGTTTTTTTATGCCTGAAAATATATGCTATTTTTAGCATATTAGTAGTAAATCTATAATATCTTTATGGTATTAGAGATGATTTCTGAACAGTTCCTGATGGAGTGGTAGTTCAGTTGGTTAGAATACCGGCCTGTCACGCCGGGGGTCGCGGGTTCGAGTCCCGTCCACTCCGCCAACGCTGTTTGAAAATAGTTAGTAAAAGTTACAAGATCTATAACATCTTATGATGTTGATGATAATTGCACTACAGTTCCTGATGGAGTGGTAGTTCAGTTGGTTAGAATACCGGCCTGTCACGCCGGGGGTCGCGGGTTCGAGTCCCGTCCACTCCGCCAACACTGTATGTAAATATCATATAAAAAAACGCCAGCTTATGCTGGTTTTTTTATGCCTAAAATTCGTGTTTAACAAACAGCATAAACTCCATGACATCCAATGCTGTTGAAGATGGTGACGCAGCAGTTCCTGATGGAGTGGTAGTTCAGTTGGTTAGACCGTTTAGTGAGAACATGGGCCTGTCACGCCAAGGTCGCGACTTTCATTGAACTGAGAGGGAGTCCCGTCCACTCCGCCAACTCTGTATGTAAATATCATATAAAAAACGCCAGCTTATGCTGGTTTTTTTATGCCTAAAATTCGTGAACACATAAAAATGTACTATTTTCCTTTCATAATTACTCATCGTTCTACCTTTACTTAGCGCCCATAAATGAAAAAAATGTAATCTAACTGTCCATATTTATAGACTCTTAATTTTGGTGCGATACACTACGCCCAATTAGTAAAGACACCCAATAATGGGGTGTTATAAAATAGGTATACCTAATGAGCTCAGCGTTAAACGAACAAGCACAAACAATCTTACAATATTTAGGCACCACACATTACATCGACGTAAGTGCACCAAAAGCTGAAGATAAACGAGAAGCTAAGTATATTATTGGTAAAGCCTGTAACAAAGCCAGAGAGATCCTTTGCAGTGATGAAGCTTTTCTTGATTGGGCATGGACAAACGTAATCGCTGAATGTCCTAAGGATATTGAAGAAGTTACACCAAGTACCCTAGTTTCATGGCGTATGATGGCTAAATTTGGCACATTAGAGCAATGTGAAATAGTAGGTTTTACGCATATTTCTAAACTACTACTAGATAAAAATGCCGCGATGAAAGCTGAAGTCTTAGATATAATTAAAAATAATGATGCAGAAACAGCTAAAAAATTAATTAAGACAGTACTTAAACCGGTTATTGATTTCACGCCAATTGTGGAAAATAAACAAAATCTGGCTGAGACAGTAGCAAAAGCGGATAAGTTATCAAAAGATGCACTAGTTGCTTTAGTTAAAGCCATGCATCAGCAGATGGAAAAACAATAAATATCCAAGCATATACTCATATTTTGCAGTTAATGGTGTGTTTAACCAAATTTTTAAACGACTCTTTTAGCCGATATATTAGTGGGAACACCTGCAACATCAGTGTTAAATAATGTGGTATTACTTGTTGGGCATATTTTATAGATAGGGCACTTGAGCTATATATAAATGTGCCCATGAGTTTTTAAATCATTCATGTAGAACGTCATTAGCTCATTTCAATTTATGAATCTCTCTTTGTTATATCATAAATTCTTGTTTAGACCACAAGCCTCAAACATATATTCCATCCACAACATCATTGCCATATATATGGACTCTAAGGATTGAATAATTAAAACAAATTCATAAACTATTAAAATAATTTGAACCGTTCTAATAAATACTCAGTCCTTTAGATATTAATAATATAAAAGGACTAACCGAAGATGAAGAAAAAACTAATTATTCCAACGATCGCTACTTCACTAGCTCTAATATTAAACTCATTTAGTGTTCGAGCTGATGATTGCACAATATCCATTAATTCGAAAGAATCATTTAAGTGCTTGCAAAGAAAGATATCTAAGTTAGAAAATGAACTTGATAAAAGCAAAAAATATCAGATGGTGTTACCCAAAGGTGCCATTGTACATTTTAGCCGTAAAATTTGCCCTAAAGGCTGGGTGAAGTTTGAGGTAACTAAGAATGAAGTTGCCAATAGTGGTCATCGGGAGGACATCATAAAATGCCAAAGTCTTTAATCAACTATCTGATAATCAAGTTATTGCGCAGCCGTTTTTTGGTCCAGCCACAAGTTGAATTTATCATAGAGGCCATTACTGAGGATTCTGATTGGAGTGAGTTGAACAACTAGATGCAGCACTTAGACACGTATTAATTTGGACTACAGATATTAAAAAAGGGTTAGCATCACTGCTAACCCTTTTTAGTTTTCATTGCCTAAACAATTACTTTTTAGTGGTTGTTAACTCGCTTGGATCAAAATCATCAACATTGATTGATTTTAAGCGGCCAATTTCAGT
>Ga0209395_1001636_pt1 | contig 30992 bp, 29 predicted proteins | sample GOMGulsemesocosm_3_FD_184635 | JGI IMG/M metagenome (GOLD analysis project Ga0209395, IMG submission 184635) | Methane-oxidizing microbial communities from mesocosms in the Gulf of Mexico - GOM9D Gulf of Mexico (SPAdes) (version 2) | ecosystem: Environmental > Aquatic > Marine > Cold seeps... | reverse complement strand
AAATTGCTTTTTCTCAGGTTGCCATAAATCGAGTCCTTTATTGGTTGCAAACCAGATGTGTCCTTGGCTATCTTCAAAAATACCTTTGACTTTTTTTCCAGACAATGAATTTAATTTATCATCACTTGGACTAAAATGCTGAAATCTATTCTGTGAAGGGTGGTAACGGCTGACGCCGTGATCATAGCTGCCAATCCACAAGTAGCCTAGGCTATCAACGGTGAGGGCATAAATACGTTTTGTTGGCAAACTGGTCGGCGAATTTTTTGCTGTCGGAATTCTTAAAAAATGGCCATTTAAGTGATCGAGGCGATTGAGACCGCCACCGTCGGTGCCAGCCCAAATATTACCGTTATGGTCTTCTGCTATGGCGCGCACTCGGTTGGAACTGAGGCTAGTTGGATCATCTGTTTTATGTTGAAAACGTTTGATTTTTCCGCTGGCCGGATCCAGTCTATTTAATCCTGAGTTAGTTGCGACCCAAAGCATACCAGTACTGTCTTGGAAGATACTGCGAACGATATTGCCACTCAGTGAGTTGACATTTTTTGGATCATGTCGAAAGTGCTCAAAATTATCAGTTTTGGGGTTGTAACGATCTAATCCGCCACCATCGGTTGCTATCCATAAATATCCTTGTTTATCTTCAAGAATATCCCAAATCCAATAGTGAGAAATAGCGTCAGGGCGGGAGTCGTCGGGGACATATACTTTAAATTCGTGGCCATCAAAACGATTTAACCCTTCTTGGGTGGCCATCCAGATAAAGCCACGACTATCTTGAATGATACTATAAACTGACTCCTGAGAAAGACCTTCTTCTACCGACAACGCATCAAAGCCCATGTTAAGTTTTTGTTCAGCCGCAAACGTTGTGGTTATGCTCAAAGTTAATATCAGAGGTATAATTAATTTAAGCAGATTATCGAGTCGTAAGTAATTCACGGGTAATAGCATCCTTTATAATATTTGCGGATATAAATCTCCACGTCTTACAGCGTAAGGAATTTTAATCTTTGTTTAATTACACTACCTTACTTCGTGTAGTGAAATTGAGCCAAAGCTAAAGGCCTTGACTCAGGTTAATTCATTTCAGTTATTCTTGTGGTACCCAAGAGTTTATTGCTGGTGGGTTAAAAATTTCGTTCCACATAGTACTTTCATTCCAGCTTGAGCTTTCATTCCAGCTTGAACTTTCATTCCAGCTTGAGCTCTCATTCCAGCTTGAGCTCTCATTCCAGCTTGAGCTCTCATTCCAGCTTGAGCTCTCATTCCAGCTTGAGCTTTCATTCCAGCTTGAGCTTTCATTCCAGCTTGAGCTTTCATTCCAGCTGGAACTTTCACTCCAAGGAATTCCGTTAGGACCAATAAGGTACAAGTTATCATTCTCGTCAACACGTGCAGGTCCTTGGAAATGACGCTCACCACTAAGGTCTGCTTCAATATCAAGTCCTACATTGGCACAACCCGTGTTATTACTTAACGTTGCCCGCTCAATATTCATCATGCCAGCACCTTGCATAAACGGACTGTAAGTTAATTTTCCATTTTCATCGTTAGCAAGCTGCGCGGTACTCATTAGGCGACATTTAACATCATCGGGAGAGAGAGTTGGGTCTATTTGCAACATCAGAGCGACGGAAGCGGAAACAACTGCAGCAGCCTGAGAAGTCCCCGACATTGCAAATAAAGAACGACCAACGGCAAACTCGGGGTAGTTGTCAGCTATTTTACTTTTTCCGTTTATTTTCCCAAGTAAATGTCCGCCATAAGTGACAAAGTCGGGTTTGATAAATCCTTCATGAGTTGGCCCTGACGATGAAAAAGTAGTGATTCTGTCGTCATTAGTATCGTCTGGGGTATAATTGTCAGTAACTGCGCCCACGGTAATAACATAAGGCACATTACCAGGGATAGAGATGTTCATCGGGTTGTTGCCTTCATTACCCGCTGAGGTTACGACGACTATGCCATTTTTCCACGCTTGCATGACCGCTTGATTAAGTGGATCGTTCCAATAATGCGTTCTTGGAGCTGCGCCAAACGATAAATTCATCACCCTAATATTATAGGTAGCACGATTAGTCACTGCCCAGTCGATAGCACGAATGGTATCAAGATAGCTGCCCATACCCATATCGTCAAAGGCCTTGATAATGACTAAATCTGCATTCGGTGCGATACCAGCATAATCACCACGACTCTCTCTACTGCTTACGGCAACAGAAACTAAATGGGTGCCATGACCGTGCTCATCACTACCTTGACTATCATAGTCGACATATTCATCAGTAATCGCATTGTAGTGACTAAGAAGACGGTAGTTGCCATTAGTATTTTCGACTAATCCTTTTGCTCTATTAGGATTCGACCATAAACCACTGTCAATAAAAGCAATGGTAACACCGCTGCCGTCGACTCCTTGGTCGTGTAAATCGGTTGCGCCAATTAAGCTTGAGACTTTAGTGGTGTAAGAGTCGTCTGTTCCTGCATCTGAGCCACTTTGATAATAAGATTCTCCAGGATAATTACTTGAACTTGAACTACCACCACGGTCATTATCATAAGAGCTTTTTACCACTTGGTCTAAATAAATGCCGACGACACCAGGACTGGCTAAAAGCTGTTTTTTCTGGGATTTTGTTAAAGAAGTACCAACCGAATTAATAATGGCTAATCGGTGGGTGATTTTTCCGCCTGCGTTAGTCACTAGGGTTTCCACATTAGCTAAATTGTGACCTTTGACGATATATCGAGCGCTTTCCTCCGTCTTATCCTGTCCGACTTGTTGAATAACAAACATCAAGACTAAGGCCAATATACTCACACTACCTAAATAGATACTTCCTAAAAATACATCAGTGAGAAATTTCTTTTTCATCATTATACCCCTGTTGAAAAACTACATGATTGCTTGGCGAATCAAATCAATCTGAACTGTTCTAGCAGTGTATAAAGCAACACTTGTGCCAGACCGATAAATGTCTGTAACCTTTTGGTTTTAAAGGGATAAATCGATGTTAATGAGTTGTTATCAGTCTATTTGACATCAAAGTCATCTTAACGCTAATTCATAAGGTAAAAGTGACGCAAATTGTGTCACTTATTTGGAGCGGTTGATTTGTTGGTGTATTTTGCGCCAAAATATTTGGTGTGAAATCGAGTTTACTGCTGGATTTAAAGCTGCGGACACAGTCTACGTTTAAAGGTTACTTCACCTATACCCAGCAATTCTGCAGCCTTATCAGGCGAATCGACTAGCAGCGTTGAAAGTTGTTGAAAGAGGATGTTTTCTGCTTGCTTTAATAATTCCACACCATCGTCAGCGGATGTCGAAGCTACCAGTTCAACTGCTAATTGTTTGATAGGCTCCCAGAGTGTGATGCGTTCTTCCGGCAATCGTTGCGCACGTTTAATTTTTCGTCTTATTGTACTTGCTGTAGCGCCCAATATCCGTGCCGCTCGGCGTTCAACTCTGTCGACTCTTTCATACGCAGCTAAGACCAACTCAGCTTCAAGCCACTCACCAAGCGAATTACTAAGAGAAATATCACTATCAACAATATGAATGATGAGCAATTTTAAAGATTCACTAAGTGCCTGGAAATGATCTTTAACCCCATGATTTAAATTTTGAATGTTGGAAGTATGCAAACCTGCCTTTAAGTTGTTGGCTTTTTGGTCTAACCCTGCATTTAATTGGCACTGGTTCGGTAATTCAAAGTCTTGAAAGCTCAGTTGCTCTTGTTCACATAGTATCACTGCTTGCATCATTCTATTTTGCAGTTCGCGGATATTACCAGGCCAGTGAAAGTCTTGTAATTTTCGGCACAACTCCATATCGATTACTTTTTCAGTCGTTTTAAATTGACGTGCGAATCGTTTATTAAAATGTTGCAGAAGCATTGGAATATCGTCGAGTCTGTCACGTAATGGTGGAATAATGAGTACCATTACATTTAAGCGATAAAATAAATCTTCACGGAATCGCCCAGCGGCAACTTCCTTTCCTAAGTCACGATTTGTTACTGCCACTAAGGTAACATCTACTTGCACTGTTGTGGTTGAACCAACTGCGCTAACTTGTTTTTCTTGAACAAAGCGGAGAAACTTTGCTTGCACATGTAGTGGTAATTCACCAATCTCATCCAATATTAAGGTGCCACCATCGGCTTCTAAAATTCGCCCACTACTTGCTTGCGTTGCCCCGGTGAAGGCGCCTTTACAGTGACCAAACAATTCAGATTCAATTAATGATTCGGGAATTGAACTGCAATCGACAATAACCAAAGGTTTTTCACGGCGCGGCCCCATTTGATGAACTGTTTCAGCTAATAACTCTTTGCCGGTGCCACTCTCACCACTGACCAGTACAGTAGCTGAACTAGTTGCTATACGGCTGGTACGTTTTAATAGTTTCTCCATAACTTCTGAGCAATAGATTATTCTGCTTTCTTCGAAAGATGCACGTAATCCTTCTACTTCTTGTTCGAGCTTTAGTCGTTCTTGTTGTTGTTCTTCTAAAAACTGTTGCTGTAATTTTAAGCGGATAATACCAGCACCAAGTTGATGAGCGAATGCCTGGATAAACCTTTCATCGTTGGCATCAATGGTCCATTGTTGCTTAGGGCTCTCAAAATACAAAATACCTTGCAGCTGACCTGAAGATATCATTGGCATAATAAGGCATCTATATGCATTATCTCCTGCCCGCCAATCAAAGCTGGCGGGTAGGGCAAGCTCTTGTAATTTGATCAAAGCATTAACCTTAGCAATTTGTTTTGTACCCAGTTCAATTTCGGTTTGGTTAGGTTCTGTGTTATTAGTATCTACAGACGTCGATAACCCATCGATTATCTCCCATTCTTGATTGGGTAAACAATTGATAATGGCCATTCTTTGAGGCTTGAAGGTGTCGTACAATCTTTTTAAAAAACGCGATAGCAGAGGTTCTAACTGGTTTTCTGTACCAATAATTTCAACAATATTCCAAAGTAATAACATATTGCGGTAATCAGTTTCTGGTTTAGCGGTGAAGATTCCACCTAGGCGATCTATACCTTGCCAAAAGTTCAATTCAGCATCTTCATGCCAAGTTGCAATATCGGTATCAGGATAACTGTTGGCACTATTTAAAGCTTGTTCCGCTCGTTGTATTAACAACTGTGTTGCATCTTGAGGACTGTCTGAAGGCTTAGTTTCAAGACAAGCTATTCCAATGTTTACTTTCAGTGAAACTGCGCCGTCAAGATAGGCTTTATCGGTTAAATAAACATGCAAACTTTTCGCTAATGAATGTGCATCTTCTAAGCTAATATCTGCTATTAAAATGGCAAAGGTAGCACCGCCATATCTTGCTACGATGTCATTTTGTCTAAATTTGTTGGCTAGACGTGTTGCGAATTCACGTAAAACTGTATCCCCGGATGCTTGATCAAACAGCTGATTGATTCGGTTAAATTGGTCTGGATTAATGAGAAATAATGTCTGCCTTGTTTCTTGTTCTAATCTCTGCTCCATGTGCTGATGTAGTTGGTATCGTCCTATCAGCAACGTTTGAGGGTCTTGCAGTAACTGTTGGTTACATAAGGAGTCATGTAGAGTTTTTACAAATAACCTACAGAGTAATGCAAACGGTTCATTAGAATCAGACAAAGATCTTTGATGAGTTAAAAAGTCACTCATCACGCGGCTTAACGTTTCATGGTCTCGAAATTTAAATCCCAACCAAATAAAGTCGTTTTCGATGGCTGATGGTATTTTTCTAATGTTAACTTTTTGAGTGCTAGCTGAGGCTATGTGTTGTAACTTGTTTTGATTCAGTGACATTGCCACCAGAACACAGGTATCACTTTCACTAGAAAATATCTCACATGATTTATTGATATCTAACAAAGCCTGTAATTGGCTGTGTTTGGTAGCTAAGAACTTTCCTGCACTCGTTATCGTTTTTAGTTCAGGCACAGGTTGGCTTTCAAAAAGGTGAGTTAGAGAAGCTTGTGCTTTACTTGAAATTTTTTCTGGTAAGTAAAGCGACAATTGGCTGCAATGGCTAGTAACTTGTAACGAATGAAGGAAAGATACAATTAATTGGTTATCTTTCATGTGCGATGTTTGCTCGTTACAGCTTTAGTTTTTTCTGTTAATAGCGAGTTAGCCATTAGCTGTTTATAATCATGTTTCTCAATGTGTAAATTTAATGCCATTTCGAATGCCTGATTGAAATACTACTTTAATAAAATCAAGAATAGCTCAAATTTTGAGAAATGCTTAATTTCCTTAAAATCAGGGTATTAATACAGCTAAACGCTCGTTTATGAATCAACAAGGCACCATTGTTTTGACATAACTGCCAGCCAACTTAATGTTGGAAATAAAAGTAGGCGATAAAAGATTAACCTAGAAAGGTACTGTCAGTATTGAAATGATAATGACATCATTAACTCTGTATTGTTTGCCCACTCAAACGCAATTGCAACATGCATATCCAAGTGTTGTGGCTTAAACTTCTACAACTCACAATCTCTTTCAGAGGTCTTCCATATAACAGGCTCCCAATATTCACCACTGCTGGTTTTAAACTTTTTTCTAGGGTTAAATTTCGCAGCTAGATGGTAAGTGATGTTTGCCTTAATATCTATTTCAATGCCCTTAGCTTTGGACATAGAACGCCCTCGAGTGCTTCTATAACGAGAGTCAATTCTATCATTAAGGTAAATTATATGTTTGCCTACGGGAAGGGCAAAATACTCATTCCCTATGATTTTTGCTTCACTATCTATCGAATGGATCGATACAGGAAATAAATAGCGGGTTTCGGGGGGATTTGAAAATAAAGATACTCGCCCACAAGCCGGTTTAGTGTTCCCTTCAATTAGACTACTCTCAGGTTCAATAAGGCTCACCTCAGATAACTCGGAACCAATAACTAATGAATATGGTGGTACGTAATTTCCTTTCACTATAATGCTAATATCTCGAAGCTTATTTTCATAAGATAAAGAGAGTATTAATTCTTCACTATCTTTGACATTAGTTAACTGTGATAAAGCTTGCGACATAGTCTCTGATGAGATAGTTATCTCATTCACTTTAACGATATAAGAATTAACATCAATGCCTTGCTCACTGGCAATACTATTCGGAGAAATGGAAATAACTTTTAAGCCTTTGTTTGGTTCATCAGTATCAATAACTATGCCTAAATCAAAGATTTTTTTCATAGGTTTGTTTAAAGTAAGATATATATTTTTGGCATTTTCACCATTGGCTTCTATTTTTGAAATAGTTAATAGGGTGTTATCAATTTCCTGTTCTAACTGTTGTAATAGTTGCTTAGATTCAGGCATTAATTCGGTTTTATTTTCAGCAAAACAACTAAAGCTGAGTAAAAGACTTATTATAATTAACCGCTTCATGTTATCTCCTTAAGGTTAAATACTTATTTGTGTTTGTTTACGCGCCGACGTTGCTCGTTTCAAAATGTCTTTGCGCTGTTGCCATAATTTGATCTTTTCAACATCGGCTTTATTAACTAAATAGGCCTGTTGAAGAGATAAATCATGTTGTTGAATCGTGGCTGAAATTAAGGCTAACTGAGCTTTATTTTGGTTATTGGCAGAGTTTAAATTCAGAACCTGTTTTTGTAGTTGGTTATTTTCGTTAATTAATTGTGTTAATAGTTCGTTTTGTGAGTCAAATCCATGTTGTGATGAGCTCAGGTTATCGAAGCCAATAAATACCATTAATAGTAACGAAGCAGCGAGAGCGATAGAACAATTGCGCCAAAAATTCGTTCTCTCAACGTTTGATACCTTTATAAACGGACTTGTTTTAGTTACCCCTTTAGCGTCCTCAAGGGACAGTTTTAATCGCTGCCAAGCATGATCTTGATTGAACGGATGTATATCATCCGAACGACTCACCACTTGCTTGATTTGTCCCCGAATACTGGTTAAGTGTTGATAACGGGCATTACATTGTTGGCATTTTCTTAAGTGAAAATGGCTATGCTTGTCGGGTGCTAATAATTGCTCATCACTTAGATGCATAAATTACTCCTTGTGCTAAAGCCAATTGCTTAAGTTTGGTATAAGCTCGACTTAAAGCCGCTTTGGAAAAACTTTCGGTTTTATCAAATATTTCAGCGATTTCTTGGTGTGTATAACCTTCAATTTCATGAAGTATTAATACCGTTCTTGTGGTCACAGATAAATTTGTCATCAGCTTTTCCAAGTCATCACAAATATCAAGCCATTGATGTTCAAATAAATTATGACTGACTAACATTTCCTCATCCTTTGAGGGTAACGATTCAATACGGCTATATTTTCTAAGCTTATTTATCGCAACATTGGTGACAATTCTTTTGATCCAACCACCGATAACAGCTCTGTCTTTTAATCCTGAAATTTGTTGGATAATGTTCATAAAAGCATCATGGACAATATCTTCACTTAATGCTTTATCGCGACAAAGGCGCAAAGCTAAAAAATGACATGGCTCAGAATATGTTCGATAGATGCACTCAATAGCATTCATATCACCGGCCTGAGCCTGCTCAATAATGTTAAGTGATATATCTTGATTAAAACCTGAGCCAGTGACCATAAATCCATTTATCGATTAAGAATGCGCTATCTAATATTAAAGACAATTTAAAAAAGAAAAACGTTACAATTATTTAAAACATTTTTTATATGAAACATAAGACCGAACAGCTTATGCTGTTAAAGTTATTATGAGTTAGGAAAATAGATACCTTAATATTGCTTAAGAGATTGTTAATAAATATTATTTTTATTAAAACTCTTTAGTTTATTAGTATACTTTATTTAGCTATGATAAATCATTGATAAAATGAACTTTAATTTATGATGATTATATTTTTCAACCGCTTAGCTAATTGGCTTTTTCCGCTTCGAAACTACCTATTACTATTTTGTATATTTGTTGTTTCATCTATCGGTTATTTATTGGTATTCACGATTAATGCAATACAAGAAAAGTACTTGCTGCCGAGCTTGATTCTACTACTTTGGGGACTGTTAGCTTTTGTTTTTACTCACAGTTTTCATGGCGACAATCAAGTGGATTCACCCTTGTCATGGTTTGGAAGGGTTAAGCAGAAACTGATCTTGTTCTTGATGGGGATTTATAGTTTGTTCTTTATTGGGATTGTTATTATAACCCTATATTTTTGTTTGAAAGTTATCACTTTGTAATTCATTGAATCAAAAGTATAATTCAATATTAATGCATACGTTATATAAGGGTAATTATGCGATTTTTATCTCGACGATTGGTTATGCCAAGTGACTTAAATTATGCCCATTCATTATTTGGTGGACGAGCGCTAGAGTGGATTGATGAAGAGGCAGCCATTTATGCCATTTGTCAGTTAGAAACAAATTGCTTAGTCACTAAACATATCGGCGCAATTACTTTTGATTCACCTGCTTTACAAGGTGATATTGTTGAGTTTGGCTTAGAAACTAAAAGAGTGGGGAAGTCATCAATTACCGTCACATGTTTAGTGAGAAATAAAGTCACTAAAAAGTCTATCTGTTTGGCTGATGATATTGTTTTTGTCCAAGTAGATCCTGAAACCAGACAAGCAATTCCTCACGGTAAAACTCTGGAGATGTTGCAAAAACAAAGTAAGGACGAGTTTCAATCAATCAATCAATAACTAATATCATAGGACAGAGGTTAAACCGTCAACTGTGGTATTACTTGGGATTTAAAGGGGGAGGAACTTTCCCTTTTTATTGAATCACCCGATCTTTTCTTCTGTTTTCGCACCTGTTTTTAAATTTTGTCATATATTTTTACATTTATCATCCTTCACTATTTTGTTTTTAGTGTGTTGGTGATGTATAACACTAACTATAGTTTTCTTTAATCATGGAAAAATTGTTATGACAACTCAGTGGGATGCTGATAAGCCAATTTATCTTCAACTGTACCAACAAGTATTTACTCGAATTCTCGATGGCTATATAAAAGAGGGCGAAGCATTACCTTCTGTTAGACAAGTGGCCGCACAATATCGAGTTAATCCAATGACAATATCGAAGGCGTATCAGATGCTACAGGATGAAAAAATAGTGGAAAAACAAAGAGGAAAGGGACTTTTTGTTAATCAAGGCGCTCAAGAGTTAATGTTGGGAAGAGAAAGAGAGTCTTTTTTGACACAGCAGTGGCCGTTGATATTAAAACAAATTACACGATTAAAGTTATCTGCTGAGCAATTGTTAACGACTGACCAGGAGGAGAAATAATGACTGCATTAATTTCTATGACTAATGTCACTAAATCTTATGGTGATCAACAAGTGGTAAAAAACGTTAATTTAACGATTAATGCAGGACAAATATTAGGGCTAGTTGGGCCAAATGGCGCCGGCAAAACAACCTGCTTACAGGCTTTGTTAGGGTTAACTGGATTTGATGGCAATATTGACGTTTTAGGTTACAACCCAAAAGTTGAACGGGAAAAAATGTTAAGTGAAGTTGCCTATATATCTGATGTTGCTGTATTACCTAAGTGGCTTAAAGTAGAGCAGGCACTAACTTACATGGCAGGTGTACACCCTAATTTTAATCGCGATAAAGCTGAGTCATTTCTAGCAAAAACAAACATTCAGCTTAAAAGCAGAATTAAAACCCTTTCAAAAGGTATGGTTACACAATTACATCTTGCTTTAATTTTAGCTGTGGACGCAAAAGTATTAGTACTAGATGAGCCTACTTTAGGACTAGATATTTTAACGCGCCGACAATTTTACAATCATTTGCTTGAAGATTTTTATAGTGAAGAAAAGTGCATTGTTGTTACGACCCATCAAATTGAGGAAATTGAACATATTCTAACGGATGTTGCCTTTATCCAAGAAGGTAAAGTTGTCTTGTCCGCAAGCACTGACAATATTCGAGACCGATTTAAGATGGTCGCAGTTACTGAAGACCAACTTGAAAGTGCACAACAGCTTGAGCCATTAGTAACAAATAAGTTTATGGGGTTAACAACTATGCTATTTGATAATGCTAAAGAAAACGAATTGCAACTTTTGGGAAATATAAGCTCGCCAAGTTTGGCTGATATTTTTGTTGGTGTAATGTCGAAGGAGGCGTGCTAATGAATATGCAACAATTTACGACCAGTATTAAGAAAGAGATCTGGGAATATAAAAAAATATTTCTTTGGATCCCCATTATTCTCGCCGCTCTAATAATTTCTGCACCAATAATCAGTTATTTGTTAAATGGTGGTGCAAGCCAAGAGTGGCTGTATCGTTTTGAACGTCTGGCTGAGGTATCCAATAGAGAAGGCTTTACTGGGCTCGTTTATGGTATGGTTTCATTTTTGTTTTTACCCTTTCTTGTCATTTCAACGATAGTACAACTTTACTACTTTATTGCCTGTTTGTTTGATGAGCGTCGGGATTTGTCAATCCTATTTTGGCGGTCCTTACCGGTATCTGATGCGATGAGTGTTGGGGTTAAATTATTGGTTGGTGCATTAATTTTACCTGCGCTTTTCCTGCTCGCAGCGACACTGACATTAGTAGTGTTTCTTATTTTTATTTTCATCGGTAGTGTTATTTTATCGGTAAGTTATGACATTGCTTTATGGGGAATATGGGCAAACAGCGACTTAATTAGCCATGTATTTTCAATCTGGTTTAATTTATTACCTTATACCTTATGGTTGTTTCCTGTTTATGCTTGGTTAATGTTGGTTTCAATGTTTTCTAGTAAAGCGCCATTTTTGTGGGCAACACTACCTATAGTTATTTTGCTACTTGTGGAAGGATTCGTCGTTAACTATTTCGATTTCAATGGCTATTTTTTCGCAAATATCCTTATCGACTATTTTTCTTTAATCGATAGTGCGAATGGTGTTATTAGCAATAACCCTCAGAGTTTCGCTTCAATAGCACTCTCTGTAATTGTTAAAAAGGTTAATGTAGTTGCTTTGCTAATAGGTGCGGGTTTTATCTATGCAACCTATTGGTTACGTACTAATCGTAGCCACAGTTAATTAGAGCGAAATTTGATGATCAAAAAAGGCATTCAATGAGAATGCCTTTATGTACAGGATGTACGGTATGTCGCGGTCACATGGATGTGAAAGAGTGACGATGTACACGACTGCATGGATGCAGGAGGTAGAGCGAAGCAGGATGGCAGAGCCGAGGATGTACGGGTTTCGCGATGACATGGATGTGAAACAGTTGTTTAGCTCATTTTGTAATTATGAGCCAGTACAGTTAATGCCGTTGCCTAACCTTTTTGCCCCTGAAATACGGTTTTGACGATCAACCATAAAAGTAAGAGAACAAAAACTGCCAGCGAGGGTGTCTGAACTATATTGGTCATATTCTACGATTTTATTACCATCATTTAATTTAATAAATGAATCAGGTGTACCATACTCGGCAATTAAATTAACTAATGAATCTCCCTGCCAATGTGTAACAGTTCCATTTGAAGCACACGAAGCAACGAACATCATGAAAAAAATACTGATGACACCATTTTTCATACAACAACTCTTGAGATCGGCTACTAATGCAATTGATTATATAGTGCGCGAATAAGAATTGTAAAACATGTTTCAATGATGAAACAAATTGAAATATGTAAAATAGGTAGATTTGTTTAGTATTCTTTACAAGTAGAAATGTTGACTACTCTACATGAAGGTATTCTTGATAATTCTGTACACCAAAATAGCGTATAGATTTTTTTAATTTGATTTTTTTAGCGATGAGCAGACTACCACAATAAATTTTAACCACTTGTTTGTCGGAATTAGTATCGCTTTCATACAAATGATTAGGGTTGAGTCTTAGGTTATCAAACTCTGTTTTCATGATAAGTTTCATGTCGAGCTCACCGCTAGATTGTTTTTCGATTATTCATTAATTAAATTAGTAAGTTCTTTATGTGCAAGGTATCTGTCCATTGTTGATCGTAATAACTTGTATAACAATATTGAACCATCAATCTCTTCTTTTCTATTGGTCAAACTTTCAATATTAAGCCCTAAAGGCAATTCATAAGGAGTAACCGCATCAAGAATTTGACGTAAGCTGTTTACACAAATCCTAATAGATTCAAGTAATGGTTTATCAGCATTTAATATACGTAAGCTTGTAGCTTCAGGAACACTGACACCTAACCAATCAATAAACTCTAAGGTTTTTTCGCTGCCGCAAGGCGAAAAGGTTAAAATGAATCGTTGTGGTTTTATATTAAGACGTTTACATTCAAGCGCATAACGTGTCAGCTTATCGATAGTCGCTTGTGGGTTATAAATCGCTTGAGTAATGAAGAAGTTACAACCTTGTTGGTATTTCTCAATGAGACGACTATGTTCATCCCCTTTTTTTGCATGGCGCTCAGCGATGGTGATGCCTCCGATAAAAAAATCATTTTCATTATCGACAAGGGTTTTATATGCGTCAGCTAAGGGCAAAGAAATGGTGTTTTTTGCTGATGGACTTCCAACTAAAACAATGTCACGTACGCCATAATCATGCCATGCTTCATTAGCCCACTGGTTAAAGTCATCACTGTTAGACTGAACAACACTTTTATAGGTGATTACTGGTCGTGATGACTTTTGATTGAGAAGCGCGGAATAATACCTAGGGTCATGAGTCATTTTAAAGGGAAAAGGGCGCTGCTTGTTAGTTCGAGAGTCTTCATCTTGCAGGTCATAAACAATTAAGCCATCAAAATCAATATCGCTTACTCGCTCTAATAATTTATTGGCAATATTTTCTACTTGTTCAAGAGATGTATCATTTTTAGGTGGCGTGGTGCCAATAAAATATACCCCTCTGTTTACATCGTTATATCTTGCTCTTAATTCTGACTTGTTATCCACAATACTGAGTTCTTCACCATTAATCATAAGAAACTATGATAACTGTTTTGCAGAGAGAAATCTTTGATAACGCTATGACAAAAAGGAATAATTTATCTCATATCCCTTGAAAGATGAATTATTAGCTACATTCTGTATTTATTGATGGATATCGCGGTATTGCTAAAACTAAGAGGAGCTTCAAATATTAAATGTGATTTTAATTGTCTTTTATTTTGTAGTGGATTTTTACCGTTAAATGTTAAGTATTTAGTATTGGCTATAGTACTGGTTTACTTGGTATTTATTAAATATCCTTATGAGTTGCTTTTTCTTTTCTGCTTGTGCAATTGATTTGTTTACGACGGGGAGTATATGAGCTTTAGATAGGTGGATCCTTAATGGCCGAGCAATTTGTTCATGAATACCCCCAATGGTTGCGTCAATTTGGTACTTATCAATTAAATATCTAGCGATTGCTTCATCGACAATACCGACTTTTATGCGATTATTACCAACTAAATGTAAAATATCTATTTCACTATCGACATCAAATCGAGTAAACAAGTTTTCATTTTTATAGCCATAACCACGTACAGTTGCCACTAATTCTTTTTGGTGTTTGGTTTCTTCATCTTTAGCTGTTGCTTGGTTTGAGTTGAGGGCAAAAACATAACGATCATTGGTATGAAAAATCACATCGCTATAAGTAGAAATAGCGGCCTCTTTCTCTCGCCAACTAGCAATAGGGCAACACTCAATATCAATTGTTCCATCCCTAAAACTTGTTCTAATTCGGGCATTTGATAGATAAACATAGTTTATCTTAAAAGGAGTATCGGAAAAAATTAGCGTAAATATTTCCTCGTAAATTCCTGGCTTTGAATTATCTTCACCAAAAGAATAGGGGGGATTGCCGCCATAGGGTAGGGCAATAGTGAGTTCTTCAGAACAAACTAGAGTATTGATGAATATAAGTAATAGCCAAATTAACCGCAAAACGACTTCTGCTCACTATAACGTTTGATAAGTTAAGTAAAAGCGATAGTGGCTAATTTTGAAAGTTTTAGTGAGAGTTTATTGAATTTTTTCGATCTCGTAGATGATATCTTCTTTAATTTTCATTATTTTAATGGCGTTAAATAATTGCTCTGCTTGTGGGTATTGCAGTTTTAAATACCGCAACCACTGTTTAAGTCGGCTGGAAAAGTAATAGCTTTTATTGCCTTGCAGTTCCAGTTGCGCATAATGTTTGAGTAGAATACAGAGTTCTCGCCAAGGCATTTTTTCTTGGTTTCCTTTTACAACCTGTGCCAAATTTGGGGTTGCTAAAGCCCCTCTACCTAACATTAAATTAGTGGTTTTTGCTTGTTTCATACAACTTTGGGCATCGCTTAACGACCAAATTTCGCCATTTGCAAATAATTCAATAGGGTATTTGTCACTGATTTTACCTATGTGATGCCAGTAAGCTGGTGGCTTATAGCCATCACGTTTGGTACGTGCGTGAATGGTAAGTTGATCAGCATTAGCACTACAAATAGCACTGACAATTTCATCAAGTAATGTGGCATCGTCAAATCCTAACCTGATTTTTGCGGATAAAACTTGTTCGGCTGGTATTGATTCTCTAACATTTTTCACGATGTTATAGATGCTCTCAGGTGATTTTAATAAAATGGCACCACCTTTACTTTTGTTGACGGTTTTAGCTGGACAACCAAAATTAAGATCAACCCCATGAGAACCTAGCTCTGTTGCACGAAATGCGTTTTCTGCCATCCAGTGAGGATTTTGTCCTAATAACTGAACACGAACCGGGGTTTTATTACTCGTAAAACCATTTTGCTTTAATTCAGGCGATATTTTATGAAATACATGGCTTGGTATCAGGCTATCAACAACGCGGATAAATTCTGTGATACATAAATCATAACAATTTATTGAGGTAAGCAAGTCACGCATTAATGCATCAGCGACGCCTTCCATAGGCGCTAGTGTGAGTTTATTTATTTTAGTTTCAATTATCATTAGGTGGTTATATTAAAAATTAGACTTTTACCAATACTTCACATAAGGTTTTGTAAGAAATAAATTTTAGTGACTTGAAATTTATTTGAGAACGTCAGGTCTTGTTAAAGAGTAGTTTTATCTTATTGGATATGATGTATTTAATAAGATACAACTATATATAGTGTCTAAGTCAAAAAATTAAAGGAAAAATTATGAATATTATAAAAAAATCGACTTTAGCAATGCTTTTTGGCGCATTTGCTGTAGCCACTTTAGTCAGTTTACCGGCTAAAGCTGAATCAAACCCATTTGAAGCCCAAAGCATTGTCACTATTGCAGAGCAAGATGATAAAGCTGGTAAGTGTGGCGAAGGTAAAGCAGCCAAAAAAGGTAAATGTGGCGAAGGCAAGTGTGGTGAAGGTAAAGCAGCCAAGAAAGGTAAATGTGGCGAAGGCAAGTGTGGTGAAGGTAAAGCAGCCAAAAAAGGTAAATGTGGCGAAGGCAAGTGTGGTGAAGGCAAAGCAGCCAAGAAAGGTAAATGTGGCGAAGGTAAGTGTGGTGAAGGCAAAGCAGCCAAAAAAGGTAAATGTGGCGAAGGTAAAGATAAAGCGAAAAAATGTGGCGGTTAATTAATCGTTGAATTTTTTGTATCAATAAGCCACGTTATCGTGGCTTTTTTATGTACAGGTTATTTTAATAAATACCATTGATAACAAATATTGGATAAAACATGAATAAAAATATTGTGATCACAGGGGCAAACCGAGGTATTGGTTTAGCGATGACAAAAATATTTTCTGAGCAAAAGCACAATGTTTTTGCTTTATGCCGTCAAAGTTCTGAGGCTTTAGGGCAACTTGACGTAAAGGTGATCACCGGCGTTGATGTTTCAACTGAAAGTGGTATTACTGTCATGGTTGACGCACTTAAAAAAATCACTATTGATACTCTGGTTTGTAACGCCGGAATTTTAAGAGATGAGCAGCTCGATTGTTTAAACCTTGAAACGATCCGAGAGCAATTTGAAGTCAATGCTATTGCTCCTTTACGTGTTGTTGAAGCTTTATTGTCACGATTTACTCCTGGCAGTAAAGTGGCTATGATCACCTCTCGTATGGGCTCTATTGCTGATAATGACTCGGGTGGGCGATATGGTTACAGAATGTCAAAGGCTGCGCTAAATGCTGCTGCTATGTCATTGTCGAAGGATTTAGCGAGTAGAAATATTGCCGTCGGTATTTATCATCCCGGATACGTACAAACAGATATGGTTAATTTTGGTGGCGATATAAGTGCCGATGAATCAGCACAAAGATTAGTTGGTTTGATCAATGATTTAACTATGAAAGAATCAGGGGTATTTAAGCATTCTAATGGTCAGATATTGCCTTGGTAAAAGTATTGAAAGGTGATGAAAATGACGATTATAAACATAACCCTAGCCATATTCGTATTTGGCAAACGGTACAACTGATCCCATATGGTCGTGTAGCAACATATGGGCAGGTTGCTGATTTAGCAGGGTTGCCAGGCAGGGCAAGGTTGGTAGGAAAAGCCTTAGGCAAAGTGCCTGAAACGGGCTGGAAAAATACCCAAGTGCCTTGGTTTCGTGTTATTAACTCGCAAGGAAAAATATCTTTTCCTGTAGAAAACGATTCTTTTTTAAAACAGAAGCAGTTATTGCAAGATGAGCAAATTGTCGTGATTGGCGCAAGAATCAAGTTGTCTGAATTTCAATGGCAACCTGATCTTGCGGAACTATTATTTAAATTAGAGTTTTAAAGACTTGAAGTTCTGCCACCATCAACCGGAAGGTTAATTCCCGTGATGTAGCCTGCCGAAGGTGATGCAAGGAACGCCGCCGCCGCTGCAAATTCTTCGGGTTTAGCAAAACGTCGCATTGGAATCTGTGCTTTCTCATTGATTGCAGCTTGCTCAAATGAAATGTTTTGTTTTTTGGCTTTACCTTCAATAATTGCATCTAATCTCGAGGTAGCTGTAGCTCCAGGCAGCACATTATTCACTGTGATACCAAACTCGCCCAACTCATTAGCTAAGGTTTTTGCCCAACTTGCCACCGCACCTCTAATGGTATTTGATACACCTAAGTTAGGTAAAGGTTGCTTCACTGATGTGGAAATAACATTGATCACTCGACCATAACTTTGCTGTTTCATAAACGGTATTAACGCTTGAACTAAGTGATGATTTGAGATCAAATGCAAATTGAATGCATCAATAAAATTACTCGCCTCAGAAGTATTTGCTGGACCAGGAGCTGGACCACCGGTGTTATTTATAAGAATTTCAAAACCAGCACCTTGCTCGATAGCCGAATTAATCACGCTTTTAACTTGTTCAGGGTCACTAAAGTCTGCGACAAGAATATTATGTGTTTGACCTTTACTCGTATCGAGTTCTTGCAATACGGCATTTAATGATTCTTTGTTACGAGAAAAAAGCGTAACATTTGCCCCTAACGTGGCAAGTTCAAGAGCGCAAGCTTTACCAATGCCCTGGCTACTACCACACACTAACGCGTTCTTTGTTGATAAATCTAAGTTCATTTTTATTTTCTTTAGTCAGTTTATATTTAGCTGATTGAATTTAAGCACATTCGTAAAATAAATGTCAGCGTTAAAAAATAATTTTTATTTAATTAATTTTGACAGTTGTCAGATTGGATTGTTAAGCTTGTACAAATTTTTTCATTAAGCGTATTTATGTTGTCTTCAGGTGTTTCAATTTCAGGGCAAGGCCCATTAATTGTTTTTCTTCATAGTTCTTTAAGTAGCTCTAAGCAATGGAAAAAATTAGCAGAGTGTTTAAGTCGTCGATTTACTTGTATCAATATTGATTTATTAGGTTACGGTGCGGCAGAAAAAGTCGTTGATAAAAACAATTTTAGTTTTGATACTGAAATCTCGCGCATCATGGAAATTGTTCATGCGGTACAACCCAATGAGAAATTTCATTTAATTGGTCATTCTTGTGGCGGTGCTATTGCTTTGAAAATGGCGGTGTCTGCACCTGAAAAGTTATTAAGTTTAACGGTCTATGAGCCGGTAGCTTTTCATTTATTGGACACTAGTGGTGATATGAGAATGCAATTAGATCATTTTACTGAACAAGTCGCTTCATTAGATAAAGAGAGTGCGACTAAAGCTTTTGTTGATTTTTGGAATGGTGATGGTTTTTTCAATTCATTGCCAGAGAAAGTTCAAAGGGCAATGAGTAATGATATTGATAAAGTAAATTTAGATTTTATAGGTATATTCCATGAAAAATATGGTTTAGATGCATTACGCAAACTCACATTTCCATGCTTAGTTATGTACGGTAAATTTACACAGGATGTCAGCCAACAGATAAGTAAGAGCATTATCAAACAGTTGATTAATGTACAATCAGAAAGTATTTCAGCTGGGCACATGGGGCCGATAAGTCATCCGCATTTAGTTGAGCCGATTATTACTGAGTTTTTGAATAACCTTGTTTAACTAAAGCGTTTAGAGATACACGAAAGTATGCGCCTGAAATTTCGATATTGCCTGCATGGACGTAGGTACTTATGATTTGTACGGAACAAATATCATGACCGTACATCCTCGGCTCTGGCATCCTGCTTCGCTCTACCTCCTGCATCCATGCAGTCCTGTACATACACGAAATTATGCTCCTGAAATTTCGATATACCGTAGATCCTGTACATAAAAAAGCCCGGTGACAAACCGGGCAAAAATAAGGGAGAAACTTGTCTTATACCAATCGGACTAATTTATTGATCACTTAGCGAGAATTAAAAGGCTTAGAGGCAAGGCATTGATTGAAGAGAATGGTTATTCCCTTGTCAAAATCAATAACGCCGCATGTATGCCTTTTAAACTCGCCCTTCGGGAGCTCAGTAGCAATCTGATAACTTCACAAAATGAATGAAATATAGAAAAACTATGTTTAACACATTTCGTTTGTTCTAAGTTTGCTACTGAAGCTCTAAGTTGGTCAATTAATCAATCCGTTTGGTATTAATTAACGATTAACTCGTCTTAGCGTCTATTAGACTTTTACCATTGATAGCAATTTTTCTTGGTTTTAATGCTTCAGGTATTTCTCTTTGTAAATCGATGTGTAATAAACCATTTTCCATAAAGGCACCGATAACTTTTACATGTTCACCGAGTTGAAACTTTCGTTCAAAGTTGCGTTCGGCAATGCCTTGATGAACAAATTTTCTATCGGTTTTCTCCTTAACGATCGGTTTGGTGCCGGTGATCACTAAGTTGTTTTCTTTCGATTCTATTTCTAATTCATTTTCACCAAAACCAGCTAATGCCATGGTGATGCGATATTTATCGTCGGCAAGCAATTCAATATTGTATGGTGGGTAAGAAGGTTGTTTTTCGGCACGTGAAGCTTTGTCAATTAAACTAGCTAAGTGATCGAAACCAATAAATGAACGGTAAAGTGGGCTGAAATCTGTATTTGTACGCATAATTCATATCCTATTATATTTAGCAATATGCAAATTTTAATGTTGCCACAACTTTTATATATTTCCGGCTTTGAGAGGTCTTCTCTACCGCGAAGTAAAAGTAATGTAACACTAAATAATTAAGCCTTTCATAATGAACAGGCAGTTAATGTAATCCCTTACGGCGACTACAATTAAATAGATAAGGACAGGAATTTTTTTTTCAAGGAAAAAAATAAAAAAATATTAATTATTTTTTAAGATGCGTTGGCTTCCCCTTTATTTTCAAGGGTTGGCTCTATTATCTTTTTTGATATTAATTTATTGAGTTCAACTAAAGCTTGATCATAGTTAGGATGATCTGAAATGTTTGCCACCAATTCTTTATAGGTAATTTTCCCAGTACTGTCGATGACAAAAATAGCTCTGGTTAAGAGGCCCATATCTTTAATCAACAAACCGTACTTGCTGCCAAAGTCTCGCCATACAGCATCTGATAAAACCTTCACTTTTTCGATGTTCTCATTTTTACAAAATCTTTTTTGTGCAAAAGGTAAATCATTACTGATGGTCAAAATGACTACCTGTTTAGTTAGGTTGGCTACTTCATCATTAAACCGTTTAGTTTGCAGTGAACAAACGCCAGTATCGAGACTTGGGACTACAGATATCAGCAACGTTTTATCTTGAAAGTCACTTAATGAAACGGAGCCGAAACTATCATTAACTACTTTAAAGTCCGGAGCTTTTTCACCCACTGCTATTTGGGTCCCTAACAAGGTGACAAACTTTTTACCTGCTTTGACTAAATTAGTGTTTTCAGGCAAAGCATTATCAAGTAATGTATTTGCTAAAGCATTGAAGGAAAAAAGGCAGTAAAGTATTGTTAGTTGACAAAAAGATTTGAAATTCATGAGAGATTTTTTTTCTTTGTTGAAGATTAAGTAAAGCTTAACCTTGACAAAAAAAAATAGCCATAAAATAGTGTTTTTTTTGAATTTTACCTATTGTTATAAGGTACAAAGCATTATTATATACACGCAGTAACGTTTAATAACCTTAAAAAATAAAGACGAGTATTGATATGGCAACAGCCCTTTTAATTTGTGATGATTCCAATATGGCGCGTAAACAAGTCGCTAAGTCGTTGCCTGATGGATGGGATGTTAATGTTAGCTTTGCTAACAATGGTTTTGAAGCCATAGAATCAATAAAAGCCGGTAAGGGTGATGTGCTTTTATTGGATTTAAACATGCCAGAAATGGATGGTTATCAAGTATTAGATGCCATTGTTAAACAAGATTTACCGACCATGGTTATTGTTATTTCAGGTGACATTCAGCCAGAAGCTCACCAGCGTGTTACCCGTATGGGGGCACTCGATTTCATCAAAAAACCCGTAAGTAAAGATAAATTAACTGAAATATTAAAAGCATACGGTATCTTTTCGAGTGAAGATGAAGTGCCCGTAGCTCCCGTTATTAATGCCATCATTGAAGAAAAGGTTAAGTTATCGCCGTTAACGAAACCAGTCGAACCCGCTGAGGAAGTCAATAAAGCTTCTGCTGCTCCTTTAGTTCTTGAGGCGGAACTTCGTGATTGTTATCAAGAAATTGCCAACGTAGCAATGGGGCAAGCGGGTGACTTACTAGCCAGGTTGTTAGACGTATTTGTTGTTTTACCTATTCCGAATGTCAATTTAATTGAAGTTAGCGAATTAAGTATGGCGCTCTCCGCTGTCGAAGCACATGAAAGTACTTCAGGTATCTGCCAAGGGTTTATTGGTGCAGGAATTTCAGGAGAAGCACTGCTGATATTGAATGATTCAAGCTTTAAAGATGTCGCTTCATTGATGAACTATCAATATGAGCTGGATGAAAGTACTGAACTTGAATTGCTGATGGACATGGCTAATGTATTGATTGGCGCTTGTTTAAATGGTGTCTCCCAACAATTAGACATGAATTTTAGTCAAGGTCACCCTGTGGTTTTGGGGCAGCATCGAAAAATATCTGAATTAATAGCAACTAATTCAATAAAGTGGAAGCGAACACTTGCGATTGAAATTAGCTATAGCATTGAAAAATACCCGATAAAATGTGATTTATTATTACTCTTTACCGAAGACTCAATAAACACTTTAAATAATAAAATTGCTTACTTGCTGGATTAATTATGTCACTAGAAAAAAACCAAATTAATGAGTTACATTGGTTGATGGAGATGCTTCACACCATTGATGTGGGGCTCGTTGTATTAGACCGCCAATATAACATTCAAATTTGGAATGGTTTTATGGAAAACCATAGTGGTCTATTACCTCGAGAAGTTAAAGATAAACAATTATTTGAATTGTTCGAAGAAATTCCTAGAGAATGGTTTATCAGAAAATCAGAGTCTGTTTTTATGCTTAAAAATAAGGCTTTCACTATTTGGGAACAACGTCCTTATTTATTTAAATTTAAAAATTATCGACCCATTACCGGTGCAGCCGATTATATGTACCAAAATACAACGTTTATTCCATTGATGTCAGCAACTGGTGATGTAACACACCTTTGTTTGATTATTTATGATGTCACGGATAATGCTGTGCATAAAAAAGATTTGCAACAAGCGAACAGTGAATTAGCGATCTTAAGCCAAACTGACGGTTTAACACAGTTATTTAATCGTACTCATTGGGAAAATTGTTTACAAGCTGAATATAAACGATGGGCACGTAGCCAGCATGCTAGTTGTTTAGTGATGTTAGATATAGATCACTTTAAAAATATTAATGATAGTTATGGTCACATGGCAGGGGATGACGTTATTCGTCATTTGTCGGCTTTAATTCGTCATCATGTCCGTGAAACTGATATTTCTGGTCGTTATGGTGGTGAGGAGTTCGCTATTTTACTTTCGGATACTTCGGTTGAGAATGCCCAAGTATTTGCTGAGCGCGTGCGCCATGAAGTTGAGAAAGCTGTGGTTAAATATAATGACCTTGAATTGAAATACACCATAAGTATTGGCTTAGCTGAAGTTGATGAAACGATAAAAAATTATGAAGCTTGGATCGAGTGTGCTGATGCTGCGCTTTATCAATCGAAAGAGAATGGAAGAAATAGAATTACTTTACATCCTAAACAAGGGTAATAAACGTCATAAATTTCACAATATCTTTATCTAAAACTCCTTCTAAAAAGCGAGCCATAAAGGGTTCTATGGTTTGAATTAATCTGTTCTTTAATTTTTGTTATTTCATCGTTAACATAATGTTAATCAATGATTTATTAATAAATTTCAAGATAAAAAAATGCCCAGTAATAACTGGGCAATAATATCATGAAACTTAAAAAACTCTACTAAACCAACGATAATAGACCGTTGGTTTGTCTTCCATCAAGAGTTGCCTTAACTATAGCCTATTTGATAGAGATTTTCCTTAGAATTATGACTTTTTAGCTAATTATTTATGATCTTAAACTGAGCTTGGTTTTCATAGGGGCCGTCGTTCATTATTTATAGGAAACAGACAGATTTTAACCTACAAATGTAATATTCATTAGTAATGTAATGCTTTGGGTCTTTTGTATTTTTCAAGGTTTACCCACCTCATCATTCCATTATGTTCTCGCTATCAATACATGCTAGTTGCGTTATTTAAAACGCTTGTTTAAACTGCTTGTATTAAACGAGTGATAGAAAGTGGTTTTAGGAAAATGAGCACTAAAAATAAAATACTTGATGCAGCAGAAAGTCTTTTTGCCGATAAAGGTTTTAATGGCACGTCTTTAAGGGAGATAACCAGCTTAGCTGACGTTAACTTAGCGGCGGTTAATTACCATTTTGGCTCTAAAAAAGAACTGATTAAAGCGGTGATGTCTCGTTATATGAATGAATTAGCACCGAGACTTGAATCGTCTTTATCTGCTATTTGTAATCAAACTGAGCCGGCCAATTTACTCGAAGTATTTTCTGCTTTCAGTGACCCCTTGTTATCGTTAAATGTTTTTAAAGAAAATGGCACCAGTAACTTTTTGCAATTGCTTGGACGAGGTTATACCGATAGTCAGGGTTTTCTTCGTTGGTTCTTAACAACGCAATACCCAGGTGTTATCTCAAACTTTGTTAGTGCCGTACAACGTGCTTATCCTGAATTAACTGCTGAAGATATATTTTGGCGTTTGCATTTCACTATGGGCACTGTGGTATTTACTATGTCATCAACCGAGGCGTTAATGGATATAGCTCAAAGTGACTTCAATCAGCAACTTGATATATCAGAAGTGATAAAGAAAGTTATCCCGTTTGTTGCAGCAGGGGTCGGTGCTCCACTGACTACATAAATCATTAAAACCAGAACCCTTCAACTCTTAAACAAACACATTTAAGTTCAAAGCCAAGCATAAATTAGTTTATTCTTGGCTTTGTTATTTTAGTTGAATTCGTTAAAGTAGCTTCATTAATAATAATAAAGTAGTGGTTATGGCTCCCATCATGATGGATGTGCTTGGCACATCATTGACAGGAGAAGACAAAGAGCTTCTTCAACACCCTCTCGTGGGTGGTTTGATCTTATTTTCTCGAAATTTTGAATCCCAGCAACAACTCACTCAACTTGTTAGTGATATTCGCTTAGCCGCAAGTAAACCACTATTAATTGCGGTTGATCATGAAGGCGGTAGAGTGCAACGTTTTCGTGAAGGTTTTTCCAACATTCCTGCAATGGGCAGCTTATTTGAACGTGGCCAGCAAAACTTAGTAAAAGCACAACAATTAGCACAGCAATCGGGTGCACTGATGGCACTTGAAGTACAAGCCGTTGGCATTGATATTAGTTTTGCTCCGGTACTTGATATAAATGGTATTAGTGAAGTTATAGGACAAAGGAGCTTTCATCAGCAGCCTGATATTATTGTGCCTATGGCAAGTGCTTTTATTGCAGGCATGCGTTCGGTTGGTATGAAAGCAACCGGTAAACACTTTCCAGGTCATGGTAGTGTGCAAGCAGATTCTCATATTGACCTGCCAATTGATTCGCGTAGTTATCACGAAATTGAAGCGTTAGACTTGCTACCTTTCAAACAATTAATTTCTTCAGGTGCTGTTGATGCTCTCATGCCGGCCCATGTTATTTACCCCGACATTGATGATAAGTCAGTGGGTTTTTCTCGCCATTGGTTACAAGATATTCTTAGAACAAAATTAAAATTTAACGGTGTTATCTTTAGTGATGACCTATCGATGGAAGCAGCTTCTTCAATCGGTGGTTATATAGAGCGTGCAGAAGCTGCGCAGGATGCCGGTTGTGATATGTTGCTGGTTTGTAATCAGCGAGAGGCATGTATTGATGTGCTTGATAACGCCAATTTAGTTATTGATAAAATGAGCAACGAACGTATTTCAAAAATGCTAAAAACCAACAATATGTCATGGCAACAAATGCAAGAGAGTGCGCTATGGCAACAGTTATCATCATTAGATCTTTTTAACCCTGAGTAAATTATTGAGAAATTGAAGTTATGAATATTAATAAATCTCTTTTCATTGTTGTTGCTCCTGTCGCAGCAATATTTTGCTATTTTTTATTATCGCAATTGGGCTTGGCGGATAAACCGGCGATGGCGGCAGCAATCACCTTGTTAACCGTTATCTGGTGGGTTACTGAAGCTATACCTATCCCCGCGACATCCTTAGTGCCTTTTGCGCTATTGCCAATGTTCGGCATTGTTGACCATAAAACGGTTGCTTCATCGTTAGGCAGCCATGTCATACTGTTATTGATGGGGGCATTTATGCTCTCAAAAGCATTAGAGAAAAGTGGTGCACACGAGAGATTAGCCGTTTATATGGTCAAGATGGTTGGTGTTTCGAGTGGTCGAAGACTGGTCTTAGGCTTTATGTTGGCCGCTGGCTTTTTGAGTATGTGGATATCAAATACCGCCACGACTTTAATCATGTTACCCATGGCATTAGCGATATTAAGTCATGTTGATAATAGAAAACTTAAAGTAGCATTGATTTTAGGCATTGCTTATGCGGCGAGTGTTGGTGGACTTGGAACATTAATTGGCACACCGCCTAACATTATATTTGCTGCTATTTATGAAGAAAATACCGGCACTGAATTCAGTTTTTTTGCTTGGATGAAAATTGGTATTCCTGTAGTGCTTATATCATTGCCAATCATGGCGCTGTGGTTAACGCGTCACGTGAAACTTGAGCACGACATTCAATTACCTGAATTGGAAAAATGGCGACCTGAAGAGAAACGTACCTTAATAGTCTTTGGTTTAACGGCACTTGCATGGATCACTCGTGGTGAACCCTTTGGCGGTTGGAGCTCATTACTGGATATAAAAATGGCCGGTGATAGCACGGTCGCGTTATTAGCGGTTGTTATCATGTTTGTTGTGCCAAATGGTAAAGGCAGTCGGTTGTTAGATTGGGATACGGCTAAATCCATTCCTTGGGGGATGTTATTATTATTTGCTGGCGGTATTGCTATTGCTAAGGGCTTTACCGCTTCAGGTTTAAGTACCATGTTAGGCGAATGGTTAACATCATTATCAGGTTTACCACCGATACTGATGATATTGACAATTTGCCTAGTGGTGACCTATTTAACTGAGATAACCAGTAATACCGCGACCGCGACATTATTAATGCCAATATTAGCCGTTGCCGCTTTGTCGACAGGTCTAGATCCTAAAGTACTAATGATCCCAGCGGCCATGGCAGCAAGTTGTGCTTTTATGCTTCCTGTAGCAACAGCGCCTAATGCTATTGCGTATGGTACGGGTGAGATTGAAATTCAAGATATGGTTAAAGAAGGCTTTATCTTGAGTTTTATCGTTTCAAGTATTGTCGCTATGGTTTGTTATTTCTTTTTATTGATGTAGTCATTAATTAACGCATTCTTAAGGGTCAAACGTGGCAAAAAAGAAGCTACAACATTTTTATATCGCTGAAGAACAATCGATTTATTTACTTAGTACCAAAGATGCTACTAAGTTAAAACAATGGGTCGATTTATGTATGCAGCAGTTGAGTCTACTGGGCTATAAAAATATTTCTTTAATTGGCAAAGGCGCGTTTGGCTTTGTTTTTGGTGGCGACGATGAAAATAATGTGTCACAAGTTTTTAAGTTTTCACGGATAAACTTACCACAACATGTGCAAGATAGATTAGCCGAAGAAGCTGAAATTCAGGCCGAACTGTCTCATAGCCGTATTCCAAAAGTTATTGAGTATTATAAAATTAAGCGTCAATGCATTGTTCATATGGAACGGGCACCAGGTATTGACCTTGAACAATACTCTCACTTGCATGGGCCCTTAGCGCCTGAGCAAGTGATGAATATCACCTTACAACTTGCCGATATTCTATTGTATTTAAGAAATACTCGGCAGCATAGTAAAGGCAAACCTTATGTGCACGGTGACATTAAACCCTCTAATGTTGTTTATAATGAGAAAACTAATAAAATTTACCTCGTCGATTGGGGCTCTTCGGTAACCGCTCAACTTGATATTAAAGGCCAAACAACATCAAATAATGTCATGGACTTAATGAGCAGTGATTTACAAAACTCTAATGCCCGTTTAGGTGATGTTTATTTTATTGGACCCGAACAAATCAATGGGGAAATGTCTTCGCCCCGTTTTGATGAACAAGGTTTTGCCGCCACTGTTTATGCCATCGCGTCAGGACAGTCTTGTCGTTATGGTCACAATGTTATTTCTCCAAGCTCGTTAGGTTTACCCAAGACGCTGGCAAAAATATTAGAAGCGATGTTAAGTGGTGATAAAGCAACTCGAGATAAAGCCGGCGACTATTTTTTTGCAAACCTTTCGTTATTGAAAAATACCGTACTTGCGGCTAAACCTAGCTTACCTAAAATTGAAGCGCTTATTCCGGTGTGGTGTAAAACCAGTGCCCAAGAAATAGAGTCTGTGGTTTATGGTTCACGTAAGTCCTTTTTACGCGCCGAGAGTGATGTTGACGCTCTATCTGGTATTGATGATGCGCAATTAGAAAAATACTATAAAAACTATTTAATGGGCATGGGAGATACTGAAAAAGCCTTTGTTGCTGCCGTTAGTCGATTGGCAAACTTTCCTGTGGTGGGAGGGTTAGCGGTGCGCTGGGAGAAAGACGGGGTATATATTGATTCTAACTTAACAATGTTTGACCAAAAGTTGAAAATTTCTTTTCAAAGTGCGGTAAATAATATGATCAGGTTGGCTCAAGGCATCTTTCGGGTCGGGGTATTTAAAAGTTGCATATTTAATGCTCGTAATACTCTCCATGTTGAGCGTGAAGATGCTAACTTACCGTTTGAATGTGCAGATGGACAAAAAATTTCTTTTGATATTAGTGACGTACCAGAGGTTGATGACAATAGTCGTTTACACTCTTATTTTGAAGATGGGAAAGATCCTGATGAGTACTTGTATTTACCCGAAGATATAATGACCGTGCTATATCGATTAAATCGTATTCATCATACCGGCTGTATTATTTTTGAAGTGCTACCCACACATTTAAAAATTCATAGTTATCTGAGGTTATTAAACCACGACAAAGAACAAGCGTTTGCGCAGTGTTTAGCTGAAATATTGCAGTTATTGCCTACCATTACCGGATTGGGTATTTCTGGTTTTATGAAACTTCCCTATAAAGACACGCGATTTTTTGAACACATTAGTCGTTTGCCAGAAAAATATTACCCGGTTAATCCGAAGCTAGTAAGTTAATAAGGAAAACAAATAATGAATAAAATAGGTGAAATGGCGTGGTTAGATTTAACCGTAAATAATGCCGAAGAAGTTAAAGACTTTTACCAAGAGGTGATAGGTTGGAAATCTGAAGCCGTTTCTATGGGAGATTATGATGATCATACTATGATGTCACCAGAGTCAGAAACAGCAGTTGCGGGTGTTTGTCATGCTCAGGGCTGTAATAAAGATTTGCCTCCGGCTTGGCTACCATACTTTTTAGTAGCAGACGTAGAAAAATCTGTTGAGCAAGTGCTAGTAAAAGGTGGTGAAATGGTCACTGAAATAAAAAAAATGGGTGATGATAAGTATGCTGTGATCAAGGACCCTGCTGGCGCGGTTTGCGCCATTTATCAAAAGTCAGAAAAATAACTTCTTAATCCATTTTTTCGAGTGCTATCAACGATTAGCATTACGATAATGACTTTGATTACTGGCGACAAACAGTGTTTGATATAAGTTTGTCGCGTAATCATCTGTCATTCCAGCGACATAATCAGCAATTACACGATGGCAATTTAATCCGTCGGCTTTTGCATGTTGCCAACGTAATTTGGCATTACCGGGTAGTAAACGTTCAGGATCTGAGGCTAGTGCTTCAAATAACTCCATGACAACTTGTTGCCCACGGTATTCTAATTGTTGTATTGAGGTTTGTTTGATAACAAATTTAAAGACAAAGTCTTTGAATATTTGCAATGCCTGACTCGCCAACTCAGGGTGTTTGGCATTATAACGTAATAATGGCTCTGTAAAATTTACCCCTTCAACATCATTTAAATCCACCAAAGTGATCGCCGTGATCAAGTAATTCACCAGTCCACCAATCGCTTCTTTTTGTAGGTGATGTTGTTGGCTAAAAAGTTGTGCTGTTAATGTTTTGCTGATATCGAGTAACCATTCATCATCGAGAGCCTTTAATTTTTCTATAACTTGTTGATCAAAGTCATCCCGATTAACCACGCCAGTTACAATGGCGTCTTCTAAATCATGAATACCGTAGGCGATATCATCAGCAAGCTCCATGATTGAACAATCAAGCGACTTAAAGGTCGTTTTATGATGTCTATTCGTTTGTTGTTTTATTTGCTGAAAAATCTGTTTGTCGTCACTATTCAATGGTGATAACACCCAATCAAGGCTAGATTGATCATCAAGAAATAAGCCTTTAGGAGGGTGCCAGTCTGCTGCTTTCAATTGTCGATGAGAAGACAAGGTTATTGGTGGTTTATTTAGTGACAATTTCTCTAAGGTTTGTGGGTATTTCATTAAACCCAGTAAGGTACGTCGAGCTAAATTCATCCCGTAATGTTCACTGTAGGGCTCAAGTTTAGCCACGATACGGAAAGTTTGTCCGTTACCTTCAAAACCGCCATGGTCGCGCATCATATAATGAAGGGCAACTTCACCGCCGTGACCAAAAGGCGGGTGGCCAATATCATGAGCCAAGCAAACTGCTTCAATTAAGGTATCGTTTTCTGGAAAGTATTGCTGTGTGAGCGTTGGATATTTTACTCGAAGTTGAGCGTTAATACCTGAGCCTATTTGAGCGGCTTCTAATGAATGAGTTAACCGAGTACGATAAAAGTCACTTTGTCCGCTGCCCATTACTTGAGTCTTTGACTGTAAACGGCGAAAAGCCGCAGAGTGTAGAATTCTTGCTCTATCGCGTTGAAAAGGGCTGCGGTGATCTTGTTTTCGTTTTGCTACTTTTGTTAACTGACGTTCTAGCCAAATATCATTCATAAGACACCTAAAATTAGTATAAATTTCATTGGAGCAGTATCAATATATACCCATGCACCTCGAAGTGGAATGGGTATTTAGAAAAATTTGGCTATGTTTTTCAATCTTTTAAAGA
>Ga0209395_1001634_pt1 | contig 30995 bp, 25 predicted proteins | sample GOMGulsemesocosm_3_FD_184635 | JGI IMG/M metagenome (GOLD analysis project Ga0209395, IMG submission 184635) | Methane-oxidizing microbial communities from mesocosms in the Gulf of Mexico - GOM9D Gulf of Mexico (SPAdes) (version 2) | ecosystem: Environmental > Aquatic > Marine > Cold seeps... | reverse complement strand
TTGTGATTTCTACGGCGTTATCGTCTATTCGTGTAGCCAGCTACACCACATAGACTCTGCCTTGTACAAACCCCAAACAACTCGCTGCAAAAACAAGCTACAAAGATCAACAGACCCTATGCCGCTCAGTATTGAACAATTACTTGAGCTTAACACCAAGAGTGGTGATAATGGTATTCATCCTTAGAAACCGACGAGCGCAGTGTGAAACATCCCCAATTTAAACAACAAGATGTCGAGATCATTGATACGAGAACAATCTGGCAGGGTTACTTTAAGATGGTGAAAACTATTTTTCGTCATCCACTGTATGCTGGTGGCCACAGTAAAATCATCGAGCGAGAACTCTTTGAGCGGGGTCATGCTGTCGCCGTCATCCCTTACGATCCGGTGACCGACGAAGTTGTTCTGATTGAACAGATCCGCGTGGGAGCTTTCGATAGTGGACTGAGCCCATGGTTAATCGAAGTTGTGGCCGGAGTGATTGAAACGGGGGAGGTGGCGATTGACGTCGCGCGCCGTGAATTACGCGAAGAGTCCGGACTTGTCGCCCAGTCGATGGAACCGGTGATGAGCTTTTTAACGAGTCCCGGTGCGACGTCAGAACGCATTGACCTTTATCTCGCTAAAGTCGAAGCCGCCACAGCACTTAACGTGGCGGGGCTCGAAGAAGAAGGAGAGGACATTAAGGTGCTACGAGTAACTGTGGATGATGCCGTTGCTGCGCTTGATCAAGGCCTGATCATTAACGGACCAACCATTATTGCACTGCAATGGCTAGCACGGCACCATCAACGTATACGTGGTGAATTCCTTGCTGAGCTAGAGCATTAATCCCGATGGCCATTAAACCTAAATATCAGCCAGACTTATTGTCATTGCACCGCGCGTGCTCTAATAATTACTTGTTATTGTTACGGTTAATTCCAGATTTCGAGCTAAATAAATATTATTTCTATCACCTAGATAACGCCTGCTATCAACTCCATGTGATTGAGCAAACGCAATACACGTCAGTACTTAGCATTGAGACAATCGCCAATAATGTCAATATTGGTGAAAACGTTAATGAGCTCACACCTCAAATAAAAGTACGCTTGTACCATGATGCGCAAATGGCAGAAGTGTTAGCCAGTCGACAGATCCGTTATTTCAAATCACGTTATGATTACCCAAATCGTTTGATGCAACAGCCAGACGAGAAATATCAAGTGAACCGATTTTTGAGCCAATGGCTCAAGCATTGTTTGGAAGACGGACGCGTAACCGCGCTAAATCAGGGTAATACATGAGTCAAGAAACACTAACACTAGGGATGGTTAATCCGCAATTATTACAATTTAGTGATTTGCATTTATCAAAGGACGAGCAGTTAATGGGAATTAACTGTGATGAGAGTTTCGCCGCGGTAAAAGCGCTGGCTTCACAATTTCACCATATTGACTTAACACTGCTCACTGGTGATATTTCACAAGATAATAGTGAAGCTTCGTATCAAAAGTGCCGTGAAGTGTTTCGTTATCAAAAGCACCCTGTGGCTTGGGTCACTGGTAACCATGATGACTTGTCGATGCAAAATGACATCTTATGTTGCGGCGCGATCACGCCTGTAAAACGTATCTTGTTTAAGCATTGGCAGCTGCTGCTACTTAACTCACAGCTTGAGGGACAGGTTTGCGGCGCTATTACTGAACAAGAGCTCGATTGGATAGCACAAGCCGCTAACGATCATCCTGAGCGCCACATCATGCTGGTGATGCATCATCATCCTATCTCGATGAATAGTGCGTGGATCGATCAGCATTGCCTAACCAATAGCAGCGAGCTATGGCAAACCCTTGCCAAGGTTCCTCAGGTTAAAAGCATTCTGTTTGGCCATGTTCATCAACAGGTCGACGAAGTGTATCAACAGGTACGCGTGTTGGGCGTCCCCTCAACTAGCGTTCAGTTTATGCCTGGCGAAGATGAGTTTAGTGTCGATCAACGCCAACCTGGTTTTCGCCACCTAGAACTGCTGGCGAACGGCACCGTTATCACGCAAGTACATCGGGTCGCTGATGATAAATTTGTCGCACAATTTGACCCGACTGGCTACTAGTATGAAAAAGAAAGCGGTTATCTATCTCCATGGATTCAATAGTTCTCCCGACTCATTTAAGGCACAGCAAACCAGCGTTTTTTTCGCGCGATATTATCCAGAGATCACATTAGTGCTGCCGCAGATAGCCCTCACGCCATATGCCGCATGGCAACAAATAGAGCAATTGACTGAACAATACCAAGCGTATCAATTAGGATTTATTGGCAGTTCTTTGGGTGGTTTCTTTGCTAGCCTACTCGCCAATAAATATAATGCGCCTGCGGTGTTAATCAATCCCGCCGTTGAACCACATCGTTTAATCGATAGCCTCATCGGCGATTATACTAATCCTTACAGCGGTGAGTCTCATTGTGTGAGCTTGCATCATGGTCAGGAACTCGAGGCGTTACAATTTGAACACCTTAATTGTGTTGAACAGTTTTGGATTTTATTACAGCAAGGGGACGAAACACTTGATTATCGGCAGGCGCTAAGCTGTTATAACGGCGCACGGATCACCGTTGAACCCCTTGGCGATCATAGTTTTGTTGGTTTTAATCGCTATTTGAACTCAATTGTCGGGTTTTTGTTTAAAAACAGCCCCTAAGTACTTAAATGATGATGCGAAGTTAGCTACACTGGTGCTTATATTTTTAGTAAAGGGCGAGACGTGTGAGCGATCAGCAATATAATTCAGATGCAATAGAAGTTTTAAACGGATTAGATCCAGTTAAACGCCGTCCTGGCATGTATACCGACACCACCAGACCTAATCATTTAGGCCAAGAAATTATTGATAACAGTGTCGATGAAGCCTTGGCGGGATTCGCCGGTTACATCCAAGTTATCCTGCATGAAGATCAATCGCTTGAAGTTATTGATGATGGCCGAGGTATGCCGGTTGATATTCACCCAGAAGAAGGGGTATCAGGGGTCGAGCTTATTCTCTGTAAGTTACATGCTGGTGGTAAATTCTCTGGTCAGAACTATCAATTCTCTGGTGGTCTACATGGGGTCGGGATTTCGGTCGTTAATGCATTGTCATCACGGGTCGAAGTGTCTATCCGCCGTGATGCTAAAGTCTACGAAATCGCCTTTGAACACGGTGAAAAAGTCGAAGAATTGAGAGAGGTTGGCACCTGCGGCAAACGAAACACCGGCACGCGTGTGCGTTTTTGGCCAGATCCTTCCTACTTTGATTCCTATAAATTCTCCACCTCACGACTCAACCATAACTTACGTTCTAAAGCGGTATTGTGTCCAGGCCTCAGGATCAAGCTTACTAATAAAGTGACTAAAGATGTCCAAGAATGGCATTTTGAGTCCGGCCTGCAAGATTATCTTCTCGAAACGGTAAAAGAGTGGCCATGTCTGCCAGAAAGTCCCTTTGTTGGCACCATGACGTCAAAATCGGAAGCCGTGGATTGGGCCGTGGTATGGCAGCCAGAAGGCGGCGATGGATTAAGTGAGAGTTACGTTAACTTAATTCCCACTATCCAAGGCGGTACCCACGTCAACGGACTACGTGCCGGGTTGCTCGACGCAATGCGCGAGTTTTGTGAGTTTCGAAATTTACTCCCCCGTGGCATTAAATTGTCGCCGGATGATATCTGGGACAAGTGTAGCTATGTATTATCGGTTAAAATGCAAGATCCTGCGTTTGCTGGTCAAACCAAAGAACGTCTATCTTCGCGCCAATGTAGTGCCTTTGTGTCCGGTGTGGTCAAGGATGCCTTTAGCCTGTGGCTCAATCAGCATACAGACATTGCCGAGCAACTGGCTGAGCTCTGTATTAACAACGCACAACGTCGCTTAAAGGCGAGCAAGAAAATTGCCCGTAAGAAAGTCACTTCTGGTCCCGCATTGCCAGGAAAGCTAACCGATTGTACCGGACAAGATCCATCACGCGCCGAGTTGTTCTTGGTTGAGGGTGATTCCGCGGGTGGATCAGCCAAACAGGCACGAGACCGTGAGTTTCAAGCGGTGATGCCGCTACGCGGTAAAATCCTAAATACGTGGGAAGTAGAATCTACTCAGGTGCTGGCCTCACAAGAGGTACATGATATCTCGGTCGCTATTGGGCTTGATCCTGACTCAACCGATTTATCGGGACTGCGTTATGACAAAATTTGTATTCTTGCCGATGCCGATTCCGATGGACTGCACATTGCCACCTTATTGTGTGCACTCTTTATGATGCATTTTAGAACATTGGTGCTGCAAGGCCATGTCTATGTCGCGATGCCGCCGTTATATCGAATCGATATTGGCAAAGAAGTGTTTTACGCGCTCGACGAGGACGAAAAACAAGGGATCTTAGATCGTATCGAAGCCGAGAAAAAACGCGGTAAGGTGAATGTGCAACGCTTTAAAGGATTGGGTGAGATGAACCCATTACAACTGCGCGAAACCACCATGGATCCTAATACTCGCCGCCTAGTGCAACTTACTTTAGATAACGTCGAAGAAACCTGCGAAGCAATGGATATGTTACTGGCGAAGAAGCGCTCTGGTGATCGCCGAGTTTGGCTCGAAACCAAGGGTGATTTAGCACAAGTATCAGATGTAGTCGAAGGTGACTAATGCAAGTGACTAAGCCATAAGCTGTCAAAGAAACGTATTTCAACATACTACCAGCTTATGGTTTAAACTTGTTTTTCTTCACTGTTCAGCGTTGCATGTTTATTAGTTGGTTATACCCGTGACCATTGGAAATGCTTGTTATCGATCTTGGGTAGGAGACGAGTACAAGGCATGATTGGTAATTAATGGTCACTCCCTGATTATGAATCATAACGCGGTAATCGTTTTCTCCCCAATCTCCCGTAAGGCAAGGCGATAAGCGACCAAATGCATCGTTATAATATATTGATTTAGAATGACTAAACGACACATATTATGCCTAGCATTTGGCACGCTTTTCGACTTGCTGAAATCACGCATTTCCAAGTAGCACGGGTATATATTTGTTCGACAATTAGCCTTTTAAGTTAATGTGACCGGCTTAAAGTCGTCTATAATCACGTTATAATATTGAAAATGTCGACTTCCTTGGTTTAGGTTAATATTTGATATGACGAAATGGTTATTATTGTTAGTACTGACGTCTGGATTTCTTAACGCGCAATCTAACGCTGTTTTTGAAAAATCAAATCAGCGCTTTATGCACCTTGATCAAACGAACGGACTCAGCCAATCAACCGTGACCGCCATTACTCAGGACTCACTTGGTTATCTGTGGTTTGGCACTCAGTCTGGGTTGAATAGATATGATGGCTATTCGTTTAAGGTGATGAGCCAATCAAACTCTCAGATCACCAGCAATCATATAAGTGCTTTGTGTGTTTTGGCCGATAGTCAGCTCTGGGTAAGTACTCGGACCGGACTGAACACTTACCATTATAAAACGGGTCAATTCACCAACATAACGAAGGACAAAGACGCTAGGGTGAGCAGTAACCTAGCGAATCATTTGGTGTGCGACAACAAGCGTCAAACGGTTTTTGTTGGGACCTATGACAATGGACTTTATGCGATTGACCCAAGTTATCACACCATAACCAATTATCCGCCATTACGAGGACTTCGCGTCTATAGTTTGAAGCTCCATCAACGCAGTTTGTATATTGCGACGAACCAAGGGCTTTTTGTGCTCGATATCGATAGCAATCGCCTTAACAAGCTTTCTTCGTTTATCGCGAGCATATTGACAATTGATAACAATAACAACCTCCTCGCAGGGACAACTGATGGCAAGGTGGTTTGCTTTTCTATTACGGAGAAAAAACTCGTCGTTCTTTGGTCCACTCAAGTTTCTCATGATCAAGCCGTAATTAATGACATTATAAGTAACGATAATCGGCTATGGGTTGCCTCAACCGACGGACTCTTGCTGTTAGATAGCGAAGGGACGCTCATTAATACTTACCATCATAACAAAAGTGATAGCAGCAGCCTTGCTAATAATATGGTTCGTCTGGCATTTTTGGACAAAGACAATAATATATGGCTGTCAGCGAGAAACTCTGGTTTAAGCTATTTTAACCCGTTAAGGAATCAGCTGGGCCATATTAGTGATACCACTTACCCAAATAACCCCGTCGTAAGTAAAAATACCGGCAATTTTGCGATCGATGATAAGGGGCTGCTGTGGATTTCCACCGCATCAGGCATGCAGATATTCAAACAAGGTAAGTTTCATAACGCATATGAGCTGTATAGCGGCTTGAGGCCGATGAAAAATGATGTTGTGTCGTCGTTGCTCATTAACTCGCAGTACGCATGGTTTGCGACCATAGGCAGAGGGGTTGTTCGATATTCATTCACAACCAATTCACTTGATCGCTTTAACAATGATCGTACTCAGCTCAGCCGAATGTTTAATTGTATTGCGATGTTTAAGGGGGATGTGCTCGTTTCATCGCGCGGTAATGGGATTTTAAAATTTAGTCCGAACCAGAAAAAATTTATTCCCTACTTTAACGATGATCAACCCCAACCTCAATTGCCTTACTATATTTTTCCACAAGCTGACGACCTTTGGATAAGCTCATTGACTGAGGGGCTATTTCATTACAGTGATGATCACGTCACTCAGCTAACAACGACTCAAGGGCTGTCTTCCAACGTGATATATGGCATAACAAAGGATCAGGGCGGTCGATTGTGGCTAGCCACTGAAGTCGGGATCACCGTAATCAATAAAGACTTGTCGATTGAGAAAATACTGACTCAACAAAATGGACTAGCCAATGAAGCGATTTGGAGTGTTATTTTCGATAAGCAACAGTCGGTATGGGCTGGTTCGAGCGGTGGTCTAATCCAAATAAATACTGATGATTTTTCGATAATAAATTATGGATTAGTCGATGGAATACAAGGCCCTGAATATACCACTCAGTCACATCTCCTGGCCGATGATGGGCGATTATTTATGGGAGGGAATAATGGGTTTAATCAATTTTACCCGCAAGATCTTTTACCCATTACCAGCAGTTTAACACTGACTCTTGGGCAAGTTACTGTGTTGGGTGAGAAGCTAACACCGCTAGCAACTCCAGAGTTAATCGCAACCAATGTCGAGTATATATCGCAATTAACGCTTGATCATAAGCAAGATTACATCACGTTTAAATATAGCGTGTTGGATTATTCTAGCCGGAATATAAATTATTATTATCGTGTATTAGGATTGTCGGATACGTGGCGACGGATTGAGGACAATTTACGTCAATTTAGCCTGAACAACGTACCGCCAGGGCAATATACCATAGAGGTAGTAGCTAAAGATGTGCATGATCATGAGTCAAAACCCCATCGATTGTCGTTAACCATTGAACCGCCTTGGTGGTGGAGCGATAGTTTAAAACTGTTTTATCTCGTGTTAGTTGTCTTGTTGCTGTGTTCTTATTTGTATGGGAAAAAACGAGCCGTTCATTTACTAGAGGCCACCGTCAGGCAGAGAACTGGCCAGCTGTCGCATAAAAATAGCCAGTTAGAAGCAACACTCGTTAAGCTTCAGCATGCCCAAGCACATTTAATTGAAAGTGAAAAAATGGCTGCGTTAGGTGGGCTGGTCGCCGGTGTCGCTCATGAAATCAATACACCATTGGGGATTGCCGTCACGGGAATAACTCACAACAGAGACGCTATTTTGGTGTTGGAACACTCATATATTATAAACAAGCTCAGTAAAGAGCAGTTGCGCCGCTCAATCGATTCACAAAAAGAGGGCTATCAGCTAGCGATAGATAATTTAAATCGCGCGGTAAACTTAATCACAAACTTTAAAAAAGTTGCGGTAGATCAAAGCTCACAAGAGCAGCGAGAGATCAATTTAACACAATATATTTCGGATATTTTTGGGGCTTATCAGCCGATCCTTAAATCAAATAACATATCGTTAGTCATCGATGGTGATAATGATATTGATATTTCAACGTTCCCCGGACCACTCTACCAAGTATTCAACAATTTGATTAATAATTCCATTAGCCATGCTTTTTGTAATACGCAGGATAATCAAATTATGGTGGATATTGCGCGACAAGGCACAAGTATTATCATTCGTTATCGAGACAACGGGATTGGAATGCCGGCAGCAATCTTAAGTAAGATATATGAGCCTTTTATGACGACGAAACGTAACCAAGGAGGGAGCGGGCTGGGTATGCATATTGTTTATAATCTTGTGACGCAAGTCTTTAAAGGCAGTATTGATGCATCATCAACCGAACACGTTGGTAGCGAATTTGTGATCACCTTTTTAATTAATAGTACCCTAGATAAGTAAGTGTGCGTATGTTGACGAGCAGATCACATCAATAATATTAGCGGCGAAAAAAAACGCTGACCGAGGTCAGCGTTTTTTTCGTTTAATTATTGGCTGCTACAAAATAGGAGTCTTAATAATTACAGTTCGAAGTCACGGGTGAAGCGTAAACCAAATTCACTACGGTCATTACTTCTTACAACGCCTACGTAACCTGATTGCTGTAGACGACCTTGGTCGTAAACTTCGTTAAATACGTTTTCACCGTATAAGCTTAACGACCACTGACCGTGCTCTGGCTGATACTTAACATTAAAGCCAACTAGCTCACGCGAGTCGATAGCTTCGTTCGGGTTGTTGGCCGATTGTCCTTCCATGTCACCACGGTAAGAATAATCACCGTTCAACGCAAGGCTAGCACCACTTTCTAAATCAACAAAGTAAGATGCTGCTAGGGTGGCTGTTAGCTTAGGCGTAAGTGCTGGCGTAGCGCCTAATTCAATACCGTTTACTCCTTCATCTAACTGAGTAATTTCTGCATCTAAATAACCAACTGCGGTGCGAATTTCAAAATCTTCAGTCACCGTGATAGTACTTTCGATTTCGATTCCTTTAGCCTCTGACTGACCGGCATTTTCGATGATGGTAACAAAACCACCGCCCGATAAAGGATCACTAAATGGTAGCGCTAAATCGTTGTATTTGGTGTAGAACACAGCGGCTAGAATCGACACATTGTCATGTACCTGGCCCTTAAAGCCTACTTCGTAGTTAATCGCTGTCGTTTCATCAAACTGCACGAACTGTCCTGCGCCGCCAAATGGGCGAGGCGGGAAACCGCCAGTCTGATAGCCCTTTTGGATCTGTGCGTACACATTATGGCCATTATCTAATTGATATGACGCGTTAACATCCCAAGTGATTTCATCGAAATCAGCTTCGACGAACTTGCGATCACCACCGAATGATGGGAACAATGCGCTCGCTTGCTTGTTGTCATTTGAATAACGTAAGCCACCGCCGATATCAAGCTGTTCAGTCACGCTGTATGAGATATTGAAGTAAGCAGCATATGCCTCGGTCACTTGCTCAAGGTCGAAATAGCCGTAACCACCAAATGAAGCGTCGCCATTGGTCAGCTTACCATCGGGCGTGTTCCATGGGCTAAATACCCAAGGGCCAGACTTGGTGTAGCCGTCTTCGTTAAAGTAGTAAAGACCCGACACGAAGTCCATGTTGTCGTACACAGCGTTGAGTTGTACTTCAAATGAGTATTGGTCGGCACCGCCAGTTTCTGGGAACTCAGACAAATGCAGTGGTGATGCATCATCATCTAAACCGCCTTCGTAATCAGAGGTGCGGTAGCTGGCGATGAACTTAGTCGTATAAATGTCGTTGATTTCCCAATCAGCGGTGATCGACGTGCCCCAACCTGCGGCAGCTGTAGACTCTAGACCTGGTACCGTGGTGCCCAAATCATCTGGATTTGCCGGAATAAGGTCTGGCGTAAGCAGTGGGAAGTCACCATTGTATGGGTCATTTGCGTCAATCGGCGCAGTAAACTCGATAGTATAAGGGCTTTGTCCAGACTCGTTATCAACACCGTCTAGTGAAAACAGTAATGAGAAATCTTCAGTCGCTTGCCATTTTAGCGCAACGCGGCCGCTAAATTCTTGCTCTTGACCAATTTCTTGCTCTGGATTATCAAGATTAACAGCGGTACCAACACCATCACGTTCTTTATATGATGTGCTTGCAGAAACGCTCCAATCATCGCTTAGCTCGTTGTTATAATAAGCTGTGCCTTGAAGGCGACCGCGTGAACCGGCTTTAACACTGAGGTTTAGTACATTTTCATCACCAGGTTTCTTGGTGATAACATTGATTGCGCCGCCCAAGGTGTTGCGACCATATAGCGTGCCCTGAGGGCCACGCAGTACTTCAACACTTTGGATGTTTGGTAGTGATAAGTTAGCACCCATTTGACGACCTAAGTAGACGCCATCGACATAGACACCCACACCTGGATCGGTGGTAATGATGTGATCTTGAAGACCGATGCCACGAATAAATACCGCCGCATGTGCGGTATTACCACCACCGAAACGACTGATGTTTAGGTTTGGTACGTATTTAGCCACATCGTCGAGGTTACCGATGTTGTTACTTTCAATTAAATCTGAATCTAGCACCGTTAATGCGGTAGGAGTCTCCATTAGGCTTTCTGAACGCTTACGCGCCGTCACCATAATGCGTTCGACTTTCGATGTATCAACCGTTTCTTCTTTAGCAACTGCAGCAAGGGCAGGGCCGTTGACAGCGATAGAAACAGCGAGCCCGAGTAGGGTTAACTTGGCGCTGTTAGGCACGGCGCAAGACTTTTCAATAGCATTCATCATAAATTACCAAAAATTAATAAAGTGGGGGGGACTATACTTATTGCTCGCTCTATAAGGCTGGATAGGCCTGAGCTAGACGGCGCGCAATACTATCATCGATGGTAAAGCGGGGCACATGTTAGTTTTTTTTATGTGATCAAGATCAAATTAATGTCCTAAAAATGTCAGCGTCGAGATATCGTTTACTTTTTTATGTGCGGCCCTTGGTTAGTGGCGCCGTGATTAATATTTTTTGATGGGGTAAAAGTAAGCGAAGTTGAACTGAGCCGGTTCAAAATATTGTCAATTTGATATATAGTGGCGGCTAACTAAATTTTAACGATAAATCACCATTTATCAGCGCCGTCAATTTGATTGAACTGGCTTAAATTTCAGTGACATTGGTGATTTTGTAATCGCTATTAATCCAATATCGTTGAAGAACAACAAAAGGCTTAACTGTGAGTGATTCTATAGAAATGAGTTTGGACGGTGTAGAGCAGCAATCGATGATGAAATTCACCGAAGATGCTTATTTAAACTATTCAATGTATGTGATCATGGATCGCGCGTTGCCCCATATCGGTGATGGCCTAAAACCTGTACAGCGCCGCATTATTTATGCGATGAGTGAGCTGGGGTTAAGTGCGTCGGCTAAATATAAAAAGTCGGCGCGTACGGTTGGTGATGTGCTCGGTAAATTCCACCCCCATGGAGATAGCGCGTGTTACGAAGCGATGGTGCTAATGGCGCAACCGTTTTCTTATCGGTATCCGTTGGTTGATGGTCAAGGAAACTGGGGGGCACCGGATGATCCTAAATCCTTTGCTGCGATGCGTTATACCGAGGCTAAACTCTCTAAATTTTCTGAGGTTATGCTTGGCGAACTAGGCCAGGGTACGGTCGAGTGGCAACCAAACTTCGATGGTACCCTCAAAGAGCCCGTGGTATTACCCGCTCGCCTGCCTCATATCTTACTCAATGGTATCACCGGCATTGCGGTTGGTATGGCCACCGATATTCCCCCACATAATGTACGTGAGGTCGCGAGCGCAGCAATTCATTTACTTGAATCGCCTAAAGCAGAATTGTTTGAGCTGCTTGAGCATGTCCAAGGGCCAGACTATCCAACACGGGCTGAGATAATTACGCCCAAAGCGGATATCGAAAAAATTTACCACAGCGGTAAAGGTTCGATAAAGATGCGCGCGGTTTATGATATTGAAGACGGTGAAGTGGTTATTTCGGCGTTGCCGCATCAGGTGTCTGGCGGCAAAATACTCGAACAGATAGCGGCGCAGATGCAGGCTAAGAAGCTGCCGATGGTCGCTGATCTACGCGATGAATCCGATCACGAATGTCCAACGCGGCTGGTCATTATACCGCGCTCTAACCGCGTCGACCTTGATGGGGTGATGAATCATTTATTTGCGACGACAGATCTTGAAAAAAATTATCGGGTAAATCTTAATATTCTTGGCTTGGATAACCGACCAAGAGTGATGGGGCTAAAGGATATTCTTAGCGAATGGATCACATTCCGCCTAGAAACCGTACGTCGCCGCCTGCAATACCGTTTAGATAAAATTTTGGCTCGTTTACATATTCTTGATGGCTTGTTGATCGCGTTCTTAAATATCGACGAAATCATTGAAATTATTCGTACCTACGATAATCCAAAAGCGGAACTCATTAGCCGATTTAATCTCTCGCAAATACAAGCAGAAGCAATCCTAGAAATCAAGCTACGTCAGTTAGCCAAGCTCGAAGAAGTTCGTATCCGTGCGGAGCAAGATGAACTCGCTCAAGAGCGTGACAAAATTGAACTCATTCTTTCTTCTGAGCGTCGGATGAAGACCCTGGTCAAGAAAGAAATTACCGCCGATGCACAACAATATGGTGATGATCGTCGCTCACCTATTATCGAACGTAGTGATGCTAAGGCCTTATCGGAAAAAGATTTAGTACCGAGTGAAGCGGTGACTGTTGTTGTTTCTGAAATGGGCTGGGCACGCTGCGCCAAAGGGCACGATATTGAACCGCAAAACCTAAGCTACAAGGCCGGAGATGCTTACCTTTGTGCGGCTAAGGGGCGCAGTAACCAACCTGTGGTGTTTATCGATACTTCGGGTCGTGCCTTTAGTACGGATGCACACACGTTGCCATCGGCACGTAGTCAGGGAGAGCCGTTGACTGGACGTTTTACCTTAGTCGCCGGCGAGACGATTGCGCATACGTTAATGGGTAAAGAACAGCAGTTGTATCTATTGGCCACCGACGGAGGCTATGGCTTCATTGGCTCTTATAGCGATATGTTGTCGAGTAACAAGAAAGGTAAGGCACTGATTAGCCGTCCTAAAGGCAGTGAAATACTGCCTCTTATCCCGGTTCATGATTACGAAAACCAGCTGTGCCTAACCATTTCTAATGAAGGCCGTATGTTGATCTTTCCATTAGAAAGCCTTCCGAAACTATCGAAAGGTAAAGGCAACAAGATCATCAATATCCCCAGCTCACGAGTGCAGTCTCGCGAAGAGTTTGTCAAACAAATCGCAGTCATCAATACGGACAGCGATGTCACGTTATTTGCAGGAAAGCGTAAGCTGACCCTTAAAGCGCGTGACTTAGAGCATTACATCGGTGAACGTGGCCGTCGTGGTAATAAGTTGCCTCGTGGTTTACAGCGAGTAGATAACATCGAAGTGATTATGCATGGTGTCATCGAAGAAGTGGATGAACCCAATGATGATGGCTTGTTAGGGCTTGATTAAATTAAACCAAAAAATGCCGCTATTCGCGGCATTTTTATAGAGCATGGTCGACATGAAACAACCTATCATTGGATATCACCAAGACGAAGAGCAACATTGGGTGGCGAGGCTTCAATGCGGTCATAACCAACATGTGCGGCACGACCCGCCGTGGCAGAATCGTCCTTGGGTGATAACACCGACTGGACGAGAGAAAAAACTTGGCTTTTCACTCAATTGCATCAAATGTGACGAGCACGCACCACGAGACTGGAATAAATAGCATGACGAAGAAAATAATCACTAAGGCACAACTAATTGAGGTACTTAATCAATGGGGGCAGCAGCAAATAAACAGTGAAAAATTACAGCTGTGGATGCTCGATAATTTTGAGCCCGATGAGTTTGTTATAGGCGCGGGCGAACAGGAATGTGTGGTTGAGGCGATGCTCATTGTGATGAATGAATATGAATTGGCCGAGCAAAATAAGTGCCGTAGCGAACAGTTTCAACTGGCTATCGACTTTGTTAACTGCAACGAGGCTAGCTTCATTAATCGTAAAACCGCATTTTTACGCGATAGTTTTAGCGATTAGATGATAATTAACCCGGATATGAGCCAATTAACCAGCCTAGCTACTTGAAAAATTTACTTTTGCCCATAGTTAGTTAGGTAATATTATTTTAATGAGTACTCACCATGAGCAATGTGATTGAAGTCAATCTCGATAATTTCCAAGCAACCCTAATCGAACAATCACCAGAGCAATTGATCCTGGTGGAGTTGTATTCTCCTCGTGATGAAGCAGGCAAGGCGATGTCTAGTCAGCTACTTAGCCTCGCTAATGGGTTGGCGTCGCAGCTGATTTATGCACGCGTTAATTGTGATGAACAACCTCAGATAACCCAACAGTTTGGTGTGTCTTCGGTGCCGACCTTAGTCTTAATTCAAGCCGGTAAGCCGGTCGATGGCATGCAGGGCGTTACGCCGATTGAGCAAGTCAAAGGCATGCTACAAAAGTATTTACCTAAGCGCGAAGAAGAGTTACTCATCGAGGCGAGCACATTGGTGCTCAATGATGGTGACATGAACCAAGCCTATGCATTAATTAAAGAGGCTTATGAAATAGACCCAAATCGTGTTGATATCAAGTGCTGCTATGTGGAGGTGCTAATCAAGCTAGGCCAGCTCGATAATGCCAACATGTTGTTAGAGTCCTATGCACTGGAAGACAAGAATGCGAATTATCAGCGCTTAGTTTCGATGGTTGAATTGGCACAGCAAGCGGGGCAGTCACCAGAAATTACCGCATTAGAAAATCAGCTAAAGGCTGAGCCGGGTAATAATGACGTTAAGTTAAAGTTGGCGATTAATTATAGCCAGGTTAATCGCAGTCAAGAAGCACTCGATTTACTGTTTGAAATTTTGGCCACCGATCTTAATTTTTCCGATGCAAAGCAGCGCTATTTGGATGTTATCGCAGGTTTACCTGAAGGTGATGCTCTAGTGTCAGCTTACCGCCGTAAGTTATTTAGTCTGTTGCACTAACATCAAGACAGGTACGTGAGCGGCTGCTAGCGTACCTGATCGTTAACTAACGATACAATGCTAACTACCTGTTATCGTAGTACATTGACGTTTTACGAATGGATTGGCATTACCTTGCGCCTTGCTAATGCGTAGGTCGCGCTGGCATTCCGCGAGACTGACCGGATCGAGCTTATCCCACGCTTGAAATAACTTCGTTTGGCTTGCAGATAATCTTAGCTGATATTTCTGTTTGAAATAAAAGTAAACCCTAGCGATATCGCCACGTCTAGATTGTGGAGGCTGTGCTTTTCGTCCTTTAAAGTCGATAACCATATCACACCGACCATATTGGTTGGCTTGGCCATTCCACTGACTAAAGCGATAGTTACTGCGATCGCCGTTTACTTCGCCAACGGCGGCTACTAGATTATGTAAGTCTCCCTCCATCGTCTTAAATTTGGTGTCATTCTTAGTACAATTTTTACGTCGGCCATCCTTCCAACATTGTCGTTGGTGGCCAAATTCCCACGCGGGCACAATATGTTCCCACTCAATGCGGCTGGCGCGTTTGAGCTGTTTACGGTATTGGTAACCGCAGCTGGCAAAGTCAGGGACTAGCTTTTTGCCTTGACGCGTTATGTCACAGCCGCAATAGAAACTCTTATCGCTTTGTTGATGTAGTTTGTTAGCTATTTTCTTTGCTTGGCGAAAATTTTTCGGGTTAGCATCGCTTAGCGATGGGAAGATCAGTAGTGCAATTAAGATAAGGTATTTAATCAAAACAATGGTCTCAATAATCTGTAAAAATATCAGAGCAATAGTCAACTGGCCGGATTTTACGGTTCACGTACAAATAAAGCAATAGAAATGGCTGTTTGAGGCTTATTTTTGTTGCAAGGTCCCATTACACACACGACAGCAATATTGGGCGCCCTTGAGGACTTTATTGTGACGGCGGATGGTTAGACGAATATCACCACAGGCGCAGGTATATGCAATTGTCTTTATACCAAGGTCACCGACATCATATTGATGAGTTCGCAGTGGGGGTAACTCGAAAATTTGAGTCATTATTTGTTGCCAAGCTTTACCGTGGGGCGGTGTCTTACCATATAGCTGCCACACCAGTAAGTGAGCGATTTCGTGAGGCACCACATGCTCGATGAAGTGTTGTTGGTTTTGCTGATAAATCAATGGGTGAAAGCGCAGAGTATTTGTTTGAAGTAGGGCACAGCCGGCAATTTTCCCGCGCTGATTAAACAATACCGTAGGCTCGGTAAATGAGGTGTTTAGTCGGCGATTAGCCACCCGATAACACTCGCTGACGCGGGCTAGTAAATGTTGTTGCAATTCGAGGGAAAGGGCGGCCATGCTAAAAGGCCAGCGCGAACGCTGGCCTCAATCCGTTAGGCTAACTTGTCGCTGGCGACATGATAGTCAGGATCTTCCATCACGTTAAGCTCGATGCAATCGCTGGCTTTTTTGAATAACGATTTACACTCAGGACTTAAATGACGTAAATGTAGCTGTTTACCTGCCTTGATGTAGCGCTCGGAAATTCCGTCAATCGCTTCGATACCCGAATGATCATAGACACGTGAGTTTTTAAAATCGATGATGACATCATCTGCATCATTATCTACATCAAACTGCTCTTTAAATGATGAAATAGCGCCAAAGAATAATGGCCCTTCGACTTCATAAACGGTCCAATCATTTTTATCTGTCGAACGCTTAACAATGACGTGTTTTGCGTGTTGCCATGCAAAAACAAGCGCTGAAACGATGACGCCGACAATAACGGCAATCGCGAGATCAGACGCCACTGTCACCGCTGATACTAGTACTAGAATAAAAGCGTCTGTACGCGGGATCTTCTTGATTGCGCGAAAACTTGACCATTCAAAGGTCGCAATAACCACAATAAACATCACACCAATAAGTGCAGCTACTGGAATTTGTTCGATAAGTGATGACGCAAACAAGATAAAGCCAAGTAACGCTAACGCCGCCGTAATACCTGATGCGCGACCACGGCCACCTGAGTTAACGTTGATCATCGATTGACCAATCATCGCACAACCACCCATGCCGCCGAAAAATCCGGTTACAGTGTTAGCCGCGCCTTGAGCGATACATTCTTTGTTACCTTTACCGCGAGTCTGTGTTAACTCGTCAATAAGGGTAAGCGTTAGCAATGATTCGATTAGACCAATAGCCGCGAGGATCAACGAATACGGAAAGATAATAACCAGTGTTTCCCACGTAAATGGCACCATTGGAATGCTAAAGCTTGGTAGCTCACCCGCAATAGAAGCGACATCACCAACGACCTTGGTATCAATGTTAAGTCCGATAGCGGCCAAAGAAACAATTACGATAGCCGCCAATGCCGATGGTATGGCCGTGGTGAGTTTTGGCAAGAAATGAATAATTGCCATCGTTGCAATTACTAACCCTAGCATGGTGTAAAGCGCTTCACCCTGTAGCCACTGCATCACGCCGCTTGCATCTTCGGTTTTAAATTGACCCAATTGCGCTAAGAATATGACGATGGCCAAACCATTGACAAAGCCAAGCATCACCGGGTGTGGCACCATGCGAATGAATTTTCCGAGCTTAAAGACGCCAGCTAGAATTTGTAATATTCCCATTAATACGACAGTTGCAAATAGATATTGCACGCCATGTTCAACAACGAGCGATACCATGACCACCGCTAATGCACCGGTAGCGCCAGAGATCATACCTGGACGGCCACCAAAAATAGCAGTGATTAAGCCGACAATAAATGCCGCGTACAGTCCAACAAGAGGGTCAACGTTAGCAACAAAAGCGAAGGCAACAGCTTCTGGCACTAATGCTAGGGCAACAGTTAATCCAGAAAGCACATCGGCTTTTAGACTAACTACTTTATTTATATGTAGCTTTAGCATAAAGGGTTCTTTGTATTAGGAGGTTATAGAGTTAACGAATATCGTTAAACGGCGCTAAATTGTATGGATTTTTGGCGAAAAGTCAATATAAAAAGGGAATGATGGGAGTTTTAAGAGTTGGTACTTTTTAAAATATTAGGCTGCAGTGCTGCAGCCTAATACACAAACGTTACAGTGCGGTGACGTTTAAAGCTTGCGGTCCTTTAGGGCCATCCTCGACTTCAAACTCAACATCCTGTCCATCAACTAAAGTTTTGAAACCGTCCCCTTGTATTGCTCTAAAATGTACGAATACATCGGAATCGCCTGAGCGTTCAATAAATCCAAAGCCTTTTTTCTCATTGAACCACTTAACGCGACCTTTCGTAATTATCATAGTAGCCTTTCTCCATCCATTTATTAATTATCAATTGCATAGCTTTGTTGCCATAGCAGCCTGATGCGATGAGATAAAACAAACATAAAATCTTGATTTATCTTAGATTGCAATGGGCACTTTCTGACTAAGCACATTGAGTCTAGTTCAATAAATACAAAAGTAAAATTGGATTGCTAAGACTTTGTCGATATTTATCATTGATTGATAAGGGTTATATCTGATCGCTATGGTGAAGCTCAACGTATTTGTCATATAAATCGTCTTGTGATTCAATGCGCGCTGGGTCGATGATAATACAATCGATAGGGCACACAGCGATACAGGTTGGCTGATCGTAGTGACCCACGCACTCGGTGCATAAATCGCTATTTATTTCATAGATTTTCTTACCATAGCTAATTGCGTCGTTCGGGCACTCGGGATCGCACATATCACAATTGATGCAGTTATCTTTAATAAGTAAGGCCACCGCCGTTAACCTACCGATAGATGAGGATTACGTGAGTCTTGATGCTCCTCAAAATTTCGCATCAGCAGGGCAAATTCAAGATCAACCTCTGTTGGGACAGGGATGTACATGATATGACGAGAACCAGGAGCGATATCGACGCTTTCGCCTTTTCGGTTGACCATTTGCTCCAAAGTGAAGGTAATATTGCCGTTGGGTGTCATAAGCTCCAAGCTATCACCGACCAAAAATTTGTTTTTGACCTCAACTTCTGCCCAACCGATGGCATTACGTCCGGTGATTTCGCCGACAAACTGTTGGCTAGTAGAAACCGAGTGACCATAGTCATAGTTTTGATATTTGTCATGACTATGGCGGCGCAAGAATCCCTCGGTGTAACCACGATGGGCGAGATGTTCTAGGGTGCCCATCAGTGCCGGATCAAACGGTTTACCAGCTGCAGCGTCATCTATCGCTTTACGATAGACTTGTGCAGTGCGAGCGCAATAGTAAAATGACTTAGTACGCCCTTCGATTTTCAATGAGTGGACGCCCATTTGCGTCAGAGGCTCGACCATCTCAACGGCACGTAAGTCTTTCGAATTCATAATGTAGGTACCATGCTCATCTTCATACGCTGGCATATACTCCCCCGGACGGCCGGGCTCTTGCAATAAGTATAAACTGTCGGTGGTGGCGCCTTCTCCTAGTGTTGGAGCAATTTGGGTTGGCTCAACAATTTGTGGCTCGCTGGCAACTATGTCTCCAGTGTCATCTTCTTTGGCCTCATGTACGTCATATTTCCAACGACAGGCGTTGGTACAGGTTCCTTGATTAGGGTCACGCTTATTCATATAACCTGAAAGGAGGCAACGACCAGAGTAAGCCATGCATAATGCACCGTGGACAAATACTTCTAATTCCATTCCTGGCACTGCTTGGCGGATCTCTCGAATTTCATCGACCGACAATTCACGCGATAAAATAACCCGTTCGACTCCTTGCTGTGACCAAAACTTCACGGTCGCCCAATTAACCGCATTCGCCTGTACCGACAGATGGATTGGTAATTGCGGGAACGCCTCACGTACCAGCATAATTAAGCCGGGATCAGACATTATTAGTGCATCTGGTGATAGTTCAACCACAGGTCCCAGATCGCGAATATAGGTTTTTAACTTGCTATTGTGCGGCGCAATGTTACTAACGACATAGAACTTCTTACCAAGATCATGAGCTTCTTTAATACCGATAGCGAGATTGTCGATATCAAACTCATTGTTTCTCACGCGCAAACTATAGCGGGGTTGTCCCGCATAGACCGCATCTGCTCCGTAGGCAAAGGCGTAGCGCATATTTTTAAGGCTACCGGCAGGAGATAGAAGTTCAGGGGTAAACATAGTGCAATTCTCGTTCAATTTTTGGACGCGCATTCTAGGGCGATAAAGTGGTTATGGCAAATAAAAGCAACGTCTTTGTTGATGTGGAATAAGTGATGGCGATAATTCGAGCAGGGCTTTACGGTAAATGAATAGTTAGGCGTTATTTGTGGGTAAATATGCGTTTATGGGTTGAGCTTATTTCTATTTTGCTTTATCGTTAGCGCATACATAGCCAAGCTTGTTGAATGTGCCGATATCTGGTGCGTTTAAGTCGTTTGACGCAAGGCAATATAGGCATTGAATTGATGCTGAAATTGTTACATTATTATTTTAAATGGGCCGAGCCCGATCAGCATTATAGAGTGAACAGATATGAAATTATCACAATTGCAAGGCAAAACCGTAGGTGTTTGTGTTTCTGGCGGACTAGATAGCAAGACCGTAACCAAGCGTCTGATGGAAGAGAATATTGAAGTCATTTGTTTTTCAGCTGATTTAGCCCAACCGGACGAAGATGATATTCAAAATGTCGTGCGCAAGATGGATCCCTGTGGCGCCGAAACTATTCTGGTTGATCTTAAAAATGAAATGGCGGATGCGTGTTTTGACGCGATTAAAGCTAACGCAACCTATGATGGTGGCTATTGGAACACTACAGGTATTGCGCGTGGCGTAACGGTGCAGGGCCTAATTAAGGCAATGAAGGCACGTAATGTTAATATCTTGGCTCATGGCGCGACGGGACGTGGCAACGACCAAATGCGCTTCGAACGTTATACTCGCTCACTAGCACCGCAGATGGAAGTTTATGCCCCGTGGCGTGATGCTGAGTTGCTCGAACAATTTCCCGGTCGTAGTGAGATGGCGGATTACTTAGCGAAGTTTGATATTCCGGCAGTTATCGGAATGAAGAAAAAGTATTCAACTGACGCTAACTTAGCGGGTCTATCTCACGAAGCTGAAGACTTAGAGAGCTTAGAAACATCGATGCTTATCGTCGAGCCGACCATGGGCGTGTGGCCACTGCAAGCACCCGACAAAATTGAAGAGGTAACCATTAGCTATCAAGCGGGCGTTGCGGTATCACTTAATGGTGAAACATTAAACCCGTTTGATCTGATGAGCAAAGCCAATGATATTGGTGGGCGTAATGGTGTTGGGATGTCTAATGCCCTTGAAAATAGAATCATCGGCACCAAGAGTCGCGGCGTCTATGAAGCGCCGGGCATGGAGTTGCTAAGCCAGGGTTTACAGAATATTCTGCAAGCGACTCTAGATCGTCGTGCCACCGCGCTCTATCAGAGCCTGGGCCGCGTAGTTAGCGATCAAATTTATGACGGGCGTGTATTTGATACCGCGACAAAAGCGGCGATGCAAGGGATTGAGACGCTGACCGCCAGTGCGACTGGTACCGTCAAACTCGGTCTTTACAAAGGTAACGTGTTCTTCAACGAGATGACTGACATTGCAGCGTCACTCTATAATGAAGAAGATTCTTCGATGGAAGCCAGCGATGGTCTAAATCCTGAAAGCTCACAAGGCTACGCCGATATCCTATCGGTAGAAGCCTGTGCATTGGCCAAAGCCGGTCAGTTTGAAGGTGATAGCTAGTAATCCACTATATCCGCTGCCTCTAATGGTAGCGGTTATCTCAGCACTGTTTTACCAACGCGACTAACGCATTGTTAAATTGGCGATAATCAGGGTAGGGCAGTAACCACACAGTGCTGTTCTTGCCGTGCATCCTCCACGCTTTACCTGTCTCATCACATGATATAAAACCGTCATCCGACGGCGTCAGTTTCAGAGTGTCCCAATGGGCTTTACCGCAAACATAATGTTGCCGCTGTGGCTTTAACTGTAATGCGTCTCCAAAGTAAAACCCGACCTCATCGAGTAGTCGAGTATCTCGCAGCGTTTTCCAGTCATCTTCTTTACACATTAGTTTTGCGATGATCGTCAATATCTTGCGCCAATGATTTCCGTTGACTTCGATTAACGATTGCGTCGTCAGTTTACCTATCGGAAGGATAGGTGGCGTCGGTAGGTAAAAAATATGCTGCGCGTTGAGATCACCCAGTGCGGTGAGAGGAAGCGTGGTGTTTGTCATTAATCGATAACTTATTTTTGTGAATGAGTGTGATTTATAGCAACCGTACTTTTTCGTTTTGTACTGTGTAATTGCAGCCACGGTAAGCACATTATAATCTAGATATCGGCACATATTACATAAACTCGCTGTGAATATGTCCCTATACGCTCAATTTTTCGTCTCGGCCATGTGCATTGCCCTAATGTAACCATCCTGGCTAAACATGAAAAATACGGTTGACTTCACATGTGCCGATATCGCTGTCATTATCGACGCGTTATTTAAAACGTTCTTGTCGTACCATTGTACCAATTTTAAGTAAATGGGAGTATGAAATTGTTAAAAAAGTGATATATTAGTTTAAGCCTTTGTTTGGGTAAATTAACCCAGACTTTTTACTTAGTATTATAGATATGGAATGGATTGCTTATGTCTACTGCAAACGCATTAAGAACAATATTAATAGACAAACTAAAGAAAGATGAGCTTGTTTTACCAACATTACCGAAAATTGCAATGAAGGTACGCGACGCTGTCGCCGATCCTGATAGTAACTTGGGTGACATATCGGCGCTAATCACGCAAGACGCTGCGTTGTCTGCACGTTTAATCAGAATCGCAAATACCACGCATTATAGTCGCGCTGTCCGTGTTGAAAGCTTACAGGCGGCGGTGACTCGTATCGGGATGCGCCAAATAAAAAATATCGTGATGGCGCTGGCGATGGAGCAGTTATTCGTTTCTGAAAATGAGCTTATTTCCACCTATTTAGCGAAGACTTGGCAGCACTCTACCGATGTTGCAGCTTTTGCTATGGCCGTATTTTCGCTATATCAAAAATCTAACAAACATACTTCATTACAAGTAGATACGTTATCTCTTGCCGCTTTATTGCATAATATTGGTACGCTACCTATCTTAACTGAGGCGGATGGTTATCCTGATGTTTTTGCATCTCCTGAATTTCTAGAACGAGCAATTAGTGACTTGCATTGTCACATTGGTGTCGCCATCGTTAAGGCGTGGAATTTCAGTAGTGATCTGGTTGAATCGACTCGTTATTATGCTAAGCCAGATTACAATAGTGCTGAAATCAGTTATTTGGATTTTGTGCGTTTGGCAGTACTACTTCAGTCGTGTGATGGTGAGGTCACCAGTTGTATGGAGCGACTAGAGCCCTTTATCGAAAAAGGCGTGCTGGCCGACTTAGCGCAGTTAAGCAGCGACGGATTTAAAGAAGAATTAGCGGCGAGCCGTGCGACCTTCGAATAATACCAATTATCGTTAATTATTTGAGTCTATTAAAAAAGCCACCTAACTTCGATTAGGTGGCTTTTTGTTTTTTACTAGATATACATAGGTCGACGTGGCAGGATTACAATCTATTTATAATCAGGCAACGTGACATTAAGCTCTAGCACTGCTAGTTCGTCATTTTGTTCAAACTCAACACTGACCTTATCTTCCGATACGCTAACGTATTTGGCAATCACCTCTAATATGTCCTGCTTTAACTGCGGCAAATAGTCGGGGCTCATGCGGTTCTTACGCTCATGCGCGACAATTATCTGTAGACGCTCTTTCGCCAGCGACGCGGTATTTTTTTTATTGTTACGAAAATAATCTAAAAGCGCCATTACTTGCCTCCAAATATACGTTTAAATAGGCCTTTCTTGGTTTGGGTTATAAAGCGAAAATCTAGTTCTTCACCCAATAAGCGTGCGATGGCATCGGCATAGGCTTGTCCCGCGTCACTTTCACTATCGTGGACTACGGGTTCTCCTGAATTAGAAGCCTTCAATACCGCTTGCGACTCTGGAATAACTCCCAGTAACTTAATCGCGAGAATATCGACGATATCATCGACGCTTAACATTTCACCTTCATCAACACGGCTCGGATTATAACGAGTAATAAGTAAATGCTCTTTAATTGGCTCTAGCCCCTGCTCAGCACGCAGAGATTTACTTTGTAAAATGCCTAAGATTCGGTCCGAGTCTCGAACAGATGACACTTCAGGGTTCGTGGTGACAATGGCTTGATCGGCGTAATAAAGCGCCATCATTGCGCCTGCTTCGATACCTGCTGGAGAGTCACAAATGATATACTCAAATGATTGCTTGAGTTCATCGATTACTTTGCCAACGCCTTCACGTGTTAATGCATCCTTATCACGTGTTTGCGATGCCGGTAATATGTATAAACCATCCACTCTTTTATCTTTAATCAGCGTTTGGTTGACGTTGGATTCACCATTGATTAGGTTGACAAAATCGTAAACCACACGACGCTCGCACCCCATGATTAAATCAAGGTTACGTAAACCGATATCAAAATCGATAATGACTGTTTTGTGTCCTTTCAAAGCGAGTCCTGTGCCAATTGCAGCACTCGAAGTTGTTTTACCTACACCGCCTTTTCCCGATGTAACAACGATAACTTGAGCCATTCTATGCATTCCTTTAATTATTTGTTGCTGGGAGCGCCTCAACAATGAGTTGCTCCTGTTGTAATTTAATAAAGCCCGCTTGTTGCCAATGGGTCTTTTGTATTGCTTCACTCAGCCAATAGGTACCCGCGATTGAGACGAGCTCTGCTTCTATTGATTGACAAAATATGGCGCTCTCTTTATTGCCTTTAGCTCCGGCAATGGCGCGACCTCGCAGCTTACCATAAATATGGATACTGCCGTCACTTATCACCTCTGCGCCGTTGCCTACTGCGCCGATAATGACCAAATCACAACCCTGCGCGTAGATTTGTTGCCCAGACCGTATATTTTGTTTAACTATCTTAACGCCCTTAGCGGTAACTTCACTCTGCTCAGGTATTGACGTTGCATTGTCACTTATCGCCTGAGCATCCTCTAATAACCGTGGCTTTGCAGTGCTATCTGCTTTTGGCTGCTGTAACGTTGCAAGTCCTGCTACACGTGCCTGTTTCTTTTGCAATGGACTACCATTACAAATTCCGACGCAAATAAAGTCTTTTTCTTCTATCGAGCGTTTTAGCAATGAGAAGTCTAGCTCTTTATCACCGATATGCTCAATATTTATCACTAAGGGTGCGCGATAGAAAAATGAAGGCGCTTGCTCGAGTTTGCTGGCGAGCTGTTGTTTTAGCTTATCGAGGTTATTATCCTCTAATTGGAGTACCGATAGCGGAAAAAGGCTGCCTTTTAACTGCGCACTAATCTGTGGCATGTCATAATCCCTGAAAATAACAAACAAATGCTATTAATAATTATTTTTTATGAGTGCTCATGGTATATTCTCGATTATTAGTTATCAAGTCGTCCAACAGGTTTTTAATCAACAATGATAGTATCAGTATATAAAAGTTCGAAAAAAGCAGACACCTACCTCTATATTGAGAAAAGAGATGATTTCTCTCCGGTGCCTAAGGTTTTAATGAATACCTTCGGACGTCCGAAGTTTGTCATGATGGTGCCGTTACAAAAACGCGACCTCTCGATGGCCGATAAGCACTTGGTCATGGCTAAAATCAGAGAGCAGGGCTTTTATCTACAAATCCCACCGCCGGAAGTTGACTTACTCAAAGAATTTAAGCAAAATCGGGCTAAGTAAGTGAATTGTGGTAGTTTTATGAAGGTTTTTGTTTTTTCTTTTGTGTTGTCGCTCGCGTTGAGCTATTGCGGGACAGCGATGTCACAATCATTTAGCCAATCACTTTCGCAGTTAAAGCAGGTGCTGCGCAATGAATCTGTCACCGATGAGCAAGTTGAACTAGCCTTCAAACAGATCAAGCGCGTTAGAAAGTCTGAGCGTAGTAAAGCGGCAGAGAGCGAAGACGAAGTCGGTGCATTTGGGTATCTAGAGCAACACCTTCAACAAGTCGTTAATCAACAGTTAGTTGATAAGACACGGTTGTATTATAAAAATAACCTGCCATTACTCAAAAGTTTAGAATTAAAATACAAAGTACAGCCGCGATTCTTAGTGGCTATCTGGGGGATTAACAATCAATTGTTGCAACCCGTACGCGGCTATCAAGCATTATCACTGCTAAGTTCACTTAATTATTCTCATCCAAACACTATCCCTGTGACCGAGATTGTTAATACCATCAAGTTGATGTCTGACCAAACATTGGGGGACGTCGAAGTGATAAGTAATTGGCAAGGAAAACTTGGCTTACTCAACATGAAACCGTCCCAAGTGATTAATAGTTATCAAGATTTTGACCGTGACGGCAAGGTAGATATTTGGGCGAATCCACAGGATGCATTGGCAACCGCCGCACGATACCTCGCCACAAGTGGTTGGAATATCGACCAAACCTGGGGCAGGCAAGTGAGATTGCCTAAAGGCTTTGACATGCAAACGCTTAACGACGATTCTTATCGTACCTTGGCACAGTGGAGTAAAATGGGCCTGCAGCGTTTCGAACGAACAAGCCTACCGACGGCGCAACTTAGCGCAAAACTATTAGCACCACATGGCATCCACGGGCGAGTTTATTTAGTCTACAAAAATTTTGAGTTACTTAGTCTGTTCAATGATTCTATTTATGATGACATCGCGATAGGCTATCTAGCAAACCGTATTAAATACCCAGCGATCAATTAATTGGTTTGAAGTCGTTATTTTTCCATTGAGCCGTGAACATAGTGTGAACGATGTGATCTATCACCCACTTTTGTTAAAAGCCTGCCAAGTTTAAGGCGATATCATACTATTTTGTCAGATAAAACCGTACAATTTATGCGGCTAATATTATTTGAGATTCTAATTATGAATGTTTTAACTGTCGATTATAGCGCAACTGACGCGCCGCAGCGTTTTGTCGAATCCTTGCACAAGACCGGGTTTGGTGTATTAACCAACCATCCTATTGCGAAGGAGCGAGTCCAAGCGATTTACGATACTTGGTATGAATTCTTTATGAGTGAAGCCAAGCATGATTTTCTCTTTAGCAAAGAAACTCAAGATGGCTATTTTCCTCCTTCCGTTTCAGAGACTGCCAAGGGCCATAGTGTCAGAGATATAAAAGAATACTTCCATTGTTATCCATGGGGCAAGATGCCAGCAGAGCTTAAGACTCAAGTCATGGAATACTACGCATTGGCGAATACCTTAGCGCAAGAACTCTTAGGCTGGATTGAAGAATATGCGCCTGTCGAAGTTAAAGCAAAGTTCAGACAATCGCTACCGTCGATGATCGAAGGCAGTGAAGGAACATTATTACGTGTTCTCCATTACCCGCCGATGACGGGTGACGAAGAGCCTGGTGCGGTGCGTGCTGCCGCACACGGCGACATTAACCTATTGACTGTATTACCAGCCGCCAACGAACCTGGCTTACAAGTTGTGGCGAGCGACGGTAGTTGGTATGACGTTCCTTGTGATTTTGGTAACTTGATTATCAATATCGGCGATATGCTACAGGAAGCTTCAGGTGGCTATTACCCATCAACAATACATCGCGTGATTAATCCAACGGGTGGTCGCAGTGAAAAATCGCGCATCTCATTGCCATTATTCTTACATCCTAACCCTGAAGTTGTCTTGTCGGAACAATACACGGCAGGCAGTTATTTAGATGAACGATTACGCGAATTAGGCGTTAAATAAGTGTTGTAACTACTGATACCAATTGCAGTAAAAAGTTGATCATTTTTCACGGTTTAAATGAATGACAGCAGCGTTATTTATTTTCTATGGATTGCCACATGGATGTGGCGCATTAGGATAACGCGGAGCAGTTATCGAGAATAGCTACATACGTAAATAAATGCCTCGCCTACACGGATGTAGGTGCTTATGCTCAGTCGGGAACTATGAACATGTGCTCTCATCCATTTATCCTCGTTACACCATTTGTATTAATTATTTGATCTTGTTGTGCGAAGAGAAATAGTCGAGAACAAGGCGCTCGAATGACCAATAGCGGGCTATTGGGATTGAGAGCAACGCCGTAGTCGTCAATTTTAACGAGTACAAGTGGTCAGTTATTAAATGCAACTGGTATTACAAAATAGGTCACTTCATTAATGCAACGGGTATGACTGTAAAGGCGCCATCGGCGCCTTTTTTGCGTTTAAATAATCATGCAGTTAGTTGGTAAATACATGATCAATTAAATTTATTTCAATTTTAATGTTGAATTTTAGTGAATCAGCCCAATATATTTATTACTAGTACTTGTGGATCATATTGAGAGAGAAAAACATGCCTTTAGAGCGCTCAGAACGCATTGATATTCCTGTTTTACCATTGCGAGATGTCGTCGTATATCCGCACATGGTGATCCCACTATTTGTTGGCCGAGAAAAGTCTATCCGCTGCCTTGAGGCGGCGATGGAACAAGATAAATTAATTTTACTCGTTGCCCAAAAAGATTCTAACGTCGACGACCCTAAGATTGACGAAATATATGAAGTCGGTACGGTAGCGACTATTTTACAGCTTTTGAAGCTCCCTGATGGTACCGTCAAGGTTCTCGTTGAGGGCTTACAACGCGCACGGATCAATAAACTATCCATTAGTGATGATCTGCTCAGTGCCGACGCACAATACCTGGCAACGACGCCGCTTGACGATCTTGAGCAAGAAGTCTTGATCCGCACCGCCGTCGCGCAATTTGATTCATACATTAAACTCAATAAGAAGATACCACCTGAAGTATTGACTTCGTTATCCGGTATCGATGACGCAGCGCGCTTAGCCGATACAATGGCGGCACATATGACATTAAGCCTCGAAGATAAACAACAAGTTATCGAGATCGAGAGTATTAATGAGCGCTTAGAGTTTTTACTCACGATGATGGAATCTGAGATTGACCTGCTGCACATGGAAAAGAAGATCCGTGGTCGGGTTAAGAAACAGATGGAAAAGTCTCAGCGTGAGTATTATCTCAATGAGCAGATGAAGGCTATTCAGAAAGAAATCGGCGAGCTTGACGATACGCCCGACGAAATGGAAGAGCTGGCATTAAAGATTAAAGACTCTGGCATGACTAGCGACGCTAGGAAAAAAGCCGAAGGTGAATTACAAAAGCTTAAGATGATGTCACCAATGTCTGCTGAGGCGACAGTGGTACGCAGCTATATCGATTGGATGATCTCGGTACCGTGGAAGAAGCGTAGCAAGGTTAAGAAAGATCTAGCTAAGGCGGAAGTTGTACTCAATGCCGATCACTTTGGCTTAGAGAAAGTCAAAGAACGGATCCTTGAGTATTTAGCAGTCCAATCGCGGGTGCGTCAACTCAAAGGGCCTATCTTATGTTTGGTAGGGCCTCCTGGTGTGGGTAAAACCTCGTTAGGTCAGTCTATCGCCAAGGCGACCGGACGAAAGTATGTTCGCATGGCGCTGGGCGGCGTGCGTGATGAGGCGGAGATCCGTGGTCATCGCCGTACTTATATCGGCTCGATGCCAGGTAAATTAATTCAAAAAATGGCGAAAGTGGAGGTTAAAAATCCATTATTCTTACTCGATGAAATCGACAAGATGAGCTCTGATATGCGTGGCGATCCCGCTTCTGCGTTACTTGAAGTATTAGATCCTGAGCAAAACAATAGCTTTAATGATCACTATCTCGAAGTCGATTATGATCTGTCTGATGTGATGTTTGTCGCGACCTCTAACTCAATGAACATTCCAGGACCACTGCTGGATCGCATGGAAGTCATTCGTCTTTCTGGCTATACAGAAGATGAAAAGCTTAATATTGCTAAACAGCACTTGCTCGACAAACAAATTGAGCGTAACGGCTTAAAAGCGAAAGAAATTGAGATTAGTGATAGTGCCATTATCGGTATCATCCGCTATTACACCCGTGAAGCCGGGGTCCGTTCTCTGGAACGTGAAATCTCCAAGCTGTGCCGAAAAGCAGTGAAACAGCTATTGCTAAAAGAAGTTGTAGGTAAGGTCATTATCGATGATAAGAACCTTAATGAGTATCTTGGCGTACAGCGGTTCGATTACGGTAAATCTGCAGGTAGTAATCAGATTGGTCAGGTTACCGGCCTAGCTTGGACAGAGGTCGGCGGGGATTTACTCACCATAGAAACTGCCTCAGTCGTTGGTAAGGGGAAATTGACCTATACCGGCTCCCTGGGGGATGTGATGCAAGAGTCAATTCAAGCGGCAATGACCGTGGTGCGTTCGCGTAGTGAAAAATTACGTATTAACGATGATTTTCATGAGAAACGTGATATCCACGTGCATGTTCCTGAAGGTGCGACACCCAAAGACGGTCCAAGCGCAGGTATAGCCATGTGTACGGCACTGGTTTCTAGCCTTACCGGTAATCCGGTACGCGGCGATGTTGCGATGACAGGTGAGATCACCCTACGTGGTGAAGTACTACCTATTGGTGGTCTTAAAGAAAAACTTTTGGCGGCTCATCGTGGTGGTGTTAAGCGGGTTTTGATTCCTTATGAGAACGAACGTGACCTTGCAGACATACCTGACAACGTTATTGGCGACCTAGAAATACACCCCGTACGATGGATTGACGAGGTGTTAACTTTAGCGTTAGAGCATGATCCGCAAGGATTTTGTGTAAAAAATTAGCTCATATCACCAAAAGAGGAAAAAAAATCCGATTTTTTTAAAAAAGTACTTTTAAATGTTAAAAACTGTGGTAGCCTAACTACGTTGATTAGCTATAAAGCAGTGTTGGCGCTAGGTTGCGGCAAATTCTCTTTTTAGAGCAACACAATTAAAATGTCATTATACAATGTTGTGTAATGACCAATAAAAAAAGATACAGTCCAGGACG
>Ga0209395_1001633_pt1 | contig 31006 bp, 28 predicted proteins | sample GOMGulsemesocosm_3_FD_184635 | JGI IMG/M metagenome (GOLD analysis project Ga0209395, IMG submission 184635) | Methane-oxidizing microbial communities from mesocosms in the Gulf of Mexico - GOM9D Gulf of Mexico (SPAdes) (version 2) | ecosystem: Environmental > Aquatic > Marine > Cold seeps... | reverse complement strand
AGTTTACTCGCGGTAACCAAACTCGCGCAGCAAACTTATTAGGCATCAACCGTGGTACATTACGCAAGAAACTAAAAAAATACGGCATGAACTAAGACTGGATTTCCAGTCAGTTTATCGCATCTAGGTAAAAGCCCAATCAGTGAAAATTGATTGGGCTTTTTTTTGTTTATCGACACCGATGTGTACCCTAATATCAATAGCATTAATTAATTGAGCACTTGTATTGGCATTTTTTCCTACCTCTTTCGTTAATTAATACAAAAGGTGTTATGGTTTTATTATATAAATCATAATATAACCAAACATTAGATAGGTCGCATGCGAGTATACTTAATCATCATCTTTCTTTTTATAATGCTGCCGATAAATTCCGGTGCCACAGAGAGCACTCTTTCTCAAACTCAACAGAAGACTATCGAGCGATTGCTGTTGGATGCCGAGCAACTCATTGATTCAGATATACCGCAAGCACAGCGACTAATAGACGTTATAGCAAGCCAGCTTAAAAACTCTAACAACACCAATCAACATGCGACACTCAATAACCTGCAAGCTTATATTTATATCTTAACTCGACAATATGAGCGGTCTTTAAAACACCTCAAATTAAGTAACAAAATATCATTAGCGACCAACAATCGATATGAACTGGCAGAATCAATACGGTTAGAAGCCGTACTTTACTCTATCACCAATCTTCCCGAAGAAAGCATCATCTTATTCTTAGAGGCCTTATCAATACACCGAGAGCTACAGTCAGAAAAAGTGATCAATTCTCTCCAAGGTATTAGCTTGTATTACCGAAACAAGGAAGCGTACAAAGAGTATCAAGAGTATGGAGAACTCATACTCGACCACCCCATCACCAAAACTAGCAAGAAATATCAAGGGATCGCACAATACACCATCGGTGAAGGCTTACTTAAGCAAGGGCACTACGAACGCGCTAGGGTTCATTTATTGGCGTCAATTACCTCACTGGCTAGCATTTCATCAGCGTGGATTAGCGAAGTACATATTACATTAGCGGAATTAGAGTTACTCACTGGCGAAAACGAAAAAGCCTTGGAAATTGTCTCCGCGAGCAAAATAATGGCACAACAACATGGGTATTTAGTCGCTCAGACCCAAGCCGACCTGCTCATTGCCAGAATCTATCAAGCGATGGGAGATAATGATCAGGCAGTTTCCACACTAACGATATTATTGCCTAACGCCATTAAGTACAAAGATCAGGTGGGCGAACAAAAAGTACATCAAATGCTTGCGCAGTTATTTGAGCAATCAGAAAATTTCGAAGCAGCGCTCTACCATCAAAAATCCTCTAAACGTATTGATGACGACATTCATGCCCGAAGTCAGCAAGCAAAATCGATGTTTCATCGCGCACGATTAGATTCAGCACAACAAGAACAACAAATAAAACAGCTAACGAATAAGCAAGTGATCCATACGCTGCAACGTGAACAAAGCCAGCGCACTTCCATGATGCGCGATATCATTATCGCGCTATTCATACTGATACTAATCTGTTTAGTGTACTACGCTGTACGTGTGCGAAGAGTGAAGGAAGAGATGGAACGATTAGCGACTCAAGCGCAAAGTGCCAATAACGCCAAGAGTAACTTTCTTGCCAAGATGAGTCACGAGATACGTACGCCAATGAATGCCATCATCGGCCTCAGTCAGCTCACGCTCAAAGAAAAACTAAGCCCGAAACAACGCGACAATATCACTATGGTTCATGCGTCGTCGCAGTCATTGCTCACGCTATTAAATGACATCTTAGATTTTTCAAAAATAGAGGCTGAGAAGCTCGAGCTTGAACATGCAGAGTTTCTGCTAAGTAACTCATTTGAACGACTATTAAATGTGTGTAATTTTAGTGCACAAGAAAAACAGTTAAGTCTAAATATTAATATCGATAGCGATGTGCCAAATGCATTCTTAGGGGATGCCTTACGCCTCGAACAAATATTAATAAACTTGGTCAATAACGCGATAAAGTTCACCGAACAAGGCGATATTACGATTCAAGTAGCACTCACTACCAAGACAATATCGACCAGTACATTGGCCTTCTCAGTGAAAGATAAAGGGATCGGTATTGCCGACGAACAATTAGACCGACTGTTTAAAGCATTTTCACAAACAGATAATTCAGTGACCAGGCGTTATGGTGGCACGGGGCTGGGCTTAGTGATCTGTAAAGAATTGGTTGAACTGATGGCGGGAGACATATCAGTAACAAGTGAACTCGGCAAAGGTTCCTGTTTTAGTTTTAATGTCACCTTAGCTAATGATACACGACGTGAAAAAGCGTCGAGCCAATCTGGAGAGGTCAGTTTACATAAACTCAAGGTGCTCATTGTCGATGACAGCATGAGCTCTCGCACACTGCTAGCTGATATGCTAAAGAACATTGGTATTGATGCTCAACTAGCACACGGCGGTGTGGCTGCGCTAGAGATACTGAGGCAAGCAATCACAGCAAAACAAGCGTACGACGTAGTTCTAATGGATTGGCGGATGCCGGGTCTCGATGGATTCGAATCTATTCGGCTGATAAACCAAGTGGTTGCAGAGAATCTACCACATTTCATTTTGATCTCATCTTTTGATAAACGTGACGCCATCGAGCTTAGTCATCAAACACCCGTCGCAGACATTCTTGAGAAACCAGTCAAGATGACACAACTAACCGCAAGCCTAACCAAACTCTATTCGCAACCATCAGCGATCCTAGCAGAATCCACAAGCGAACCAGTGATCAATATTAATCCACTGCGCATTTTATTGGCGGAAGACAATCTCATCAACCAACACGTTATTAGAGGATTTTTAGAGGATCTCAATATTACAATTGATGCGGTAGAAAACGGGCTACTCGCCATTAAAGCTGTGCAATTTCACGACTATGACATGGTATTAATGGACGTGCAGATGCCTGAGATTGATGGTTTGAACGCTGCTAAAATAATGCGAGAGCAGCTCCATATTACCATACCGATCATCGCGATGACCGCCCACAGCACCAAACAAGATATAGAGAATAGCTTAGCCGCTGGCATGAATGTTCATTTAACCAAACCGGTCGATTCATCACGGCTGATATCAGTGATCGAAGAGTACCGAATGAAATAGATTAACTGAATTTCAATGTGATTGTATTTATACGTGAACTCACCTATGCTGACCGCCTAATGACTCAGCAGTACACATCATGAACGACTCACCAAAAACATTGTTTGTAAAAGGCATTATCGATGCGCTACCGCTGATTGTGGGAGGCGTTCCCTTTGGTATTATCTTTGGCACGCTGGCACTCAATGCCGGGCTAGACAGCTGGCAAACGATCGGGCTTTCCAGCATTGTTTTTGCGGGCTCTGCACAATTTGTTGCCGTTGGAATGATTGCCGCAGGTACCTCACTGGGGTTTATAGTTGGGGCGACATTAATTGTTAACTTGCGCCATTTAATCTACGCTGCCAGCTTACTACCGCACATCAAACATTTACCACAACGCTGGCGGATCCCATTGGGATTTTTTCTTATTGATGAAGTCTATGCCGCCACCTACCCCAATTATTTAAAGAATGCTAACAGCAATAATCATTGGCACTATCTCGGCGTTGGGGTCGCATTCTATCTATCATGGAACATTGCGACTGTCGTCGGCATCTTGTTTGGTGCCAATATCGAGGGCATTGCCGATTGGGGCTTAGATTTTGCGATGTCAGCAACGTTTATCGGTATGGTTATGCCACATCTTATTAATAAACCGATGGTCGCCGGTGTCTTAACGAGCGCGGTGCTCGCCGTCGTGACCTATTCACTACCGCATAAAATTGGTCTAGTCATCGCATCAGTTGCAGGCATGGCGGTCGGTTATGCCTTAGAGCAACGCTTATCAGAAAAGGAACGCTCATGAGCCTCAATATTTGGCTACTCATCGCGTTAATGGCGGTTGTGACATTTGGTATTCGTTATGCCTTATACGCACGAGCTAACGCCGTCACCTTGCCGCCTAAATTAGAACGAGCGTTAAAATATAGTGCGCCTTGTGTCTTAACTGCGATTTGGGTTCCAGCCGTGATGATGCCGCAAGGGGAATTAGCGTTAACCGCTAATAATCCATATCTAGTAGGCGCCACCGTTGCTATCGTTGTTGCGCTATGGAAAAAGAATGTGCTGCTGACCATAGTCACTAGCATGTTATGTTTCTTCGCCTATAAATGGTTAGTACTATAATTTGCCACGACTAAACCGCGCGCGTTGAAGCTATTTGTAAAAAAATCGCTAAATAATGAATATATTTGCCACATAGATCACGTTTTCTTGTAAAATAGCGCCAAAAATTGTGTGCTAGCTCGCTAAAAGCATCAGAAAACGAAGTTATCAGGATATTCAATTTACTAACAGATTGAATAGCCTAATAATTTACTATTTAACTTTGACCTATGAGGCTCCTCCACCATGTCAGCATCAAGACCTATCAAACGCGCTTTACTGAGCGTTTCAGATAAAAACGGTATCGTAGAATTCGCTCGTTCGCTTAGCGAAAAAGGCGTTGAAATTCTATCCACTGGCGGTACTGCCAAATTGCTGGAAGCTAACGGAATAGCAACCATTGAAGTGTCGGACTACACCGGACACCCAGAAATCATGGATGGCCGCGTCAAAACATTGCACCCTAAAGTGCATGGTGGCATTTTAGCGCGTCGTGGTATCGATGAAGCGGTAATGGTCCAAAACGACATCAAGCCGATCGACATGGTGGTTGTTAACCTTTATCCATTCGCTGATACTGTGGCGAAAGAAGGTTGTTCATTAGCTGATGCTATCGAAAATATCGATATCGGCGGACCGACCATGGTACGTTCAACAGCTAAAAACCATAAAGACACTACCATTGTTGTTAACGCTGCCGATTATGATCGCGTGATTGCGGAAATGAACGAGAACGACGGCGCAACAACTTATCAAACACGCTTTGATTTAGCTATTGCAGCGTTTGAACATACCGCTGCATATGACGGCATGATCGCAAACTACTTCGGTACTATGGTTCCTTCACATCGCGAAGCAAGCAGCGAAGATTCTAAATTTGCACGTACTTTCAATACCCAACTGGTTAAGCAACAAGACTTACGCTATGGCGAAAATAGCCACCAGCAAGCGGCATTTTACGTTGATGCCAGCACCACGGAAGCGTCAGTTTCAACGGCGAAACAGTTACAAGGTAAAGCATTATCATTTAACAACATTGCCGATACTGATTCCGCATTAGAATGTGTTAAAGAGTTTGATCAACCAGCCTGTGTCATCGTTAAACACGCTAATCCATGTGGCGTTGCGATTGGTGATGACTTACTTAGCGCTTACGATCGTGCTTTTAAGACCGACCCGACATCAGCATTTGGTGGCATCATCGCATTTAACCGCGAGCTAGACGCTGTCACAGCACAAGCCATTGTTGACCGTCAGTTTGTCGAGGTGATTATTGCACCGAGTGTTGGCGATGACGTGCAACAAATTATTGCCGCGAAGAAAAATGTTCGTTTATTAGTGTGTGGCGAGTTTAGTACTAAGGCCGCTGATTTTGACTACAAACGCGTTAATGGCGGCATGTTAGTACAAGACAAAGACCTTGGCATGGTTGGCCTAGATGACTTAACCATCGTTTCTAAGCGTCAACCGAGTGAGAAAGAGTTAACCGACCTGATGTTCTGCTGGAAAGTAGCTAAGTTCGTTAAATCAAATGCGATTGTTTATGCCCGTGACGGCATGACTATTGGTGTGGGTGCTGGCCAGATGAGCCGCGTTTACTCAGCGAAAATTGCGGGTATTAAAGCCGAAGACGAAGGATTAGTTGTGCCGGGTTCAGTGATGGCCTCAGACGCATTCTTCCCATTCCGTGACGGCATCGATGCAGCAGCAGCTGCTGGCATCACTTGTGTGATTCAACCAGGTGGTTCGATTCGTGATGAAGAGATCATTGCGGCAGCTGATGAAGCCAACATGACGATGGTATTTACAAGCATGCGCCACTTCCGTCACTAAAACAGGTTTTTCTGCGCCAGATGACCTAATTTCGGTGTCGCAAGTGCTCACTTATTAACATAAGCTGGGCGCATGCTCCTAGAAATAAGGCCATCTAGCATTGAATATGTTTCAACAGATAGCTAAATTTCGGTGTCGCAAGTGCTCACTTATTAACATAAGCTGGGCGCACGCTCCTAGAAATAAAGCCCTCTAGCGTTACTATTCCATGGCAAGAGCGTTTTCAGCAATTAGCCGAAAACGACAGAGATATCGGTACATGTGAAGTAAACCGTATTTTTCATGGACGAAAAATTGAGCGTATATGGACATATTCACAGCGTGTTTACGTAATATGTGTCGATATCTAGATGATGCTATTGCCGAGGTTGAAACCCACAATTTTCATAGAGTTTGTAAATTCTCCGACAGATAGTAAAGTTTAGAGCAAGTGCTGACTTATTAATATAAGCCGCTCTTAGAAATTAAGACCATCTATCGTTGAGATATTCAGTTTTTTATTTGAGGTTATAAAATGAACGTATTAATTATTGGTAGTGGTGGTCGTGAGCATGCGTTGGCATGGAAAGTGGCCCAGTCGGCTAAAGTCGCCAAGATTTTTGTGGCGCCAGGTAATGCTGGTACGACACTAGAAGACAAAGTAGAGAATGTCGCTATCGATGTTTGTGATATCAACGGCTTAATCGCGTTTGCTAAAGCCAACGATGTCACGATGACTATCGTCGGTCCTGAAGCGCCATTGGTTATCGGTGTGGTGGATGCCTTTGAAGCAGCGGGTTTAGACTGCTTCGGCCCACGCGAAGGTGCTGCTCAGCTTGAAGGCTCAAAAGCATTTACCAAAGACTTCTTAGATCGTCAAAAAATTCCAACCGCTTGGTACCAAAATTTCACTGAAATTGAACCGGCTATCGCTTATGTGCGCGAAAAAGGTGCACCAATCGTTGTTAAAGCCGATGGCCTTGCTGCTGGTAAAGGCGTGATTGTCGCAATGACGCTTAAAGAAGCCGAAGATGCCATCACCGATATGCTCGCAGGTAATGCCTTTGGTGAAGCCGGTAGCCGCGTGGTTATCGAAGAGTTCTTAGATGGCGAAGAAGCGTCGTTTATTGTGATGGTTGATGGTGACAATGTATTAGCCATGGCAACTAGTCAAGACCATAAACGTGTTGGCAACGGCGATACAGGACCAAACACTGGTGGCATGGGCGCTTATTCTCCTGCCCCCGTGGTGACACCAGAAATGCATAACCGCATTATGGAACAGGTGATTTACCCAACAGTTAATGGCATGAAAGCTGAAGGAAATACCTATACTGGTTTCCTTTATGCTGGCCTGATGATCATGAGTGATGGCACCCCAAAAGTAATTGAGTACAACTGTCGCTTTGGTGATCCGGAAACGCAGCCTATTATGATGCGTTTGCAATCAGATTTAGTTGAACTTATCGAAGCTGCATTCGCTAAAAAACTTGATACCGTTGAAGCAAAATTTGACGCTCGCGCAGCCGTTGGTGTGGTGTTGGCTGCTGGTGGTTATCCTGCAAGCTATGCGAAAGGCGATATCATTAGCGGTATTGCACCAGCAACCTCTGACGCGAAAGTTTTCCATGCTGGGACTAAGATGCAAGGTAATGATGTAGTGACCGCTGGCGGCCGCGTATTATGTGCCACAGCGTTAGGTAACAGTGTGACCGAAGCTCAGCAACAAGCCTATGAACTGGCGAAACAAATTAGCTGGAACAAGGCATTTTATCGTACTGATATAGCCTATCGTGCGATATCTCGCGAACAGTAATCTGTCGGTGAAAGACAAAAAGGGCGCTCGTGTTTATCACTAGCGCCCTTTTTGATGCTTGAGAAATAATCATTTTAGGTGTATAAAAACAATAACTAATATTAATTCATTAGTTATTGTTTTCGCATAGTTAAAAGGATTTAAACTTGCACTCATCTCACGCACCAGCACTTGAAGTTAGTTCACTAGCCCAGCGACTCAATAAAAAATTCGTCTTGGTGAGTAGTGCTGTTCTGCTCTTAGTCTTTATTACCTTTGTCACCTTCGATCATTTCAGCTATCGCAGCGAGCTGGCTAGTCAGGTCAATGCGATCACGCAAGTTGCGGCGAACAACAGTCAGGGTGCACTCTCGTTCATGGACAAGGAGGCTGCTGATTCAGTCCTTTTGTCTTTGCAGCATTACTCCCACATCCGACATGCCGCATTACTTACACCTGATTTTTCCATTTTTAGCCAATACAATAATAATTGGCTAAATCAGGTCAATACCCGGATCATTCCCGGCAATATATTTATCGACGATCTATACATCGAAATTTATCAACCGATCATTTGGGATAACGAAGTTATTGGTCATCTTTTTGTCGTCTCTGATCTGGATAAATTAAGCGAACGTAAGGTCAACTTTGCATTGCTAGCACTCGCCGTATTAAGCTTTGCGTGGGCACTCTCGCTATTTTTGTCGCGACGAATAATTAGAAAAATTACCCAACCAATCTATCAATTAGTCGACTTTGTTACACAACGAGGTCTTGATCATGATTATGAAAAACGTGCACCACTGGGCAAACTGTCTGAAATAAACACCCTAGTTAACGGCGTCAACTCAATGCTTAGTGCTATCTCACACACGCAGAAAGCATTAAAGGTTAGCGAAGAGCGTCTATCGTTGGCACTCATTGGTGGCGGCGAAGGGCTGTGGGATTTCGATTTGGTCAATAATCAATTATTTCTCGATAAATACTCTTGCGCCGTACTGGGTATGTCACAGGATCAAACGATATTAAACGGCCAGCAATGGCACCGGATGATCCATCCTAAAGACTTGAGTAAATTTAGACTTTATACCTATAAGTTTATCGAGAAACATGACATACACTACCAAATAGAGTTTAGGGTACAGGGGGAGATTGATTGGGTTTGGCTTAAATTATTAGGCGAAATATCACATTCAGATGAGCACCAAGTTCCTCAGAGAATGACTGGGACATTAGTTGATATCACCGCTCAACGTACCGCGGAAGAACAAATTAAGCTCTACGCCTCGGTGTTTGACAACACCAGTGATGCGATTGTTATTCTTAATTCATCATTGAATATTATCGCCGTTAATCAGTCGTTTAGTAAAATAACGAAATACTCACGTGAAGAGATGGACAGCCAACCGTTGTCTATTTTGCACCATGGCGATTCTAGCCAAGAGATTCAACAGCAACTGCGGGTAACTGGTAGCTGGTCCGGTGAAGTGAAGGACAAACGCAAAGATGGCAGTGAATACGTCTTAGAGCTCGCGTTAAACACGGTCACACCCACCAGTGAACAAGAATTTAATTATATTGTCGCGGTTTTCTCAGACATTACTGAACGTAAACAGACCGAAGACGAGCTGTTTTTTATGGCCAATTACGACGCCTTAACCAAACTGCCCAATCGAGCTATGTTTAGTAATATGCTCAACGGCGCAATTGCTAGTGCCAAACGTAACAATAGTAAAATAGCCCTACTATTTATTGATTTAGACAAGTTTAAGCAAGTTAATGACACCCTCGGTCACGATGCTGGTGATGAGTTATTGATCCAATCGGCACAGCGTTTTAAGTCACAACTTCGGGCAACTGACAACGTGGCGCGTTTAGCGGGTGATGAGTTCACCATAATTCTAGAAGATATTAACGACTCGAGAGAAATCTATACCATTGCTAGCGCGATACAAAAAGACTTCCAACGCAGCTTTGATATTATGGCTCAAACTGCCAATATTGGAACAAGCATTGGGATTAGTATTTACCCCAATGACGGCGATAACGCTGACAAATTACTTAAAAATGCCGATACCGCGATGTATTTTGCCAAAACAAATGGCCGCAATAGCTTTCACTTCTTCGATCAAACCATGAATGCTCAGGCAGAGCGCCGTAATCTGCTAGAGTTTGAATTACGCCAGGCGCTTGAGAACAATCAAATCCGTATTCACTATCAGCCAAAGATTGATACATCGACCATGAAGGTATGGGGTTTTGAAGCGCTCGCTCGGTGGGAACATCCGACCCAAGGTGAAATATCGCCGTTTGAGTTTATTCCCATCGCCGAAGAGGCCGGCTTGATTAGAGAGATCGGACTCTATGTCTTCGAGCGTGCCACCATACAATTGCAACAATGGCATACCCAAGGCTACGTTGGCTTACACATGGCGGTCAACGTGTCGGCGCGAGAATTTCAACTATCTGATTACCCGATAGAAATAGCTAAAGTACTCAACAGCCTAACCATTAACGCTAAGTTTATTGAGCTAGAGCTCACCGAAAGCATTGTGATGGAAAATCCTCAGAAGATGACGCTAATGCTCGATGTCATTAAAAATCTTGGCTTGTCATTATCGATTGATGATTTTGGCACCGGATACTCATCGTTAAGCTACCTACAACGGCTTCCTGTTGACGTGCTTAAGGTTGATCAGTCTTTTGTCCGTGACATCGAAGACAAACCGCACAGCGCGTCGATTGCTAAGGCTATTATTTCAATGGCCCACAGTCTGGGGTTAACCGTTGTCGCAGAGGGTGTCGAGACCAAGGCGCAACTCGAATTTTTTATCCAGCAACGATGCGCCCTAATTCAAGGTTACTATTTTAGTAAGCCATTGCCGGTAGCTCAGGCGCAAGAATACTTACAACAGCATGCCATTAAGCATCCTAGAGAACATCATGAGTATCAGGATTAAGCTCATCACGCGCTCAGTAAAATCTGTCGCCATTACCGCATTAGCAATTGTCTCGCCAATGGCTTATTGCGCTAATGACAATTTAACATCAATGACAGACGCATCCTTGGAGGAGTTGCTTGATGGTCAAGCTAGTTCAGCGCTAGAAGCACCTTTAAACTTACTATCTCCCCAAAGCTTTCGCCTTAGTATTCGCCCACAGCACATTGCATTAGGTAACATTCAACATAATGACAACGATATTGCTCAGCAAGAATTACTCAATCTGGGTTATCACAATGCGCCACAAGCACTCGCCATCGACCGCCTAAATCTTACTGTCTGCTATGGCGTTAATGATTGGCTTAGTACTCAATTAAACACCAGTTTTCAACGCAGAAACTTAACCAACCGTTCGCTCAATCAATCCAACAATGGGATATCGGATACGCAAATAATTAGCCATGTATTACTTTTTCGAGACAGCCGTTTTCATAATGAACACAGCTTTGTTCTCAAGCTCGGTGTTTCACTGCCAACGGCAAGCATCAGCGACAATGATGAGCCACTACCATTCCTTTTAGAGTTAGGCAGTGGTACGACCGATGCTATTATCGGACTGAGTTATGCCAACAATAGCGGATCTTGGAGTTGGGGGGCGCAATCTGAAGTCCGTCTGCCACAGGGCAACAATGATGCAGGGTATCGTCTCGGCCGGCGTCACGTGAATAAGGTTTGGCTCAATCTACTTGCGAGCGAACAACTATTAATATCCACCAGCATCATCGCAACCAAAGACAGCTCAATCAAAGGAACACATCAAAATTATGACGCTAAAATGTTAATTAGCTCTCCCGCTTATACACCTGATAATATGATCCAACACAGCGTTAACGTTGAGCTAAGCGGTCAATATCAATTACAATCTTACCCGAACCACCAATTGACATTTACCGCTACGATACCATTATCACAGCAAGTTTCAGGAATTGGCCTCGTCGAACAATGGCGAACGTCGTTAGGCTGGCAGGTAGATTTCTAGATGCACACATTGATGAAACGTCCTACAAGATGGCGATGGCTTATTGCTATCATCAGTATGTCTACGTTGAGTAGTGCATCAACGCTGCAACGTAATGACGATCTAAAAATTGCGCTAATCTATCAGTTTGCTAAATATACTCGCTGGCCAGCATCTGATCATGTCCACATGACATTTTGTACCTTAGGCGCACAACCATTCCATGAGCGTATGAATCAGCTCATGGGGAAAAAGGTAGCGGGGAAAACAATTTCTTCGCGTCACTTAGTCACCATAGAACAAGTCGCGACTCATCAGTGCCAAGTGATTTACATTGCTGATAGTTATGAAGATGAACTGGGATCGATATTTTCTTACCTTTCCGGGAAGCCAATACTCACGGTCAGTGCCATCGAGGATTTCACGCTTAAGGGGGGCATGATCAACTTCGTTGACAAAGCACAGAAACAACGCTTTGAGATTAGCCGTCGTGCGACCCAAAAAACTGGGCTCAGTTTAAGTTCTAAATTACTTCAAGTGGCTCATATTACTGATTAATCGAATCCTGTAATAGTTCAGGTCACGCTAAGGGGGTTATTAGCGCTACTAGTGCCAAAGCTACAGCGAAGAGAAACAAAAGTATGCGGCGCATGGGGAGACTCCCTGCCTAATATTTAATCCACTCTATCGATAATTTGCGCCAGATCAAATAATCCTAACGATACTTTGCTATGTTATACCCAAACTTCTTGAAAATTTATTCAGTAAAAGGAGGTTAAATATTGCACGACACGTTAATCAAGCTATTCAAGTCTCTCGTTGGCAGTATCCGTGATCTGAGCCCTATTATCGCGGTGGTATTATTCTTCCAATTAGTAGTGCTACAACAACCATTACCCAATATCGCCCAACTTTTGGTGGGCGTACTCTTTATCTTACTCGGTCTTACATTCTTCATTCATGGTCTTGAACAAGGTCTCTTTCCGATAGGCGAATCGATGGCGCATGCCTTTGCCAAAAAAGGCAGCGTGCCATGGCTATTGGTATTCGCTTTCGCACTGGGTTTTGGCACCACGGTTGCCGAGCCTGCGTTAATCGCCGTGGCAGCAGAAGCCGCGAAAGTCGCCGCTAATGGCCAACTGATCGACGTGACTGAATCAGCAATGGCTGAATATGCCAACGGATTAAGATTTAGTGTCGCATTAAGCGTTGGCATCGCGATTTTACTCGGGGTGCTGCGCATCCTTAAAGGCTGGCCAGTGCAATGGTTTATTATTGGCGGCTATCTATTAGTCGTCATCATGACTGCTTTTGCACCACAAGAAATTATTGGCATCGCCTATGATTCAGGTGGCGTCACCACATCAACGATTACGGTGCCATTAGTCACGGCCTTAGGGGTCGGATTAGCTTCCTCGATTAAGGGCCGCAACCCAATGATCGATGGCTTTGGCTTAATCGCCCTTGCATCACTTACCCCTATGATCTTCGTCATGGCTTATGGGATGATTGTCTTATGATATTAAGCGAGATTCTTCAGCAAATAATCGATACAACCCTCGCTACGATACAGGATGTGTTACCGATAGTTGCTATTTTGTTCGGTTTCCAATTTGCCGTGATCCGCAAGCCAATTCCAAATTTCAGCCGCGTTATTATCGGTTTCGTGTGGGTGTTAATCGGCTTGTCGCTCTTTCTCATCGGACTCCAATGGGCTCTTTTCCCCCTCGGGCGCTTGATGGCACAACAACTTACCGATCCTGCCTTTTTAGCAGGTTCGGATACTATTGAATTGTTACTCGATTGGACCGATTATTATTGGGTCTATCTCTTCGCCTTTCTGATTGGTTTTGCCACCACCATCGCAGAACCATCACTGATGGCAGTGGCGATCAAAGCTAATGAAGTCTCTGGTGGTTCAATTGGAGTCTGGGGATTGCGTCTGTCGGTCGCATTTGGTGTTGCGATTGGCATTTCTGTTGGCTGTTATCGCATCGTTGTTGGCGATCCTATTCATTATTATATTATGACGGGGTATGTCATCGTCGTGCTGCAGACATTCGTCGCCCCAAAGCTCATTATCCCACTCGCGTACGATTCTGGCGGAGTGACAACATCGACCGTCACTGTGCCACTTGTCGCGGCACTAGGGCTAGGTTTAGCAGAAACCGTACCGGGGCGAAATCCGCTCATCGATGGTTTTGGCTTAATCGCTTTCGCCAGTTTATTTCCGATTATGTCGGTAATGGCTTATGCACAAATAACGCAAAAAATTAATACAAAAAAAAACCATGAATCACCAGAAAAATAATGGACATATATTATGCATTTTAAACTAATTATTGTATTCAACGAAGACAGCCGTACTGACAAAATAATGGATGCGGCTCGCGCTGCTGGTGCCACAGGCGCAACGATCATCAATAATGCACGCGGTGAAGGACTCACCCAGTCGAAGACATTTTTTGGGCTGACACTAGACACCCAGCGAGACGTCTTACTATTCATTGTCGAGGAGCACCTTAGTCGTCAAATTCTTGAGAAAATCAACGCCGTTGGTAAGTTCGATGACAAGCCGGGCTCGGGGATTGCAATTCAAATCGATGTTGAAGATGCTGTTGGCGTAAACCATCAAATTAATCAATTAAAATCAACGCTGGAGAATGAGCTGTGAACACAACCCCAACCGTAAAGTCACAAGATGTCATGTCGAACAACTACGTCACGTTAGACGGTATGGCAACCGTGCGTGAGGCTATTGATGCCATGCGCCAACACAATACCGATGTCATTATTGTCAATAAACGCACAGAGCATGATGCTTATGGAATCTTAGTGTTAGCCGATGTCGCCAAACAGGTGCTGGCTAAAGACCGTTCACCCGAGCGGGTTAATATTTATGAGATCATGTCTAAACCGTTAATTTCAGTACCGCCACAGATGGATATACGTTATTGCGCGCGGTTGTTTGAGCGTTTTGGTATCTCTTATGCACCCGTGATTGAAAATGAGCAAGTGATGGGACTAGTGGGTTATCGAGAGATCGTATTACAGCAACCATAAATGGTAGCAAGGTGATCGCTTGCTACCATTTAACTTTTAGACGCCAGCCTCGTCAACCGCAATGACTTCTGTTTCTTGTAGCGCACAGTCGATCCACTTTTTCATTGAGGACAAACCACAAATCCTATCGGCATAAGCCTGCGCTTCGGGTGTTAGCTCTATCCCATAGGTGATAAACCGCATCACTACAGGCGCGAACATACAATCTGCAATTGAGAATTCACCACCGAGCCACGGACCACCACTTTGTTCGAGCGCATTACTCCACAACTGTTGCACTTGCGAAATATCACGCAATGCCTCGGTTGATAGATCTAAACGACGTTTGGCACGAATATTCATTGGCATTTCATTGCGCATCGCGCCAAAGCCACTATGCATTTGTGCGCTAATAGAACGTGCTAATGCCCGATTACCGAGCGATTGTGGCCAGCCGCGCCCTTGTAGATACTGATCATTGATGTGCTCACAAATCGCTAGCGAGTCCCACACGGTGACTTCACCATCAATTAACACTGGCACCTTACTGGCACTCGAATATTGCCCTAAGCGTTGGCTAAGCTGCGTTGGTGCGAGACTCACCATGACTTCTTCAAACGTAATACCGAAGTAATCTAATAATAACCAGGGCCTAAGCGACCACGTCGAATAATTTTTATTGCCGATAACCAGTTCCATCACATTTCCCCTCCATTATAAAAAAAGCAGCCGAAGCTGCTTTTCATCATAACCTCTTAAGGTTACTTGTGAAACGGTCGTGACAACTCATTAACCGCTTTAATGAATGCGCCAGCATTTTCTGGGTCTACATCCAAGTGAATGCCATGGCCTAAATTAAAGACGTGACCGGTATTATCATGACCAAATTTCTCAAGAATGTGCTGCACTTCCTGACCGATACGTTCTGGTGATGCATATAGCATTGAAGGATCCATATTACCTTGCAGTGCAACTTTATCACCGATGCGCGCTTTCGCTTCATCGATATCGATAGTCCAATCAAGTGCCACGGCATCACAACCTGTGGCTGCAATCTCTTCAATCCATTGGCCACCGTTTTTGGTAAACAATGTCACAGGAACACGGCGACCCTCGTTTTCACGGGTTAGCGCATCGACAATTTTAGCCATGTAGCGTAGAGAAAATTCACGATAATCACGCGGTGATAAGATGCCGCCCCACGTATCGAAAATCATTACCGACTGAGCACCAGCTGCAATTTGCGCGTTCAGATACAAGATCACTGAATCGGCTAACTTATCGAGTAATAGATGCATTGTTTTTGGTTCAGCAAACATCATTTTTTTCACTTTAGTGAAGGCTTTAGATGTCCCGCCCTCAACCATATAAGTAGCTAACGTCCATGGACTACCCGAGAAACCAATCAATGGCACATCGCCATTTAGACCTTTACGAATAGTGCGCACTGCGTTCATCACGTAGCCTAACTCACCTTCAGGATCTGGAATACCAAGCTTCTCAACATCACGATGACAGGTCAACGGACGATCAAAGACTGGACCTTCACCCGTTTCAAAACGCAGGCCTAAGCCCATTGCATCTGGAATGGTTAGGATGTCGGAAAAGAGAATAGCAGCATCGAGATCGTAGCGGCGTAATGGCTGTAAGGTAACTTCACAGGCAAAATCGGCATCGCGGCATAGCGACATAAAGTCACCGGCGTGAGCGCGTAATTCACGATACTCTGGTAAATAACGACCTGCTTGGCGCATCATCCATACTGGGGTTTGATCCACTGGTTGCTTTAAAAGCGCACGAAGATAGCGATCGTTCTTTAACTCTGCCATTAATTAGTCCTACATTGAATATGATAATTTGACGATATTGTACCATCGCCCTAGCGAAAAACACTACCCTAGATCAACTATTTGAGAGCAGTAACACGGCGAGCGATTATTATAAATTAAGAACCAAGATGAGTTGATAGTAATAAGTAGACATCGGCTATGGCAAATCACCTAAAAACGCTCAGCCCGCCGTTAACCCGCCGATGGGGGCTTGGACTGGCATCCCTGCCAGTGACAACAGCTCTAACGTTAGCTAATTCGCCATCAATCAAGCTGAGGGAGAGTTAAGCACATAGTCAATCATCTCTCGGGCGATGGTGTGATATCCGGGGATCGGTGGCAAATTATCCTTGTGATACCAATTAGCGGCGATCAGCTCGTTCGGCTCTACGACTATGTCACCACTGACATAGTCGGCAATAAAACCAATCATCATGTTATGAGGAAATGGCCATGGTTGAGAGCCAAAGTAGCGTAAGTTGTTCACCTTAAGACCTACCTCTTCAAATATTTCTCGTTCCACGCATTGCTCGAGCGTTTCACCAGCTTCAACAAAACCTGCCAAAATGGAATAGATCCCGCCTTTGTTGCGTTTATTTTTCGCCAGTAATATCTGGCCATCTTTCACCACAGCCATAATCACCGCAGGAGATAAACGTGGATAAGCGCGATGGCCGCAAGACTTACATTGCTTAGCCACCTCCCAGGTAATACTAAACATGCGTTCGCCACATTGGCCACAAAACTGATGGGTTCGAATAAAGTGTGCTACCTGACAAGCGCGTCCTGCAATGAGCCCTAGCTCAGAGGGAACATTGTTAAGGACAAAACGCATGTCGAGCCATTCGCCGCCGACAAAATTAATATCTTGATGCTGTAAATCGACCAAAATACAGGGTTTACCCTGATAATAATCCAACAGATAACTTGGCGCTTGTCGGTCAAATGAAAAATTAAGTGATTGCAATGAGGCACAGGTAAACCGTGAGCCCTCCATCAACCACAATTTATCGTCACGACAAAATAACCACCACGCTGAGCGATACTCATTCAGATTTTTTATTTTTTTCATGAAATCACTCTAATTTTTTGCAACAGCTTGCGCTCACCACTTTTGCCCAAAATAAACTTTAGGACTATAAAAAAAATAGAACCATCCTAAATACCTACATCGCAACTAATGAAATTTCATTACTCTAATATGCATAGGTGAATTTTACAGTCTGTTAGATATTGATCAATATCATGATGAAAAAACATTGATTTAAACATCGCCTTACCTTAACTTAATACAAGGTCAATGAAAAAGGAGACTCTTCATGCTAGACAAAATTGAACAGGCGCAGCAGCAATGGGGAGGTTCGAATGAGCTTATCGATACCTGGCTCAATAAGCGACAAGAACTTATTATTAATTACTGTCAGATTGCCGGCATTCCGCCGTACGGTGAAAATACAGAGCACTTACCTGCGATCAATGATGTTACCGAGTTTTGTAATCGGTTGATCGATTATGTGTCAACCGGGCACTTTGAAGTGTATCGGGAAGTTGTTTCGCAGTGTGAAACACACGGTCAAGACAGCCTAATTCAAGTTAAGGACGTATTGCCAAGCATTACTCAATCGACTGAGATGATTGTCGAATTCACCGACAAGTATGCCGAATCATCCGCCGATGATATGCCCTGCTTAGACAAGCACCTATCAACGTTGATCGATGGCCTAGAGCAACGGTTCGCCTTAGAAGACCAATTACTGGCAAATTTACACGAGAAGCACAGCTCGCCCGCTTAATATCAGTTATCTAATCTTTGATCAAAAAATCCAGCAGATGCTGGATTTTTTATGCCTTACACAAAACACTATTTCTCTGCAGGGGCTTCGGCTTTAGCTACTTCGATCAACTCTACTTCAAATACGAGTGTTGAATGAGCAGGAATGCTACCTGTCGCGCGTGCACCATAAGCAAGATCTGAAGGGATGGTGAATTTGAATTTCGCACCTGGCGACATTAGTTGAACGCCTTCAGTCCAACCAGCAATAACGCCGCCTAATGGGAACGTTGCAGGTTGACCACGATCATATGAACTATCAAATGGCGAACCATCAGTTAGTGTACCTTTGTAATGTACAGTAACGTTATCAGCAGCCGTCGGCTTGTCACCTTCGCCAGCAGTAAGTACTTCATACTGTAAACCTGATTCAGTCGTTGTAACACCTTCTTTCTTAGCATTTTCAGCCAAGTAAGCAACACCAGCCTCTTTCGCTTTAGCGGCATCGGCTTCTGCTTTAGCAGCACTTACTTCACTAAGTTTTTTATCGAATGCCATTAATGCGGCTTTCACCTCATCTTCACTCATGGTCGCCGTACCGGCTACGCCATCAGTAAAACCTTGAATAATAAGGCTCTTATCTGTAGTTAAGCCTAATTCACTCTGCTGGTCGATGCTCTTATTAATATAAGTAGCGACTGAAACACCAATCGCATAAGCCGCTTTTTGATCTTCCGTTTTAAGCTCGACTGCCGCTTTCTCTACCGGTGCTTCTACTTTTTTTTCATTACATGCTGTTACCGCAAATAGTGCCGCTGCTACCGCAGAAATTTTTAACATTTTATTCATGGAAAATCCTTTAAAATAGAGTGATACATCACCAACGCGATGCGTAATTTGTTTTTATGATAGCTTTTATGCCATATACTAGGCTATTGATTCAAGCTTTTTACTCAGATATATCTTGATTACACCACTTTTGCCCCATATCATCTAATATTATGAGACGAAATCATTCTTCTATTGATTATTACTATTGGTGAAAGTTCATGACTAAAAAGATATTTATCATCCTAGTAACACTATTATTGGTTTCTTGTAGTAATCAAGACACACCTGATAAAAAGTGGCTACACGCCAGCTCAGGAGCATTAGCAGCGACGATCTCAAACGATGGCAGTTTAGCGTTAGTATCATCGAGTTTTCATGACATTATTCTCTGGGATCTCATTAGCAACACCCAAAAACATCGCTGGGCGCAAGGTGAACAAAATTTAGTGTTATTTACCGCGCTATCACCAAATAATAAATATGCCGTCACCGCGGAGGATGAAGCGTTTGCCGTATGGGATGTCGAAAGTGGTAAATCACTTACCTATACCAAACTACGTAATTCGAGTATTCGTGATATCGCCGTGGCCAATAATGGCGATATCTTAATAGGTAAAGTCAATGGGGTGGTTGTTCACGTCAATATATTTAGCGGTCGCCGGATTGAGTTTTTTGGTCATAGCGAAAAAGTAAATTCCGTGGCTATCTCCGCTAACGGCCGCTACGCACTCACGGGCGCTAGCGATTATTCAGCGCTATTTTGGGACACAAAAACAGCACAGGTCATTCAACGCTACATTCATCCCACTCGAGTCACCAAGGTTGCCTTAGATCCCAATGCTAAATATGCGTTCAGCGCTGGTAGTCAAAAAGTATCGGCTATTTGGCAATTAACCGATGGTAAGGAAGTAAGTCGTCTCGACTACATTTCTCGCTCTCGTATTTTCAGCGCCGTCAGTTTTTCAAGAGATGGCAGCCAGCTTTACACTGGTAGTCCCGGTCGTCTGCTAAATCGCTGGGATGTTGCGACCGGTAGCCAGCTCGAGCAATGGAAAGTCACCCCGCGTAAAGATTCACGCCCAGTAAGTTCAGTAATACTTGCGATAAGCGAGACAAAATCAGGTAACATAATCACTGAAAGCAGTTCAGGCTATGCTGAATTTTGGCAACATGGCAGCGGCCATTAATTAAAGAATCAACCAATGAAAGAATTAGAAAACAGATTAAACGATATCGAGATGAAAGTAGCTTTTCAGGAAGACACCATCAATGAACTCAGTGATGAAATCTTATTACTGAACGAATTGGTCGACCGCCAACGTACTCAATTAGAATACTTAGGCAGCCGACTAGGTGAAATATCACAAGGGGCAGGCTCAATATCAAACGCCCCAGAGCCACCGCCACCTCATTACTAATCCCTACCCAGTTAATAATGCATGTCCGTTAAGGAAAAGTAGCAACAGTTGAAGCGCGGCTATTCCCGCCATTTATCGCCTTAAATTTTAAATTGACCAATGAAAAAGTCAGGGATGATTTTTTAGTATTTACCGCAGGCGTAGCCATGGATGGCGAAGTTAGAGCAACGCATTTATCCAAGGATGGATATATTAGGGCAATGCCGGGAGCTGATTACCGAGGAAGCCAAAGCCGAGATGCGGATAAAATACGGTATTGAATAGTCAATTTATCATTTAAGACCAGCGATAAAGCACGGGTCGCCTTTCTTTGGTTACTTTCTTTGTAAACCTCGTCCATGAGGTTTATCGCTACGCGACCAGCTAAAGCTGTCCTAAAATGTTCCAGACATTTTAGTGGCGACGCACAAATTGGTCTGGAACCAATTTGAACAGCCGCAGGCTGGCCCGTAGGGTTAAATACACGGATGTATTTCATAAAGAAAGTGACTGGTGTGCGTACGCTGTCATCCCATTAAAACGAAGGATTTGATAAGCACATCAAAAAATACTCGAAAGTTTGAATTTTTATCCTAACTGACCAGCATTACTACTCAGTTAAGGCTTAAAGATCCCAATCACTTGCTGAGGCTGATCCGTCGCCTTAGCAATGTCTTCAGTCACCTGTGATTGATGGTGATGGCATTCTACACACTCAATTTTTTCCACGTCATTTTCTTTATATAACATAATACTATCGACCGCTTTACATTTCGGGCATGTAGCACCAGCAATAAAACGTTTTCTGCGTTGCAATGACATGTTACTTCTCCAAACTTAAGAACCGAGCATTTTACGCACTCTCACACCGATAAGCCATTTTAAATTTCCAACTAATCGTTGGATAAGCTATTATCCGTGACAAATTTACTGGTCAAATTAGCTCACATGATAGTCATCAAAGATTTACAGTTATTACGCGGCGGCAAAGAGCTGTTGAAAAGCGCAAATGTCACCATTTATCCTGCTGCAAAAGTAGGGTTAGTTGGCGCCAATGGCTGTGGTAAATCGAGCTTATTCGCCCTAATTCGTGGCCTGCTTCATCAAGACAGTGGCGATTTTTCAATGCCGTCGCAATGGCAAGTCGCGTGGGTGAAGCAAGAGACCCCCTCACTAGAAAGTAGTGCGATTGATTATTGTATCGATGGTGATGTCTACTATCGTGAATATGAGCGCAAACTCAAACTCGCCGAAGAGCAAGATGACGGCAACATGATTGCCGAGATGCATAGTGCCATCGACAATATTAATGGCTATAGCATCGCGGCCCGCGCTGGGGAACTACTCCATGGGCTAGGTTTTAGCGACGCTCAACTGGAATCACCGGTATCGAGTTTTTCTGGTGGTTGGCGGATGCGACTCAATTTAGCACAAGCCTTATTATGTCGCTCTGATTTGTTATTACTTGATGAACCAACAAATCACCTCGATTTAGACACCGTGTTGTGGCTGGAAAAATGGCTACAAAATTATCCTGGCACCTTAGTGCTGATTTCCCATGACCGTGATTTCCTTGATAATGTCGTCAATCAAATCGTTCATATTGAACAACAAGGTGCTGTTTCCTATTCGGGCAACTATAGCGCGTTCGAAAAATTACGTAGCGAAAAACTCGCGTTGCAACAAAGCATGCACGAGAAACAAGTCAAAGAGAAAGCCCATATGCAAGGCTTTGTCGATCGTTTCCGTTATAAAGCCAGTAAAGCCAAGCAGGCGCAGAGTCGCTTGAAAGCGCTCGAAAAACTTGAAGAAATCGGGCCTGCGCACGTCGATAGTCAATTTAGCTTCAAGTTTTTTAAGCCCGATCAGTTACCGACACCGCTTATCCAAATGGAAAAATTGTCAGCGGGTTATGGCGATGTCGAAATACTCAAATCGATTAAACTCAATTTAGTGCCCGGCTCACGCATCGGCCTACTCGGACGCAATGGTGCTGGTAAATCAACTTTAATCAAATTATTAGCCGGTGAAATAAAACAGCAGTCGGGCAAGTTAGTCGCTGCTGGAGAACTAAAAATCGGCTATTTTGCCCAGCATCAACTCGATTCGCTGCGCAAGCAAGACACCGCGCTAGAGCATATGATGCGTTTGGCGCCAGACAATAGCGAGCAAGAACTCCGTAATTATTTAGGCAGCTTCGGCTTCACTGGAGATATGGCAACCACGATTATCGCGCCATTCTCAGGGGGCGAGAAAGCACGTTTGGCGTTAGCGCTTCTCACGTGGCAAAAACCTAATCTGTTACTTCTCGATGAACCAACCAATCACCTTGATTTGGAAATGCGCCTCGCGTTAACACTATCGTTGCAACACTTCAGTGGTGCCATGGTTATCGTATCTCATGATCGCCACCTATTGCGCGCAACCACCGATGAATTCTACTTGGTCGACAATAAGAAAGTGCAGCCGTTTGAAGGTGATCTCGATGATTATCACGCATGGCTCGGTGAGCAACAAAAAGAACAGCGCGCGGCCGATAGACTAGCCATTTCGACCCAGAAATTGGCCAGTGATAAACCGAGCATTAAGGTCGACCGCAAAGAGTTGAAACGTAAACAAGCTGAGTTTAGAGCAACATTGCAGCCTTTGAAAAAACAGTTTGATAAAGTCGACAAACTGATGGAACAAAAGCAAAGTCAATTGAGTGATATTGAAACACAATTGGCGCAACCGGAAATATACCAAGCAGAAAATAAAGCCAAGCTCGCACCGCTGCTACGTGAGCAAGGCGAAATAAAGTCCAGTCTCGACGATTTAGAGATGGATTGGCTCGACCTGCAACAGCAAATGGACGACAAGCAGCAAGCGTTTGATGATGAGTTTGGCGCATGAAACTAGATAGTGATGAGTTATGGCAATACAGTCTCTCCCAATACCCATTGGTCGAGAAGATATTGTTGCCGCTTCAAGAAGCAAACGGATTAAATATTAACTTATTATTATTGTGTGGTTACGCGCAATCGCTCGGCTGTGCCATCGATGAGTTCCAACTAAGTGAATTAGTGGCGCAAACCAACAGTTGGCATCAACGCCTCACATCACCATTTCGCCAATTACGCCGCCAATTGAAATCATCGCTATCTGAGCAACAATATCAGCAATTATTATCGATGGAGTTGGCGCTAGAAAAGGAAGAACAGTGGCGACTAGTCAACAGCCTTCCTGAGCTACCGGCCAATAATCCGGAAGCGCAGGCCAACATTTTAAGTTGTTTGATCGCCAGTGGCGTTGCCTTAGAGTGTTTGGCGCCAGAATCTTTAGCGACACTGTTTTCTATCGGTCATGGGCAAAATGGTTAATTTTTGCTATATTAATTACTTACCTTAATTCCACTAGCCCAGAGTCAAGTCAGTTTCGTGATGCAAAAACAGAGTAAATTTAAGCCTGCATGGTGGGCTAGAAACCCACATATTCAAACTATTTTCGCCGACCTACTCACCAGTCGTAAGCAACCTGTAGGCACGACCGAACGGTTAGAGCTGCAAGATGGTGACTTTGTCGATCTGGTATGGACGCAAAAAATATCGCAATCGTATAACGGTCCTCTCGTGGTGCTGTTTCATGGCTTAGAAGGCTCAGTCAAATCACATTACGCCTATCGTTTACTCAAATCATTAAAACAACATGATTGGCCGGGCGTGATGATGCACTTTCGTGGCTGTTCTGGTGAACCCAATCGCTTACCGCGCGCTTATCACTCCGGTGAAACAGACGACCCGCGCTATTTTATCAAGTATCTTAAAGCTCACTTCCCTAACGCCGAACTGTACGCTGCGGGCTATAGCTTAGGGGGCAATATGCTGCTCAAATATCTTGGTAAATATAAAGAGAATTCACTCTTAAAAGCGGCAGCAGCGATATCACCACCGCTTGATTTATCGGCGTGTGAGCAAAAACTCAAGCATGGATTTTCGCGGGTCTATCAAACGCATCTATTAAACCGAATGAAGCGTAACTTAAAAACTAAATTGAAATTGATGCCAGAGCTCAAGCAACACTTACTCTGTGGGAGCAATCTTAGTCAGATAAAAAATTTCAAGTCGTTTGATCAACTTGTGACTGCCCCACTTCACGGTTTTAAGAGTGCCGAAGATTACTATCAGAAATCGAGTGCAATGCAATTCCTTAAAGACATCACGGTGCCAAGCTTAATCCTGCACGCCCAGGATGACCCCTTTATGACGCATGCTGTTATCCCGCAACCAGAGCAACTATCGAGTAAGATAGAATACGAACTCTGCGCCAACGGCGGTCATGTCGGGTTTATTGAAGGAAAATACCCTTGGCGGCCGCAGTTCTATGTTGAACAACGTATTGCTGAATTTTTCAAAAATATTGACGAAAAATGATTATTCCTATTGACCAAATTCCAAAGGAGACACTAGACTCCTTGCTGCAAGAACATGTACTACGTGAAGGGACTGATTACGGTGAACACGAAGTCCCTCTCGAAACCCAAGTCGCGCAGCTAAAAAGCCAATTAGCGAGCGGTGACATCGTCGTGGTGTATTCCGAACTGCACGAATCAGTAAACTTGCTGCCAAAAACACAACTAAATTTGACCTAAGCGTTGATTCTTGGTTATATGTCATCCCCTTAACAAGTAGGCAACATTTATGTCTGAGCTTCATCCAATTATTGCAATCACAGGTTCGTCAGGTGCTGGAACGTCCACCTCGACTACAGCCTTTCGGCATATATTCAGAAAGCTTAGGGTTAATGTCGCATACACCGAAGGGGATAGTTTTCATCGTTACACGCGACCAGAAATGGATTTAGCGATCCGCAAGAGTAAAGAAGAAAACAAAAGCCTGTCTTATTTTGGCCCTGAAGCCAATGATTTTGCACTACTCGAAGATTTGTTTTCGACGTATGGTGAAACAGGGCAAGGACAAATTAGGCGCTATCTACATACCTTCGATGAAGCAGTTCCTTACAATCAAATGCCTGGTACGTTCACGCCATTTCAAGACTTACCCAACGATAGCGATATCCTATTCTATGAAGGTCTTCACGGCGGTGCAGTAACCGAAGAGAATGATGTCGCAAAACATGTTGATTTACTTATCGGCATGGTACCTATCGTTAATCTGGAATGGATCCAAAAAATTATTCGTGATACTCATGACCGTGGTCATAGCCGCGAGAAAGTCATGGATTCAATTGTGCGTAGTATGGACGACTACATCAATCATATTACACCGCAATTCTCCCGCACTAATATCAATTTCCAACGCGTACCAACGGTCGATACGTCTAACCCATTTAGCGCTAAGGATATTCCAAGCCTCGACGAAAGCTTTGTTGTTATTCGCTTTAGAGGCGTCGACTCAACCGATTTCCCGTATTATTTAAGCATGATTGAAGGCTCATTCATGTCCCGTATTAATACACTCGTTGTGCCCGGTGGTAAAATGAAGTTAGCGATGGAATTGATTTTAACACCGGTGATTCGTGGTATTGTTGAGCGCCAAAAAGCCGCTCAACAGCTAACAACTAACGATTAAGGAAGACCTGTCGTGAAGCCACTTGATGACAACGATCGTGGGCTAGAATAGCATCGAGTTGATGACACGCTCGGCATAACTCAATTAAATGCTCATTGGGTGATTCGTGGCAAAAACTAAAGATGTCAGGCCAATCGATTAACGGCGATTTCTCTAACGATGTCATCGGTGCACCACCGGTACTTAAATAGGCTACCACCACCGCTTGCCAGAAATAACGCAATGCCATCTCTTGGTCTTGGCAATATGGCAATATCGTTTTTAATGAAGCACTACCCGTTAACGCGTGAAGCATGGTGAAATCACCACTCATCTGATACACCTTGATCGTTGCATCGGCAACAATCTCAATACTTATCTCACTCGGTTGATTGTCGTTGCATTGATAATCGTGCAGCGTTAGCACACTCTTAACTCGGTCAATGGTATTACCCGCTGGAAAACGAAAGTGACCAATAACTTTGGCAAGGTGACGTAGAATTCTTGTTGGTGGCATATGAACATGTGTTGTTAGCTCACCTAACTCCAAGTAGTAAATTCGCCAACAGGTTAATGCCATCGCCAATTCATTAAGATCGTTCGTCTCAATCGCGCTAGCGAGTCGATTAAGCGCATAAAACCCGCCTGCAACGATGCCTGGCAATAATGAGGGTAATTCATTCTCTAATGTCGCCTCTATTCCTTGAGCGGTTAATTGCGCCTGATAACGTGCAAATAATGCTGTCCATTGCTGCGCTAACGGATCAGGGGTTGGATCGTCCTGACACGCCTCACTTAAACGTTCACTATATTGACGGTAAAAATCGCCAATTTTGTCATCACTAGCATTAAGATAAGTTAATGCACTCAATGAGATAGATAGATGATTAAATAATCTATTACCGTAGGTGACCTGATAGTTTTTAATATTTGTGGCTAGCATACTACTGGTTGCTGAGACCATACCGCTCCTTAATATGCAGTTAATATCCTTACCTAATAGTCTAGGACAAAAAATCAAATATGCAGAGAAAGTTACGGTATTTTAGAATGGTGAAGACTACCTACAGACGTTGCAACTAGGTGATTTGGCCAGTTTTACCTCGCGAAATGACATCTGGGATATGTCACACAACATGACCCGACCAACTAACGTACTACCGATGTTTGTGAGCAATTTTATTGCTTCGGCAGCCTCAATGGCGCCAACAATACCAACGACTGGCGATAACACGCCAGCTTCCATACACGATAGCTGTTGCTCACCAAATAGCTGACTTAGGCAGTGATAACATGGGCTTGCATCGCTATAATCAAAACAAGTGATCATGCCTTCCATTCGAATAGCCGCACCGGACACCAATGCTGTTTTGCTCTCAAAGCATTGCTGGTTAACCAAGATGCGAGTCGCTAAATTATCACAGCAGTCGACAATAACATCATGTTCCTGACACAACTTGGCTAACTCGTTGCTGTCGAGCTTACGGGTGATCGCGGTAACGTTGATTTCAGGATTGTTAGCAACAATAGCCGCTCTAGCAGACGTGGCTTTGTTATCACCAAGATTATCTTGTTGATGCAACACTTGGCGCTGCAGGTTTGATAGCTCCACGACATCGAAATCAACAATGGTTAGCTGTCCCACACCTGCTGCGCCGAGATACTGCGCAGCCGCACACCCTAAGCCACCAGCGCCAATCACCGCAACACGGCTTTGCTTGAGGCGCTCTTGCCCTTCAATATCCATGCTTGGTAACAATATTTGGCGTGTGTAACGCTTAACTTCCTGATCGGACAGAATTTCTTTAAAGCTCAAATTACAATTCCCTAATTAAGCACATGATCGAATAGTTCGACCATCACAACATCACCTGAATTCACATTGCCCTGCGCTTGCGGCAATACGATAAAGCAATTCGCTAAGCACATGCTGCCCATCATACTAGAACTTTGTGTCCCAGTTGAAGTTACCTCGAGTTCACCCTGATCATTGGCGGTCACGATGCCACGCTGAAAGTCCATCCGTCCGGGTGATTTACGCAAGTTATGGCCTAACGTTGCTTTGAGTTGCAATGCGGGCTTCACTATCCCACCACCGAGTTTTAATAAGGCTGGTTTCGCCAGCTGATAGAAGGTCACCATCGACGATACGGGATTGCCCGGTAAACCAAAAAACACACTGTTTTCAAACTGGCCAAACGCGATAGGTTTTCCCGGCTTAATCGCCAACTTCCAAAAATTCACCTCGCCAATCTCTTGAATAATATCACGGGTAAAGTCCGCCTCTCCTACCGACACACCGCCACTGCTAATGATGACATCAGCGTTTAGATCGGCATCGACAAAGGCCGCACGGATTTTATCAGGATCATCCGGGATAACACCATAATCGATAATATCTACCGGCAATCGCTCTAACATGGCGATCAACGCGAAGCGATTACTGTCATATATTTCACCATCGGCCAGTGGTTGCCCCAGTTTGACCAATTCGTCTCCCGTTGAGAATATTGCCACCTTAAGCTTGGGTCTCACTGGCAACTTAGCAAAGCCTAATGAGGCGAGTAACGCGATATGACGTGGCGTGATAACACAGCCTTGCGTTAATACTAACTGTCCTTGAGCGAACTCCTCGCCGAGGCCGCGCACATTTTGTCCCACCGTCGGCAGTTTGTTAATCGTTATATCAGTTTTTTGTGCGCTAACATTCTCTTGCATTACTACGGTATCGCAGCCTTTGGGCATCATCGCACCAGTCATAATGCGAATACACTGACCTGCAGCAACTGTACCTTGGTAAGGAATACCAGCAAAAGATTTGCCCACCATCATGAGTGTTTGGTTATGCGTTAATGACTGATGCGCCATTGCGTAACCGTCCATCGCCGAATTATTAAATGGCGGCACATTAATCGGTGAATAAATATCACTGGCTAATATACACCCCACGCTGCGCTGTAAATCACATTCTCTTATCTCCGTGGCAACAGACAAGCTATCCAACATCTTCATGCGCGCTTGCTCTAGCGGCATTAAACCGCGAGTCAACGCCGTATCATCACAACAACTCATTTTTACCCTCATTTTCTACTATAATACTCTAAGGTCTACACCAATATTCTAAGGTCTACACCAATATTCTAAGGTCTATATCTTGACACTGCGCCGTCAATTCATACAATGCATGATACACAGTGCGACGGATTGACAATACACCGGTTAGGACGACCTTAAACTATTTTAAGGAATGCTTATGCTTAGCTCGCTATCTATCCGTTACAAACTATCTGGCATTATCGCCGGTTCACTGTTCATTAGTATCGCTATCACGACGTTAATTAGTAGTAATACGATGCGCGAACTCGCCTCATCACGAATTAATCAGCAAGAACTACCATTAACACTCAATAATGTCGCTTATGGTGTATCTGCAGAGCTACAACAGGCGGTTATCACCTCTAAAGCGATGGCTAACAATACGCTGATTGCGTCTAATACGCTTGATAAAGATCATGCCAACTCATTAATTACGTACCTTAAACACATTAAAGCTGAAACTAACGCCTTTAGTGCCTTTTTCGTCGATGGTTCTAATGGCAATTACTATACTCACGAAGGACTAACCCGTCAGCTGAGTCGAAATAACACCACCGATCAATGGTTTTACAACGCGATCAATAGCAGTAAACCTTACGTACTCGATATCGGTGTTGATTACGACACTAAAGCACTCACCTTATTCATCAATTATCGTACGTTTGATGGTAAGTCTCTCACCGGCCTTGGCATGAGTATGCCGAAAGTAGCCGATTTTATTAAACAATTTAAATTTGGTGAGCACGGTTATGCCTTCCTCACTGACGCAAACGGCGCTATCACGGTTCACCCAGACAATAACTTAGGTGCCAATAGTACCATCACATCGCTGTTTTCTAATGACGCCGCAAAGTTACTCAATAAAAATGGCGTAAATATTATTGAGCTAGAACAGCACGGCCTTATTTTAGGGGCTAAATATATTCCTGAACTCAATTGGTATGCGATGATCGCGCTACCAACCGACGATGTTTATCAACCAATTACTTCTGCGATACTCTCGCTAATTATTATTAGTTTAGTGATTGCTGCTGTCCTAATTGCGATTGGATTATGGTTAGTCCTTACGGTATCTCGCCCTATTGGCAGAGCATCAGACATGCTGAGCGATATCGCCTCAGGAGATGCCGATCTCACCAAAAAGCTAGCAGTTGATACGCAAGATGAAGTAGGACAACTTAGCCAATCATTTAACCAATTTACCGACCAGCTCCGAGACATCGTAAAAGGCGTCGCCTCAAACGCTCAACAAATTTCTGATACGTCATCGCAATTGTCAGTGTCATCAAATAACACCTTAAGTAACATTTCCGAGCAACACCACAGTATTGACATGATTGCTGCGGCGGTAACACAAATGGCTGCTTCAATCCGCGAGATTGCAAATAACGCAAAAGTCACCGCCGATGCGGCGCAGCAATCGATTGTTGAGTCTGAAAATGGGCAAGTTGTGGTACAAAGTACAATTGTGAAAATTAAATCGGTGCACCAGGAAATCGATACTGCCAATTCAGTTATCGAAACACTCGCTAGTGATATCGGCGAGATCAGTAATATCCTCACGGTAATTAGCGGTATTTCAGAACAGACCAATCTACTAGCACTCAACGCGGCGATCGAAGCTGCACGCGCTGGCGAACAAGGACGAGGTTTTGCAGTCGTTGCTGATGAGGTACGCACATTAGCAAAACGTA
>Ga0209395_1001632_pt1 | contig 31049 bp, 26 predicted proteins | sample GOMGulsemesocosm_3_FD_184635 | JGI IMG/M metagenome (GOLD analysis project Ga0209395, IMG submission 184635) | Methane-oxidizing microbial communities from mesocosms in the Gulf of Mexico - GOM9D Gulf of Mexico (SPAdes) (version 2) | ecosystem: Environmental > Aquatic > Marine > Cold seeps... | reverse complement strand
AACTTTATCAACAAGTTAAATAAACCCCCGCAAAACGCCCTATAAAACATGTAAATAAACCCGACAGGTTAACGACTAAAAGACATAAGCACGGTAATAATGGTTAGACATGATTGCATAAGCACAGATATTTATAAGAAAAACCTCCAAGGGGGAACCTTGAAGTTCAGTTGTGGTTTTCCAATATGCCAGCCAATGCTAATATGTAGTGAAAATAGAGATATGATACGGCTTTTATATGTACGACCCAATAAATGATGGCATAGATAAAAAAACACAATTAGTCAGCTTTCAAGAAGTAAAGCCAGCAAGTAATTTGTCTGCTTTGGTACATAACTTTTGGCAGCTTAAAACCGAAAGCAAACTTGATGAAGATTTTTGCTTGCATGCGCTTCCAGATGCCTGTGTGAATATCCTCTTCAACCAATCCGATACAAAAATAGCAGGCATTACAGCGCTACGAACGACTTATGAAGCGCTTAATTTAGGCAAAGAGTTTCACTATGTGGGTATTCAATTTTTCCCAGGCGTCTGGCAAGGCAACCACAATGAAACAAGCGATAGCTTTGTAGGTACACCATATCAAGGTGATTTACCGTTAGTTCACATAAGTAACCAACTGACCCAATTAGACTTTCTAGCTAAACAATCGATATTAGCTGAATTAGTGTCTCAACTCGTTGAACATAAAATTGTCGCAGTAAACCCAGTAACCGCCTGCATACTGGAGAATTTAGATACGATTCACAGCGTCGCCGATATGGCCACAATGACCCAGATGTCACCTCGGCAACTACAGCGCGTACTAAAAAAATCGACAGGTTTCTCGCCCCATGACTTTCTTAAGGTTTTAAGACTGCAACAATCATTCAAACAACATTATTTAGAGTCTTACAGTGATCAGTCACATTTTATTCATTCATTTCGTAAAATCACCGGTTACACCCCAACAGAATATTACCGCAAGTTTGATGTCTGATTTATACAATACCAAACAGAGATGATTGCTTATTATGATCTGGTCTTAATAACAAACAAGGAAAAGATCATGAAACAGAATGCAATCGGATGGTTTGATATCTATGTAAACGATATGGGAAAAGCGCTGGCTTTTTACCAATCAGTATTTAAAAAAGAGTTAGAACAAATTAGCGATCCAACAGACAATAACGTCATGATGATGAGTTTTCCGACCGATATGGCAGCATACGGCGCAGGTGGGGCACTAGTAAAAAGAGAAGGAATGGGCCCTGTTAGCGGTGGAACAATCGTTTATTTTGCAGTTGAAGACTGTGCCATTGAAGAATCTCGCGTACATGATGCTGGCGGTAAAGTCATGCCCCCTAAAATGTCGATTGGTGAGTTTGGTTGGGTGAGTGTTTGCATGGACTCAGAGGGTAATTTATTTGGCCTAAGTTCCATGAAATAGTTGATGATAACGTTAATATAGATTGATGTAGTTATGTATAGTGGCCTTACTATAAGTGGCTTAAACAGTAAAAATATAGCTCCCAAAGAGCAAGCTTTGCTTGCTCAGTTAGTAGCTATACAAGTTATGCTAATAATAAATTGAAATTACATCGCATTACGCTAAAAGAGGTTTCATTATTTACTTTGTGAATATATGCCAATTTCCCTTTGTGAACTTGTCCAGAAACGTCGCCATTGGCGTTGCTGCGTGGTCAAACCTTGATTAATTGCCTGCTGAAGGTTTTTCTCAACAAGTGGCGCTAAAATTTGCTTGGCTTTCTCTTTTCCTTGCTCATGCTCTAACAGGCGTCGATAGCCATATAAGAAATAAAATTTACCTCGATTATTGCCACGTTCATATTTGTATTTCATGATGTCATTAATCAATTGACGCGAATAATCTAACTGATTTTCGTCTAGTTTCATGGATAACAAACTTCCTGCCATCTCCACCATTTGAGTCGCATCATTACAAGGTTGGCTACAATACTCTCCTTGCCATTGTTGTAACATAAAATGCGCGAGGAAAAACTCATAGAGAGGTATAAACTCACGTGTTGTGCCTTTACCGAGCAGACCTGCTAACGTGTATGGATCATCTTGATGACGTAACATAAGCGCATAAGTCACTTTAAATGAACGTTGATATTTATCATGCCCTTTATTGTTATCAACATAATGCCCAAACTCTTCAGAGGTGTAACTCATGGGGTCAAAATAGTTAATGGCCACTTTATCCCACCAATCAGGTTTTGCCACGGCTTGCTCAAACGCCGGCCAACTGGGCCAGTTTTTTTGCATTGTTTGTTCAATGAGTAACTGATCACCCTGTTGATCAATAGTCACCAGTTGTATAACAGTAGGTATAAAGAAAAACACACTGACAAGTGCAATCATCTTTGCATTCTTATTAGGCCCTGCTTGTAATGACTTATTGGCCTGAAAGGTGATATAGAAAAAGAAAGATAAAAAAACAGAACACAATAAAAAAGTTAACCAGAAATGAACGGGGTGGCTTAGGCGGGTTTGAGGTTTACTTAGCGCATTATAATAAATAGGGATCGTCTCGCCAATCTCGACAAACGGGTAAAGTAGTGGGGCAAGTTCACTAACAAGCTCAAACTTCTGTGGTTGATGAGGGTGTTGATATTGATAAACAATATGCAACGCCGATGCTGTGCGTGTATTATTATGCTTATACCTTACTTGGTGTTCAGTTTTATTTAAAACGCTTGCAGACACCTTAATGCTTTGATCAATATACACTATGTTATTAATCGCTATATAACCTGCTAACATCGATACAAGCCCAGTGATAAACCATGAAAAATAGATCAGGGGCTTAGCCACTTTAGAGGTTTTATTATTAGCAATTGTCACTATTCATCATCCTTATTTTCTACCCATTTAGTTTCATTTTTTATTTACCGTCAATAGGCCGAAGCCAAGCAAATACATCAAGCCTTTAAGTGTGTATTAATCGCTAGCGTGTTAAGTGAATAAAAAGGGGCACATTCTTAGAATGTGCACGCTATTTCCGCTTAAATTAGTGCCCCAAAAATTGTAGTTTTTTAGTTATTATCCACTTTAAACGATGTTAACGATAACGTGTTAGTCTCGTTGTGATCCCATTGCCATTGTTCTCTTTTTTGGCAATGTATCCCACCAACCCAATAATCTTGAATATAAGCAATATCATTCAATAAACATGCTTGCCCATGCGCTGTGATAGAGATTGAATGTTCCAACCAATGCTCTTGTTGGTTTACTAGCCTAACCAAGGGGCTATTACCTTGAGTCAAAGGTAATAATAACGCGTAAAACATGACATCTCCTAAAAAAGGAAGTGGCTCTTTTTCTTGATATTTTGCAAACCAAGTAGCTATTTTAATGGGTTCATTTTCATTATTCAGTACCTGAAGCGCAATCGTCTGAGTTAAGCTTAAACCGGTATTATGGTTAGGCAACTCTTGAAGGTGACGCTTTAATGCTTTACCCATATTCGGTAAGCAATCAAGGCTATCTGCTTGTAATAGAGCAACCAACAAAGAGGGTTGTGAAGAGGTCAATGCTTGCCAGCAACAAGTGGCCTGATTCATGAGTTGTGCTGTCACTAGTTTACGTTTTTGCCAACAAGAACGAATAGCTTCGATAGGTAATTGCCCGAAACCGATGAATCTCTCAGTGCCAGGAAAATGGTTAATTTCGATCACCTCAATGCGAGCGTTTTGTAGTGACTCTAGTTGAGTTAATGCGTAAACGAGCATCAGTTGATCATAACTATCATGCTCTACCCAGAAGACAATCCTTTCATATTTATCATTAAGCAGCGTTGCTAAATTTTCCGCTTCGGATTCTATAAGACAGTTAATATCCTGTTCGCTACGACCTATAATCGCAAGTAAGTTTCGCTGTACGTATTCGGCGCGTTTGATAATAAAATCATTGTTAGATGCGGGTAGTGGTCCGATGCATAAGGGGTCAATCAGAGGTAAAAAATCCCCCTCAAAACCACACTCAATCAATTTCCCTTGGATGTCATGCCCACAGCGCACATGAAGTGTCATAGTCTCGTTATCTAAAGGGGCGACCTTTTCCGATATGGCGTTTCGATGGTGGTCCAACTCGGCTATATGCTGTTTTAGTTTACTCCAGCTTGATAAGCCTAGCTCGCGTGCTAATGCGTACTGAACATCGGCCAATTGCATGTTATCGACATTAATTTGGGCAGAACGGCTATGGAATTCCTGTACTTTAGTCAAAGCACTCAGTTCGCCATTACGAATCGCTTTTAGACGTTTTTTGGCAATCGATTTTTGTTGATTAAGATTTAGAATAAAACTATTTTGAGGTTGCATATTTTCACCATTCTTATTGTTTCCGCACTCGCCTAGCAGAAAAGAAGGTAAAAAAATCATATTGTTACTGCTAACGCAGTTTCAGTTGATATGTCGTGAACAGTGTTCTTTCCGCGAGTGATGGAGGCGCCGACTAAGCAAGCTACATGCTACTGACTGCCATTAAAAACTTCAAGTAGATATTGCAGGGAATGCTAGCCATAAAGGGAAAATGATGCGCAATAAAAACAACGCAAATAAAGGACGATAAGCGAATCGTGCTTACCGACCTTTATTGCCTAAAGAGGCAAATGTCCCGTTTTAACTAAGATTATCGTTTCCTGAGTCACAAAGGGAAAATGTTCACTCATATGTGGGCTACGTATCCAGGTATTGGCAGGATAAATACCATGTTCATCTTGAAACTCACCCGATAACACTAAAATTTCTTCGCCACCAAAATGTTTATGGGGCTGAAATCGCTCATTAGCAGGCCATTTAACCAAGGCCACATGTTGGTGTTCAAACTCATGCAATGGCATGACTTGCAAGCCCCCTATTCCGGGTAACCATTCACGTTCATTGGTATTAATACGCACTTGCTGCAAATCATTTTCATGAAACTGATTAAGCTTAACAAATATAATGCAGCCCTCTTGACTGAAAGGAGTGTGCTTACTAGCAGGCGGATTACGAATGTAAGTGCCTTTATGGTAGTCTCCCGTTTCATCAGAAAAAACGCCCTCTAACACAAATATCTCTTCACCAAGCGGGTGAGCATGCTGACTAAAGCTTGAGCCCGCAGCGTACTGCACAATGCTAGTGATATGCCCAACCTGATCTTCCGATCGTGCTAATGGTTTGCGTAATACGCCAGCTGATGGGCTATCAATCCAGTCCATCTCATTACTGTTAATAACTACACGTTTTGTAAAATCTAGGTTCAGCATAAATAACACCCGTTAAAATAAGTGAGTAAACATATTGTACAGAAAATGAATGAGTCCAGCTAAATCGCTGCAATAACGTGCTGTTATGACAGCATTCATTTTAAATATAATAACTTGTTATCGGTGCACCCGAGATTAGTTTCGGCCAGCCATAACACCACCATCAATATCCCATATCGCCCCGGTCACCCATTGCGCCCGATCTGACAATAAAAAGGCGATCGTTTGCGCAACATCCTCTGCACTACCAATTCTGCCAATGGGGTGAAAATCGTTAAACCCCTCCAGTGCTTCATCTAAAACGTCTGGTGCAATGAATGACTCATAAATTGGTGTTTTAACCACAGCAGGTGAAACAGCATTAACACGAATGCCGTGATCTGCTAACTCCATTGCCATATGTTGCGTTAAAGCATGCAAGCCCGCTTTAGCCATTGAATACGCGGAAGATGGTGTCGCTTTAATGGCTTGTTTTGCCCACATCGAACCAATATTAACAATACTACCAAAGCCCTGCTTGCTCATATTATTAGCCACGGCCTGAGAAATATTAAAGGTGGCTTTATTTAACTGCATATAAGTATCGTAGTCTTGCTCGTCATGCTCAAGAAATGCTTTGGGATTAAATGTACCCGCCGCGTTAACAAGATAAGATATTTTTAATTCTGGATTGTTGATGAAGGCAAGTAACTGCGACAGGCTAGACTTATCGTACAAATCAATCTGTTTTGCGCTGGCACTGCCTAAGGCATTTAATTCTTTCAAGGCATTATCTATTTTCTTGCTATCGCGTCCCACAATCACCACTTCAACATTATGTTTTACGAGATATTTTGCCGTCTCTAAACCCATACCACTTGTACCACCAATGACTAACGCGATGCCTGTTTGCTTAAATTTCATTATCTATTTCTCCGTTATTTTGTTTTGTTTCGTGACTCATATTGTTGCCTTCAACAATAATTAAACGATGCTTATTTGTTTAAATTTCATTACTGAGCTTTGCGTTTATTTATGTTGTTTAGCGTTAATTGATGGTTTAATCTTAAACTGCATATGCCTGCTTGAAAACCAGGTACATTTTGGTTAGCTAGGCACTTTTTGGTACATCTTTATGAATTCAAAAGAAAATAAAGTTTCAAGAAAAATTTCGCCAGAAAAATCTGCGCGTATGGTAGAAACAATTGTGGGCTGTAAATGGTCTTTAACCGTTTATCAGTTATTGGCTAATGATGTGAATCGTCCGGGGGAAATGGTGCGCAATGTGGATGGTTTATCCACCAAAGTATTAAACACTTGTCTTAAAAAGAATACTGACTTTGGTATCTTGGAACGTATCGCCTACAACGAAATTCAGCCCCGTGTTGAATATAAAGTGACCCGTTTTGGTGAAAAATTCATTCATATCTTAGATGCTTTAGAGCAATTGCAAGATGAAATTTCAGATGAGTTTTCCGAGTAGTAGGGTAACTGAGAGCTTATTATAATTGCTGAGGGTTGTTTCTCAAGACTGGTTAACTTGAGACCTCGCTCAAAAAGTCCAGAAGGCCGTTTATGCTGTTTTACAACTATCTAGCGACTTAGCGCCTGTAAAACCAATAAGTTACTTTGGTGCTAAGCCCATATCATCAAGGTGAATTAAAATGTCTTCTTTGCGCGTTCTTGCAATTTCTTGCCAATGAACGTTTTCACGCGCACCAATAATTGCATAAATGGAGTTTAACCCGGTGCCTTTTACTTTTTGTTTAAGGCGCTTATAGAGCTCAAAAGGGTCTATTGCCATAAATTCATCCACAGAGTTGATCCCAACCTCGGCCAGTATCTCTTCACTCTTAGGCCCAAAGCCTTTTAAATCTCTTAATCGCATCTTAATCGGCGCCTTTTAAGTCATGTGTCTAGGATAAAATTGAACAATAACTGAATTTACACATTCTTATCCAGCTTTTTCCCAATCCAATAAGCATGAAAGGCGCTGATTAACCACACAGCCCCCATAATATAAATATTAACATTCATCGTTTGTGCTTCTGGGCCCGCGGTTATATTAGATACAGCTTGGCTGATCGCGACGATATCAGCGGGGATATCACCACTTTCAATACGCGCTATCACTTGGTTGGTTTTATTCACAATATCCCCAACTAGCAATAATAAAGGTACAGAAAAAATACTTATTAGAGCGAAACCTAGCTTATATTTTTTTAAAAAAATATGCCCTGCTCCGGGATAGAGCAATAGCGATAACAACGTGGCCTTGAGTGGTTTATTCATGCTTACACCTATAAAAAATAATTAACAATATCAGAAAGTTAACAACTATTTAAGCGTCACATATTCTTCCTTGGTTATTTTTTTATTCAGCCAGGTTTGTATATGCTTTCCTGTAAACCTTGTCTCTGTTGAATCGCCCGTGGTCATTCTATATTGAAAAGTAAGTTCAACCACCTCATCTGATATTTCTTTGGATAATAACGTTACATTAAATGCGGTTACAGACTCAATGAAACCTTTCTGTTTGTCATAGGCTTCTTGCATCGACTCTGCAAAAACGTCTCCATTACTTATCATAAGTACATTTTCATCATAATATTTTTCACAAAGTTCAAGCACTAAGCCTGACAGGTTCATTTTGATAAAGTCATCAATCACATTTTGCATATCAGTATACTCCAGATAAAAAGTTGGGCAGTTAGTCATTACATGCAGCAAGTGCAACACATCATTACATTTGCATACATATTACATTGCTATTTTTGAAAAGTAATAAATTAAAAGCGGGCTTCTTATTATTAGTAACAGTATGAATTAGTTAAGTAACTTGTAACGGAGGAACTGTATCTGCATCGAGAATACAACAGCTTGTAGCACTTAACACAGCACGACTGTAGAAACTCAAATTAACCAGTGTAAAGTCACAAAAAATGGGGGCACACCTTTGTGTCTACTCTTTTGTACTCAATTGTTTAGGTATTACACAAAAAACCACAAATACATCAATTAAACACCACTTATGAGTACAGCATCACATTGTAAACCCGATGATTTTGTTATAAATGCGTCACACAAATAACCATGGAATATCAATGAAAATCAAAATGTATTTAGGTGCCTTATTAGCATCTCTGCTTGTCGGCTGTGCAACGACAAATACTGGCGTTAAGCAATTACCAGAAGACCCCAACTGGTTAACTGGAAAATTAGAGTCAGGTTTTAGCTACCATATTTTACCGGTTGATGAAAAAAGCGACCGAATTCAGTTGTACTTACGTGTTAATGCCGGTTCAGTGAATGAAACGTCTGAGCAACAGGGTTATGCACACCTGTTAGAGCATATGGCGTTCAATGGCACTAAGAACTTTCCCAAACATGAAATTATAAGATTATTTGAAAAAGCAGGTTTAGGCTTTGGGCAAGACATCAACGCTTATACTAGTTTTGAAAATACCGTATACACCCTGAACATTCATGAAGAAGACAGCGAGCTATTACCACAAGTACTACGTTACTATGCCGATGTGAGTAGCCAAATAAGTTTAGATGAGACAGAAGTAGCAAAAGAGATCGGTGTTGTTCAAGGCGAGATTCATAATCGTGCAAACTTATACGATGAACCACACATCGCTTATATGGAAAACTTCGGTGAAGGCACTAAATACCAATATAAAAACATAGGTGGCACATTACAGAGCGTAGAAAATGCAACGGCTGCGGGCCTTCAAACCTTCTATCAAACTTGGTATCACCCTGAAAATATCGAGTTGATCATTGTTGGTAATGTCAATGGTGAAGAGATTGTTAAGCTTATCAATGAGCAGTTTTCACAAGTTAAAGGCCACGGAAAATTAGCAAGCAAAGAGCCTCAAACAATCCCTCAATTTAGCCAAACCGCATTCAGCATGACCAGTTCACAGGTTGAGATAGACAACTCTTCACTGGTATTTAACTTGCCAGACTATCAATATCAAACTTACCAAGATGATTACCAAAATAGGTTAACTCATTTAACGAACCAACTGCTTAACTACCGTTTATCTCGTAGTAATGAGTTATTAGAGAAACCCTACAACGAAGCTTTCTCCTATATTGGTACCCCCAATGATGCTGGCAATAAGTGGGTTTACTCATTAGGGGTAAATCATGATGTCGCTTTAACAAACAGTGCTAGTGAGTTTTTAGCTGTTGAGGTGGCTAGATTACAACAGTTTGGTTTTACTGAAGCAGAGCTCACCTTACAAAAGTCAATGTTAGATGCTCAGATACAGACGATGAAGGGTGATAATCACAGTAACAAATCATCTCATATTATTAATAACTCATTAAAAGCTCTCATCCACCAGCAAGTAAGAGTTTCTCCAGCGCTTGATAAACAGTTAGCCACTGAGTTTTTAGCTAATATCACGCTAGATGAGGTAAATAAATTTTCAGCACAAACCTTAGTTAAACCACAATTTAGTGCGTTCTACACTTGGGGCTCAGGTACCCCTAATTCAGATAAAATTATGGCCAAGGTAGAGCAAGTATTTGCATCACAGCAGACACCTCCAAATGCAAATTTAGTCTTACCAAGTACACCATTACTAACAAGCTTGCCGGCAGCCGGTAAAATCATTAAAACGACTGAGTACCCAAAATATCAGTTCCAAGAGTTACAACTAGATAATGGGGTAACAGTTCTATTACAACAAGATAGTCGCGCTAATGGGAAAGTGTATTTAGAGTTTGCCGCCCCGGGTGGGATCACCTCGCTACCTGCAAATAAACGAGTAGCAGCCGTTGCAGCGCCAAATACCTATCTATTTAGTGGCCTATCTGATTTATCTGGTCAGCAAACAGAGCAGTTATTTAAAGTTAATAACACAACATTGACTCCCTATATTAATAACACCACCCAAGGGTTCTCAGTTGAAACTACAACCAATAATGTAGAATTCGCACTGACAGCGATTCATGCTGCCATGTTAAATGGAAAAATCGATGCTCACGTGTTTAACAATATCAAAGAGAATATGCGTAATTGGAACCGAAATAATGATCCAGGTTTTCAATCGATTATTCAAAAAGATCTATTTTTAAATAACCCTTATGAAGGTAAGTTGTCGTTAACACAGTTGCATAAGCTGGATATAGAAAGTGTAGAGTGGGTTTATAAAACCTTATTTGGTCATGCAAATGGTTTTAAATTAACCCTGATTGGAGACTTTGAGCAAGCGCAAGCAAAACTGTTAATTGAAAAATACCTAGGCAGTTTACCAAAGGGTCAATTACACCAATATGCAACCAAAAAACAGCCCTTCTCAACTAAAAAAGTTAAGTTACAAGAGTATGTGAATAGTGCTCAACGCGCTGATTTAGTGTTTGATTTTATCTTTGAAGCAACACAGCCAAGCATTAAAGAGATTTATGCTGCCGATATTATGTCACGCATTCTTAACCGTAAAATGTATGCTTATGTGCGTGAAGAGTTATCACTCTCTTATGCACCTAATGCGTGGTGTGGTTTCTCAACGCCAGGCAGTAACTATGCGCGTTGCCAGATTAATGTAGTGACTGACAAACAAGATGCCTATAAAGGGGTCGACGCGGTTGAACAGGCGTTAGCTGAGATTTATCAGCAAGGTGTATCTCAAGAAGAGTTAGATGAGCATAAATATGCCTTGGCATTAGCCATGTCAGACAATGATAAATTACCTAAAGCACGAGCTTGGTTTGTGCATCGTGACTTCATGAATAACTTCCCTGTTGGCGCAGTACTAGAGCCGAATGACATTGTTGCGAGTATTGATAAAAGCTATATTGATGCGCTGATTAACCACTCATTAAAAGAGGCTGGCCAAGTGACGTTAACCGTGTTACCAAAGTAACATGTCTGTAAACTTGCTTGCTTTAACTTAATAAAAAAGGCGAACCATTTCTGGTTCGCCTTTAATTTTTAACCCTCCATCATAACTCTCGCACAGGGACAATAATGGAAAATCTGACTTATAGGGCTTGCTCCATAGCACCTTTAAGCGCATTAAAACCTTTATCAAGTTGTTCAATGCGCCCTTGAATATCCCCCATATTTCCCGCTTTACTTATCATCTCCATTTCTAGTGCTAAAGCACTTAACGCTATACCACCAACATTCGCTGATGCACCTTTTATTTGGTGCAAGATACAAGTGGCCTGCGTTACATCATTCTCTTCAATACAGGCTTTAAGTTCATTAATTTGTGCATACAAATCTTTAAAAAAGTTATCGGCGACGGTCTTCATTAACACCGGGTCGTTCATCAAGCGATTAGCCATATCATCATAGTCAAAGGTAATTAGCTCTGTATTACGATGTAATGATTTATCTATCGTTTCAGCCTCAGCATTTTCGAGGGCCGTGTGATTAGGCAGCCACTTTGTCAGCATCTCAATTACTTTATTTGAATCTATCGGCTTTGATAAGTAATCATCCATGCCAGCATCTAGACACTTTTGTTTGTCGCCAGCCATGGCATTTGCTGTCATCGCAATGATTGCAATTTCGCTGTTTATTAACCCACTTTTGCTAGAACGTATTTTTTTAGTCGCTTGATAACCATCTAAAACTGGCATTTGGCAGTCCATAAAAATCAGTTCATAAGGAGTCCCTACCTGCAACGCAGAGAGTGCTTCCTCGCCATTAGCAGCTAAATCAACTGTTATACCAAAAGTACGTAACATACCTTCGATGACTAATTGATTAGTTGTATTGTCTTCAACCACTAACACATGGGCCTTAAATTGCGCATGTTCAGTTGCTGAGTATCGAGTTATCAATTCAGGTGTCGTTTCAGTCAAACCTGAAACCATTAATAACACATCTAATAACTCAGATTGTTGAATAGGTTTAGCGAGATACCCCTGAAACCCAGCTTGTTTCATTTTAGTCGCGTCTCCTCGCTGTGCTTGAGATGATGCCATAATCAACTTGGTTTTTGCCAACTGAGGCACTGCTTTTATCTGCTTGCATAACGCGAGACCATCTGTGTTTGGCATATGCATATCCACAATAGCCATGCTGTACGGAGTATTTTCTTGAGACGCATGCTTAAGCTCAGCTAAGGCCGATTCTGCATTATTGACTAACTTGTGTGGAATGCCCCATAATTTATGCAACAGGTGCATTAACTTAAGATTGGTTTCATTATCATCAACAATCAATACTTTCTCATTGTTAATATCACTGTTATAAATAGGAGCGTTAACTACTTCATCAGTTTTGAGCAAAGGGATGGTAAACCAAAATATTGAACCTTGACCAACTTCACTCTCTATACCTATTTCGCCCCCCATCAGTTCGACCAATTTTTTACTGATAGATAAACCTAAACCTGTACCGCCATATTTTCTGGTTGTTGAGCTGTCTGCCTGCGAAAACTTATCAAACAATAACGTTTGTTGTGTGTCACCTATACCGATGCCAGTATCTTTTACTTCAAAACGAAACAGTTTATGACCTTGGTTCTGCTCTAATAAATGAACATAAACGGCAACTTCCCCTTCACTAGTAAACTTAATGGCATTACCGATTAAATTGGTGAGTATTTGCCTAATTCGACCGGGATCGGCCTTGACCCACTGGTGATCAATGGGATTGGCAGGGCAAATGAGTGGTAACTCTTTACGATGCGATTGAAAGCTCATCGATGAGCCAATATCTTCCATCATTTTACCTAAATTAAAAGGGATCAATTCAAGATCTAATTTACCCGCTTCTACTTTTGAAAAGTCTAAAATGTCATTGATGATGCTCAGTAATCCAACAGCAGATGATTTTACCGTATTAGCTAATTTGGCTTGCTCTACACTCAGATCGCTATCAAGCAATAAGTTAGTCATACCTATCACACCATTCATCGGTGTGCGTATTTCATGGCTCATATTAGCAAGGAAGTCGGCTTTAGAAACACTGGCCACTTCCGCTTCTTTTTTAGCTATTTCAAGCTTGTTTAATAGCTCCTTTTGATGCGTTATATCAGTACGAATAGAGGTGAAACCAATGATTTTTTTATGGCTATCAAAATTAGGTACAATAGTGGTATCAACCCAGTAATAGTGACCACCTTTGGCCCTATTACGCACCTCATCATGCCAAGCCTTACCTGATAATACCCTTTCATGCATATCATGCCAGTAGGATTTAGATTGGTTATTAGAATTCAATATATTGTGTTTTTTACCTAAAAGTTCACTTTTTTGATAACCGCTGATCTCGACAAATTTATCGTTAACATAGGTAATAATACCGTTGATATCAGCCATTGATACCAGAGAGTGTTCGTCTAGTGCCAATTTTGCAGCATCAGCTTTGACTTTTGCAGCATCAGCTTTCACTTTTGCAGCTAACAGGTTTTTAGCATCTGTTTCAGCTTGCTCTTTGGCTGCTAACAGGTTTTTAGCATCTGTTTCAGCTTGCTCTTTGGCTGCTAACAGGTTTTTAGCATCTGTTTCAGCTTGCTCTTTGGCTGCTAACAGGTTTTTAGCATCTGTTTCATTAAATGAATGAGATAGTGACTTTCCTTCTTTATTTGCAATAACCTGTTTAGCAGTTATATTCTCTAAAACTTGTGCCCACCAAGTTTTAATTTTACTTTTATTCATTATAATCCCTATTAATCTCACGACTCAAATCCCAAACTCACTGGAAGTCAAATTGACAACTATTTGTTAGTTTAGACGTTTTTTAGCTATTTAATAGAGATGCTGATAAATACTTATTTTATAAGGCTAGGTAGATATTTTATTATCAAACACCTCCAGTTGCAAAGCGCTATTTAACTGCATATGCCACTTTAAATCTCCAGCTTTAGTACCTGATCTTGGTTGGTTTTTCCGGTTGATTAACGCGTTAATTTTCAATCTTTACATAGTTAGCATCAAGCTTGCTCAACACTTTTGTTGAATTTAATGATGTTTTATTTACCATGAGCACTGATGCTAAACCACTGTCAGGATATATACGCATTTCAGAACGAAAACCAGCACCGCCCCCCTCTTTGAAATAGTAAGTAATGCCATCTAATTTACCTATGTGCCAGCCAAGCGACATATCTATATTTTTTCCCGCACCATTTTTTTGCCGTGAGTAGAGTAATTGCTTTGATTTTTTACCAAGAAGCTGAGCTTGTTCAGCGAGCAAGTCTTGCAAAATTTTGGAGAAAGCCGACGCGGAGCCTATAGCCCCACCAAATGATGGGCCGTTTAAATAGACATTCTTTATATGCAACCAATTGCCTTCATACTCGCCTAACAGATTTTCATCAATGAACAAGCGGCCAAACAGGTTCATGAATGACCACTTTTTTAAATAACCTTTGGCATGATTATTTTCATTCTCAATCAAGAAACCAATCTCATTTGAGGTTAGCCCTAACACGTCGAAAATATTTTCAGTGACATAATCAGCGTATTTTTTACCACTAACCTGCTCGATAACCTTTCCGAGCAACCAATAACCAATATTGGAGTAATTATATTCACTACCAGGTTGTGTTTCTAAATCAGGATTCTCTTTTAAGACATTAGCGAGTGCTGATGCTTCATCAAAATTGTCATGTTCCACACTAAGGTGAACCCACTTAAGTGGTATTGGATTTTTAATACCAGCGGTGTGGCTCAACAGCTGGCGAATTGAAATGTGCGGGTTATATGGGTGTTTAATATAATCAGACACATAATCATCTAGCCTGATCTTATCAAGCTCAACCAATTGCAATACAGCAATAGCAGTGAGTGTTTTGGTCATTGAGAAAGCAGCCATTGTATGAGTTGAATTAAGTGCAATACCCTTATCAATATCAGACAACCCAACGCTGTGCTCAACAATGATGGCATTTTTGTTTACCACAACATATTGAACCCCAGGCTCATTCTCACCTACCAAGCTATTTAGCAACTCTATTGCCTTATCATTCATTTGCCTTTCTTCCTTTTCACTTGCTAGTGCAGTACAACTAATAACAAGCACAATGAGAGATAATATGATAATTAGCTTCCATGTCTCTGCAAACGTTTGAGTTTTCAAGTTTCTCCCCAATATTCACGGGTTTAACAGCCACATCTAGTGCTTAGTAAGGAAAGGGGCAATGATGTCTAGACTCCACTCTGGATTAAGCGTCAACATGTTATGGCCCATATTTTCAGCTTTAACATGAATCATTTGTTCTGGCATTTTAGGTTGATGATATTGTTGCTGGAACTCAAAACCAAACTCACTGCACTCACTACTGATCATCATTAACTGCCCATAATAATTTTTTATTCCATCGGTTAGGTCATAGCTAAACAATGCTGGATCTTGCATAACGGGTTTAAGCATATTGTTAAAGGCTTCAAAACCACCGCGTACAAATATATCAGTAGGCATCGATTGGCCTTCACACTGGTAAGGTGATCCCGATTCATTGCGATTTAACAGCTTAGTCATCACATAATCAAAGCCCTCATCACCATCATTTTTTTTCACCAATGGGTAAACACTCATATGTCGAAGCAGTGCAAACATGCTAGAAATAGACTGTGAGTTGTTCATCTTGGTAACAAATGCTTGAGCAGATTCTGGATAAAGCATTCCCGGCTCAACAATGACTGCATGTGATACTTTCTCTGGATAGCTTGATAGATAACCAGATACAAGCATGCCTCCCCAAGAGTGGCCAATAAGCTTTACTTTGTTAGTCGCTGAGAAGTGGTCAACAAGCGCGTTAAGATCTTCAAGATTTTGCTCTATGGTCAGTTGAGATTTGTCCACCCTTGGTGACAAACCACTACCACGCTGATCATAAAAGATCACTTGATGATTCTCTGCCAGTGGGCTTAATGACTTAAGGTATTGGTAATCTCCACCAGGGCCACCATGCACTACGATCACAACTGAATCTTGCTGCTCTCCCATTATTAGCGTGTGAAATCGATAGTCGCTTATTTCGGTGAAAGCAAGACTATTGTCATATTGTACGGTTTTTGGTACTTCAACACATGCCATTAGACTGGCAGTGGCAAACAACGTGGCGAATAATTTTTTCATTGGTATCTCCCTTGTGTTTCCAACGTATCCAAATTTATTCTCTGTATTTACTAACGGCACCGAGCCTAAACAGGCTGAGCTGTTGCTGGTAGGCTGCTTGTATATCAGCTAACGGACTTTGATTAAACATGATAGGAACGGAAAAGAAGGTCGCAGATAAAGAGACAATTAAGGTCGCGACATCACTGCTTCGAGGTAACTCTTTAGCCTCCATCGCTTGTTGAATATTGATGGATAATAATGCCGGTAAATCCTCAACAAGCAACGTTTCTATGCCTTGATAATCTGGGTAAGCGACCAACTTATCCGCTTTGCTCAATGGGGTTGCTTTTATTTTTTTCAGAGACTTAGCTTGGAATGCCACTATCTCAGCCATTAGTTGTGGCTGGCTTGCACATGTCTCGGCGGTAAGATTAAAAAGAGCATCAATCGCAGTTAAACCTAAAAGCTTTTTCTCAATAAAAATCTGCCAATGCATCTCAACAGCCCACAGTTGAATGTAATAAACGAGGATATCGCTTTTCTGCGGAAAGTAGTTATAAAAACTTGCTTGAGAAATATTAGCATCAGTACATAAGTCGCTTATTTTTATCTTATCAAACGCCTCGTTATGCATTCTTGCTAATAGGTGATTAAGAATTGTTTGTTTATTTTGTGCCGTTTTGATTTCACGCTTGGTAACTGTCATATCCCACTCAAACTTGTAGTTAACTATAAGTTCATAGTAGAGCGAGACAAAGATAGAGTCAACTACAAGTTTGTGCCATTGGTAATTATTCATGGTTATCACACGCCCAAAATCCCCCAAAAAAAATCAATTGAGAGGGCCTAGCCATTTATCAATAAATCAACTTTACAAGTTTCAACAACCACCACATTAAATGTGGCGCTGGCTGTTTCATATTCATACTCCTTATTAACCTTGTTGACTAACAACGACTAACTGCACATCTTCAATGGCCGTAACATGGAGATTCTCGGCACGTATTAAATCCCCCTATTGTAGTGCTTGTGTTCTTTGTTGGTGCTTCTGTGGGCATTGGTCATGAGGTATTGAAAACGGTATTAGCGAATTTCATGTTAGAAAACCCCAGGGTTCAGCTACAACTAGACCTATTGAACCGCCGAGTGGATTTAATTGAAGAAGGCTTTGATTTTCTTATCCGTATTGGGCAACTACCAAACTCACGCTTAATCGCCAAACACTTGGCCACAATACGTCGTAAAACCTATGTCTGTCCGGACTATCTATCGAAATACGGGCCCTTTGTTTGATTTGCTTATCCGTATTGGACAACTACCAAACTCACGCTTAATCGCCAAACACTAGGCCACAATACGCCGTAAAATCTATGTCAGTCCAGACTACCTATCGAAATACGGGCCCTTTAATAGCGTTGAACACCTCAACAACACTGACTTTTTATTAATGAGTAGCGTGTAAAATGATGGCAGGTTAAGCGTTACTTCAGCAACACAGCAACTACAACTGCAGGTGAAAGAAAAGATGTTAATAGATGACTTCTCCATCCTCAAACAGATGGTTATAGAGGCTGTGGGAGTGGCTATTATTCCTGATTACATGTGTCAGCAAGAGGTCAGAGAGGGCAAGCTTATTAACATACTACCTGAATAGGGTATGCCCGATGTAGAAATCTACCCATTGTATCCAACGCATCGACAAAATATCGCAAAAGTAAAAGTGTTTACCGAACTTATCCAACAGGTATTTAAACAAAAGCTCCGTCGTTAATAGACTAAGCGAGATGTTAATGACGTGGGTAGGTAAGAAGGTGAGCCGGAAACCCGAAGATTTTGACCATAGTTGGGATTCCCCACTCAGTTTTCCACTTTAATTAATCATACCAACCTAGTGGAAAACTTAGCAAGGGGCACTATTGCTCGCTAGAGCATAGCAAATACTTGTTTAAGCTCACCAATACCTGTTGAGTTATTCACTTTGGCAACCACTGGCCCGGTAAAATTAGCTTTACGTATTACAATAGCATCATCACTCTCCTCATAGCGGAACGCATAGCGATGACCTCGAGTGGTAAGCCAAAGCATATTACCCGTATTATCATCATTGCTTCTTATTTGCAGGTCTGACTCGTCATCCATTATTAAAACAATAAAAGCCAGCAAGGGGTATATGACTTCATTGACACTTTGAACATGATTATCAGCCCTTTCAACAACTTTTAAAAAATGCGCTTTTAACACTTCAACTTCATTTACTTTAACTGCCACTCTAAAACATCCTGTATCATTTATCTTCAGTTAACATTGAGGCCACGTCTGACCTATCGCCTTAAATGTACACGGCACAACATGATAATCTATTGATAGTTACTCGCTTTGTGATGATGCATGCTTTTTCTGTTGTTCTAAAGGCAATGTGGCGCGATCTAAGTACCAATATAGGTAGTTAATGATCGACCTTTTAGTGGCGGGTATTAATAAAATACCTACTATCCCAACTAACAAAACTAGCTTAACGCTTGAGGCAACACCTACCTATCAAACAATATGTCCAAGATGCCCCCATAGATTCATAAGCATAAAAACCAGTGCCATATAGTGGAAACCACGTATTACATAGCATCAAATACTTACATCGATGCGTTGTAATACGATGTAATAATCAATAAGTGCTATGCATACTAGATTAAATAGTGGGAATGTTTTTCTACTCTAAGTTTGTTTGTTAAGTAGTAGCGTATTGGGAGATAAATTATGTCAAATAAAGTATTGGTTTGTGATGATTCAATTACTAATGTATTTATTTTATCGAAGTTAATTGAAACTGAAACTTTACGAGATGTGACAGCTCTAACCGATGCGCGCCAAGTGATGGTTAACTTGCAGACTGAAGAGTTTGACTTATTATTACTTGATTATGAGATGCCTTATTTAAATGGTATTGAAGTCATGGAGTTAGTGAGAGAAAAATACTCTCAACATGAATTGCCAATTATATTTATCACCGGTAACCAGGATATCGAAACAAGAAATTTAGCGCTAAAGAAAGGCGCTAATGATTTTGTTTTTAAACCCATTGATCAAATAGAAATAATGCTACGCGTTAAAAATCTTCTAGCTGCAAGTGAGAGCTTCAAGATACAAAAAAATATCAATGGGGAGTTAGAGCGTCGGGTAGATAAACGCACTAACGAGTTGACAGCTTTTAGCAATAGCTTGGTGGACCGGCTCGCTGAAGCGGGAGAAATGAAAGACAATGAAACAGGAAAACATACACTTCGAGTTGGGAAATATTCACGAATTTTAGCTGAGGGTTTAGGCTTACCAGATGAGCTTGTGTATATGATAGAAAAAACAGCGCCTTTGCATGATATAGGTAAAATTAGTATCCCCGATAGCATTCTTTTAAAACCCGGAAAATTAACGCCAAAAGAGTTTGATATTATGAAGTCGCATGCTTTGTGCGGTGAGAAGTTGTTAGCAGGGGATCCATCATTTTTACTAAAAATAGCAAGTACTATTGCAGGTTCTCATCATGAAAAGTGGGATGGTAGTGGTTATCCTAGAGAACTTTCTGGTGAATCGATTCCAATTGAAGGCCGTATTGTAGCTATTGCAGATGTATTTGATGCACTAGTTACAGAACGCCCTTATAAAGCAGCTTGGCCAGTAGAAGATGCCATCGAATACATCATTGATCAATCGGGCAAGTTTTTTGACCCAGAGTTAGTTAAAGTATTCATTAACAGGACTGACAATTTCATTGAGGTAATGAGTACTTACGCAGATAATACGCCAGAAAAATGTGAGTTATCACTTTAACAGCCAAACCTAACTCTCCAGCGGTCGGCCTACTCTCGAGTTAAACTAAAAAATATTGCATAACAAGCGCTAGCTCTGCTAGCGCTTGTTAATAATTTCAAACTGAATACTCATCACTAATGGCAAAACAGAAAACAAGAAAAGTAATTACCTCGACCCACCATTCACTAACGGTGTTATTCCTCAATATTTATCTTCTCTACACATAAGACCCAACACACATGACGAGAAATACGATGAGAAAAAGCCTACCGTAAGTGAAATTAATGCATCACGTTGCTGAGTCATAAAACCTTCCCGGATCAACCTGTTTATTTAAACACAGGTTAATCCTGAGATTCAGCTAAAAAGGTTAAAGGAGAGTCACCTTTATTACTTCACCCGTAATTCATTTAAATAACGACTCATGCCCGCTTCTTTTGCATAATCGTAAGCAGTTTTACCCTCTTTATTTTGATGAGAGATATCTGACCAAGGTTGCTTTTGCAGTGTATTAAAAATAGCACGATTATCATGCTTAAACCTAAACAGTTCAATCAATGGTGTATTACCATGTTTATCGGCAAGTACGGAAGAGCTGTTTCTATAAGCAGGATCCGCGACTAATATTTTTGTTGCTTCGGTTTGATTAGCCAACACAGCATCGTGTAATGGCGTGCCTTGATGAGCTCTAGAAAGTACCTTGGCATCAATAAACTCTTGCGCGAGTAAATACTTTAAAACAGCAATATGGCCTCGATAAGCTGCAGAATGTAGCGCGGCATAACCATCTGTAGGCTGAACATTTAAATCAGCGCCGCTTTGCACGAATAACTTAACGACCTCTAAATGATCCTTTGCAACGGCTTGAAGAATTGCACATGGGCCGACCTTATTACAAAGGTTAATATTGACCCCTTTATCGATCAATAATTGCACCATCTCTAATCGCCCATGCCATGCAGCATTTGATAATAGAAAAGCATCGTAGTTCTCCGGATGCAATTGATAAAGGTTGTCCATATTATTCACTGCTCGTCTAAAACTACTGTAATTATTGTTATCAATAGCTTGAAACGCTTGATAACCATCACGTCCATTAAACTCTTCAAAAACAGCTATCGTTTCTTTATTATTTTTATGTTTAGCCCAAGCCCACGCTGAATCTCCGTTATAATTTTCAGCCCATAAGTCAGCACCATTTTCTAATAAAATGCGCACCATCTCTGCTCTGTTGTTTTTGGCTGCAATAATCAATGCTGAATTTAAACTGTCACTGACTCGAGCATTAACATCCGCGCCTTGATCAATTAAATAATGCATTGCTTCAAGGCGATTATTAGCAGCAGCACTTAGCAAGGGGGTTTTATTTCTTGCACGTACTTCGATATCACCACCACTCTCGACCAATAGCTTTAATGCATCGAAGAAACCATCTTGTGCCGCTTGGTTAATCGCGGTCCAATTTTTATAGTGGGCATTTACATCCTTATAATCGCTTAATGCTTTGCGTACTTTAGTGATATCTTCTGAAGCAACCGCACGCACTATTGGCGAGTAATCTTCAAGCTGTGTATAACGTTGTTGAGCCTCAAGTTGCTTATCGATAACATTTCTAAGCGCGAGGCTTTTGAGCTCCAATAAAACTGTTTCACCGCCTTTTTGTAAATTTTTATAGGTGTCTAATGTTTCCTGATAAAACAGTTCATTCTTATATTTTTCACTTGCTTGGTACTTATTATAAAAAGCAGCAAGGGTTGGTAATAGTTCACTATAAATAAATGAATTAACCTCAGCCCCCGTCATGGCTTTACCATTGTTTATTGAGTTTAATGTTTGCACGGCATGATAAGCAGGCCTTAGGTAGGAAAGGTAAGTTTTATATTCGTCGCTTGCCGACTTGGATAATACTTTATAACGCTTACCTGAATATACTGAACCCTGACTATCAATATATTGATTTAAGCTTTTAACAAATTTATCCAGCGAACCATCAATAAGCCAATGGTTGAGTTTCTTCGATTTGTAATTTAGTTGAGTGAGTTGCCAGTCCACAGATGAGTTTTTTAATACATCGTAGATATCTTCAGTTACAAAATTAACCTCTTTGAAAACTTGGTCTGCATACTTATATATATTGGCGGAAATTAGCCCATCATAATTTGACTCAGTGGTACTTAATAGTAAAACAAAGTCATTATGAAGGGGTATCGTCTTCCACTGCCTATAGCTATTGAAGCTGTACAAATTACGTCTATCTCGACTTAAAAGTTGTTTATCACCTTTATCAATTTCCCCATCTTTATAGGTATAAGCATAAATTTCTTTTGGCCAATTTGTTATCTTTTTACTTTTTGTGCTGTCAAGTAGCTGTTTAGAAACAAAGAAGTTAGAGTATTCATTTTTATCAGCAGCAAAATATTGTTCAATATTGGTCGCACCTAAATACTCTAGTTTAGTGTTTTGCCTAGCATGGGTTATTGGCGCGATTAGGCTAAAGGCTAATAAGAGAAAACTTGCTCTCAGGTAAGTCATTGTTCTTCCTTGTGTAGTATTTTTTGAGCTAAATTGTATTTTAACAAGTATTTAACTCTTTTCGAGGATAAATAGCGCATTATATATATTTAAAACATAACCTACTGATACATAGCAGTCATTGTTTTAAACAGAGAAAAGTATGGGCTTGCCAACTTGGAAACCGTCATCCATTAAGCATAGCAATATGCTTGCCCTAAAATGCACGATGTTACTTCAATTGAACGAGTGCTGATCAGATATTCGCGTACAATACCACCTGCCTTAGCGATATATAAAACAAGGACATTGTTCCTTTTTTCAAAACATTACGCCACTTAAAATGCCGAAACACCAATCAAAAAGGTTCGCGTTCCCATCCTTTTTACTTTATTTGTTTTAACTCATTTAGTATCGTTAATCGTTATTTAAATCTGGGGTGGTTATGCTTAAAAATCGAAATAAATTATTACGTTATACAAGCGCATCTGTGGCGAATGTGTTTGAAAAAGAGACGGCTATGATTGCTCAAATGCAAGCCAATGACATTTCCCAATGCCTTATATTATGGCAAGCAAAAGCGCCCACTATTGTATTTCCTTCAGGTCAAAAATGGCCCGAATCCCTTGCTCTGCACACCGCCTTACAGGCAGATAACTGGAAGTTACTCTCTCGTAAAACAGGGGGAGCACCGGTGCCACAATGCCAAGGTATTATTAACCTATCTCACTTGTATGTTTGGCCAGATGCAAGACCCTACTCTATTTCCCAAGCCTATGAAAATTTATGCCAAGTATTGCAAGACTTTTTTAGTGAATATGGGTTAAGTAGTGAAACTCATACCACTGAGTTCTCGTACTGCGACGGTGATTTTAATATCAATATTAATGGCCGTAAAATCGTCGGTACTGCACAGCGCATTATTTTGAAAAAAGGAGGCGGTAAAATTGTACTGGCACAGGCCTGCATCTTAATTGATGCCGTGTTAGAAGAAATTATTAGGCCCATTAATTTGTGTTATCAATTATGTGATAAAAAAGAGCGCATAAAAGCACAGGTACATACCACTTTATTTGAACATATTAATACACGCCCTAGTGTTGATACACTTTATCATCAACTAACCCAAGCGTTTATTGATAGAGGTTTAGGCTAAAATCTATTGCTTTCTGTTCTCAAAAATAGCATCTGTTATTTTCCTATAGGCAAACAATTAACATCAGACTAAATGAGTCTTAAGTGAACGACAAACAAAAAAAGCGAACCATTTCTGGTTCGCCTTTTGTTTGTCGCTCTTTAAAATAAGTGATTAGAGAGGTCCCCTAATTTAGAGGATAATAAAAAACTCAAATGCCTACACAGGTTATCGTTACTCGGTACAAATCGCATCTTTAGCTATGACATGTTTTTTGTTACTCTTATTGTGAAGTCCTTGTAGTAATAACGACGTCAGAAGAGCAACTAAGCAAATCATCACCACAATCGCAGGCCCAGAGGGAATATCCCACACTAGTGAACTCGCAAGACCAGCCAATAAACCGATAGCCGCAATACTAAACGCCATCAAAACTTGACGAGCCCCCACTAAACTAGCCGCTGCGACTGCTGGCACCACTAACATAGCAAACTCTAAGTACACGCCCAGTGTTTGAATGAGCATAGGAATAGCCAACGCAAATGCCACGTAAAACCCTCCCCCTTTTAAAAAACGCGGGTAAAAGTGATTCACCGAGAACAATGCCAGTGAAAAGCCAAGCAATACCATCGCCTTAGGCCAACTCACCCAGAGCAACTGCCCCTGTAATAACGACTTAACCAACACCATGCCATGGGGATTATTACTGACTAAAATGATCGCTAAACAGGCAGATAATACATAAAAGGCACCAATAATAGCTTCTAAATGTTTAATGTTACGCGACTCTAATTTAGCAATCACAAAAGCCACTAAAGCAGTTAATAATGTCGCGCCTAAATAAGAGGCCCAAACATACTGGTGCATAATTAGATGGAAAAATTTATCGGTTAATAACACCCCTAATGCAGCGACTTGCGCCATAGCGAGATCAATAAAAATAATGCCTCTATTTAACACCTGCCGTCCCAATACCACATTACAGTAAACCGCCAATAAACCGCACACCAGCGCCGGTAATAACCAACTATATTGTGAGATGCCTTCCATTATGGTTGCACCGCGAGTAGCGCATTAATACTGCTATCGATTAATGAGAACAGATCTAACGCAGCTTCACTGCCTCCCACACTTTGAGGCAAAGCAATAACCGGCAACGCGGTGCGCTTGGCTAACCAATTGGCGGCATTATGCGATTGATGTGTTGAATAAACAATCGCATAAGCTTGCTCGGCATTAAAACTCGCTAGCGAATTTAAATGTGCCGTGGTTGGTGAAACACCTGGTTTAGGCTCTAAATCAGCAACCTGCTGTATGCCTAACCAAGCAAATAAATAACGGTAAGTACCGTGGTATCCAACTATTTTTTTACCTTCAAGAGAGGCTGTTTTTTGTTGCCAAACCTGCATGCTTTGTTGCCATTTATCTTGAAAGGCTAATGCATTTTTTTTGTATTGTGAGGCGTTCGCTTCATCTACTAAAGCAAGGCGCTGTGCCAGTGCTTTTGAGACTGCAACCATATCAGCGATCGCAAACTGTACATGTGGATTACCATGCGCATGCACATCCCCTAAGGCGCGATCAACATTGTCCCTTTTATCCAACATCTTCACATAATCTGTCACATAAAACAGACCATCACTGCCTGCCATCACCCTACTATTACGGCTTTGACGTTGAAGCTCTGGTAACCAGCCAATTTCTTGCTCTGCACCAGAGCAGATGACTAAATCAGCCTTACGCATCTTGGCAATAAGAGAAGGACGCGCTTGAATAAAATGCGGATCTTGATAAGCCGTTGTAGCACTAAACACCTTAGCATCAGGCGCATGTTCATTCACCAGAGAAACCCAATCAGGCTGGCAGCTAAAAATATTAAGCGCCATTGCCGGCGAGGCAACAACCGTTAATAACAATGCCGATAAAGTGACTTTATTAAAAAGCATGAGCGGCATGTGCTCCAAACGTCATCACGTATTGTAGTGAGAAAATATTATCATCTTTAGTCTCTGTTTCTTGGCGTGTATATTGCCCTCTTACCTGCCCAAAATGTGACGATAACCATGCTAAACTCAGGTCATATTCACGTAACTGTGTTTCACTAAAAGAGCCGTGTGCATGGTCCCCATGATTATGCACATCATTCGCGATTTGATGATCAAACTGGCTACCACGAATCGCTACTAACCAGCTTGGTGTAAATTGATAAGCAAGGGTTGCGTACATGCCGTTTAAGTTATCTTTCGCGCCGTCAAGCTCTGAAAACTCTGATTCATAGAGATCATTGAGTTGCAGGTATTCCGCTGTAAAACGCACATTTTGATATTTGTAATTACCCTGTGGCGCCCATTTCCAAGTAAAGTCTGCACCATATAAATTTTCACCTGTAAACGCAGGCCCGTGGCTGTGATCACCATGATCATGATCTTCATGGCCTTCTTCATGCTCACTGTGATCATGTTCGCCACCAAATTGCATTTGACCGTTGCCATTGCGTAACGCACTTAACCCAAACATCCAACTATGGGAAGCATTTAAATCCCCACCGATATTAATGCTTGCGCTGTAGACCCCTACTGTCGCAGGTTGGTCAAAACCAGCATCTAGCTTTTTACCTGAAAATGCTTCACCGTTAAATGCTAAATAAAAATCTGTTGGTGCTAACCAACTAACTTGAACACCATCATCAAAGTAGTGGCCACCTAATAACGCACGGTAAACGCCAGGGCGCTCTGAAAAAGCATCTTCATGCACATGCTTTTCATTTAAATAACCAAAAGAAGATAAAAAACGCCCCGCTTTCACTTTAAATCCCCATGGCATTGCTAATGACTCAATAAACGCTTCTTCGAGTTCAACTTCTGTTTTTCCTTGGTGAGAAGCCAGCATGGTAGTTAATACACCGCGAAATTTATCATCAATATTGGCAGAGAGATTTAACTCACTGTGCCCTAATGAAAAACCTTCCTCACGGTGTGAAAACTCACGCATACCATCTTGATAAATGCCATCGAGCACAACACCAATTTCAGGGTTTGAAATAATACTGCTTGATGATGCGATAACCGCAGTGCTACTGAGACTTAAAGCGCTTAGACCTAATGAGCTAGCCCATAAAAATTTTTTATTCATTACTCTTCCATAAATTATTAACCACTTTTTTCGCCGGTGATTAATCCACTAAATCCAATGCGAGAAATATATTTGAAAAACTTCTTGCGTCAACGTTTTGTTATAATATAACATTTAAAATGTTACATTATAACAGTAATGGAAATCAAGTAATGATAATCACTTTCACAAATGGATAGGTAAATGATGTTACAAACTTCCCCACAATTTAAGAAAAAATTTCTCTCAGTTGCATTCGCAACACTCTTCTTAGCAGCCTGTGATTCAGGTTCAAATGATCCTGTTGCAACGGCAGCGGCAGCAGAACCAGATGCACATGGCGATACGCATGACCAACATGATTCCAAAGGGCGCTTAGCGATTGCAGAACAAGATCAAACGCTGGTCCGCTTAATTGATTTAGACGATAACAGTCTGTTAGAAGAGATCAGTACCACAAACCCAGCAAGCCACTTATACGCAAGTCCGAGTGGTCGTTATTTAACTGTGGTACAACGTGAGCAGCACTTAGTTGAGTTTATCGATGGTGGCCTGTGGCAAAAGCTGCATGACGACCATTACGATACGATTGAACAAGCACCAAGCCTGCACAGCTACCAAATAGATGCAACGCAACCAACGCACTACAACACCATTGCTGATCAAGCCGCGCTATACATTGACGGTGACAAAGTAGCTGGCGTTTCATCGGGGTTTTATGTGCTTGATGATGCCAGCATTGAAGCGGGTAAATACGTAGCGAGTCATACACTCAATACGTCAATGCACGGCACACTGCAAATACGTGGCGATTATGTGTTATCTACGATGGTGACAGATTTCACCGATCAAAATGAAAACTACAACATGCCAGATCGTGTGACCTTGTTTGAATTACACGGTGATCACCTGCATGAGGAGCAAACGTTTGATGTGGCATGTCCTGGTTTACACGGTAGTTTCCAGGGTGAAAACTGGACACTATTTGGTTGTAGAGATGGGGTGTTAGCGATTGAACAAGTTGGCGCAACCTTTACTGCTAAAAAGTTGCCACATGATATGGGTATTGGCAGCATTAAAGGAAATAACCACCTTGATAAATTCCTAGGCCTGACACGTTCTCAACAAGCCTTTTTAATTGATCCTGTCGTCGGTTCAATGACAGAAATCAACTGGAAAGTTTCACCAGAAATAACCATGCTTGCCACGGCAACTGATGGCCATCAAGAAAACTTTCTCGTGCTTGATTCAGAAGGTTATTTAAATCTATTTAATATTGAAAATGATTATGCGCTAGCGCATCGCTTTAAAGTCATAGAGATGCCTGCGAGCACTGATGAAGAGGTAAAGGCAGCATCAACAGCGATTAAACATAAAATAGCGGTTTCTTCGGCGCTCGAGCAAGTATTTATCAGTAATCCTGCAGATAACACTATTTTGCAAGTTGATTTAGAAACACAAAGCGTGATTGCAACGATTCAACTCGACTTCACGCCAAGCCTCATTACCTGGTTAGGCATTAAAGCAGAAGCAAACCACGCACACTAAATGCTCATAATTTAATGGGGAAGCGATTCCCCATTTTTCACAAAACTCACATAAAAAGCAGTTTTAGTTATTGGTTTATAGGATGTCTATACGGAGATTTTACAACCATTGATAAGTTCTTCTTTATCTGGAATTTCAAACCTTGGTTCCATAAAATCAAACATCATATCTGTCACCTCGAAAGCGTAAACGCTAGGGTCTTTGTCAATATTTCGTTTTTCCACGCGTTGTTTACGCAGCATTGCAGGGGCATCTAAATAGTGAACTTCCGGGCGTAAACTTAATTTTTCCGCTTTATCAAAAAAGGAGGCTCTTTGCGCTTTAGTCGTAAAGCCTAAATCCAACACTACATTTCCATCAAGTGCTAAAATTTGTTCACTGACTTGCCATATTTGCTCATAGCACCGAGTCACTCTTTCAATCATCCATGCGTAATCAAGTGTTGTCATATCTTTTGCAAACAGTGTTTGCATCCAAGGATCGATAGAAAACTTAACCGCATTAATCTCTTTACAAAGGGATTGTGAATACGTTGTTTTTCCTGCCCCTGTGGGCCCACAGACTAATATTAACCTTGCCATATAATTTACTCCCTATATTAAAGAGGCTACGATTTTTATGCTAAAACATAGTCTCTTTTATTTTCCTTATTATTAATTTTTTAATTGAACTGATTTGCTTTTAATTGATTCAATCAACATAAATAACAGCATGCCAAGTGGACCGACTAAAAAGGTCAGTATCAAGCATGGCAATAAAATAATATGTTTAATCCCTATTTTTTTAGCTCTTTCTACTTGCCACGCGCCAATGAAAAGATCGATAGCAAGAAAATGTATCCAACCAGTCAGAAGGTTGCCCATATCTGAGAAACCGTTAGCAACACCTGCCAGTGAAGAAAAATCAACCTTGGTTTCATTTCCCCATAATGTAACCAGAAAATAAGTATAAATGACTGCGAGCAAAAGACTTATTACACGAGCCGTTAGTACTAATGGTACCAGCCGAAGTGGTGAAAATATTAATGCAGTCCAGCCAATAAAAGATAATATTCCAACCACTGAAAACATAATTTCATAATTTACATTAAACATAAGATGCTGACCTATAGAGTAAGGCATACATAAGGTATGCAAGCGTTTTACTGATACAGCCCTGTTTCAACGAGAGCTGTCAGTTAGAAATGTTGAGATTAACGCTTCAAGATAAGAAATATAAACAAGTAAGCGATAACCACGTCAAATAAGCAAAGTCGTTTTGCTAAGCGCTTTACGGTGTTACTGACACTAAGAAATGCTTTTAAGTTTGACGTAGATTTCCATTTCTAAATAACCATCAACACGTACATCGTTTAAGTAATTTTCTAACATTGGAAAGTCGTCAGGTTCAAAACCACTATTGGGGAGCCAATCAGAATAAAGGCTTAGTTGCGCTTTAATTGTTTGCTCAGGCGCCCCTTTGTAATAAAGCACGGCATACTTGCCTTTGGGGATTTTTGATTCTGTAAATGGCGCGTTAATATTGACATTATCAGCAATTATTATTGCAGCATGGTAACGGCATTTATCTAAAGGCGTAATGGTTGGATTATCAAAGGCAAACGCAAAGCGCGTTTGATCCTGTTGCTTTATTCCGTTGCTCTGCGCCCAATCGATAAGTTTATCCCAGGTTGCATATATGCTTTGTTGTTCATAACCGCGTAGTGAGCTCAAAGTACAAACTCGCTGTTGATTCATTTCTCTTACTTCAACCTTCATAACCATCGCCTCCAAATGCGTTTCGTTCATCACCTCATTAGTGATACGAGTAGGATATAAATCAGCGGGATTAAATACTTTTCCATACTTGCTAAATATTTTTCCAATCTTGCTATCCTGATCTTTTGAGGGATTCCTAATCGCAGAGGGCGTACAACCAAAATATAGTTTGACGGCTTTTGAGAAATTAGCACTTGAAGAAAAACCGTTCTCTAAAGCAATGTGAGTCATCGATAGGTGTCTATCACACATTAAGCTATGTACCGAGCGCTCCATACGTCGCCTATTAATATAATCATTTATGCTTTCATTCATCATCGCAGAGAAAATACGATGAAAATGATAAGGGGAAAAAAAACTTACTTCGGCAACGTCAGCTAGAGAGATACTGTTGCTCAGATTCTCCTCAATATAGCCAATGACTCGGTCGATTCTGGCTTGGTATTCGTTACTCATAACTACCTTAATTTATTGGTAAACATTGGGTTAATATTTATTGTACGGCTTCTCTCAACTGTGTGAAAATATCTAGGCGCCTGTACTGGTTAGCGCTCAGAATAACCCACATGGCAACAACATAAAAAGCCATGCAGGCCTCTAAGAATAAATATTAGAAAATCACTCAAATAGCAGCTTACTCAAGTGTTTGTTCAATCCATTGCTTAGGCGATATGCCGAGTTTCTTTCTAAATACACGCGCTAGCGCGGAGCCATTTTCATATCCCACAGCGTTAGCAGCGAGCGCCACCGACTTGTTTTGTTGCAGTAGACCTTTCGCCACCATAATACGCCAATCGATTATATAATCCCCCGGACTTTGCCCTACTGTACGCTTAAACAAATCAGAAAATTTTGAGCGAGACATCAGTGCCAGTTCAGCCATTTCCTCTAATGCCCAGTGTTTTT
>Ga0209395_1001630_pt1 | contig 31055 bp, 33 predicted proteins | sample GOMGulsemesocosm_3_FD_184635 | JGI IMG/M metagenome (GOLD analysis project Ga0209395, IMG submission 184635) | Methane-oxidizing microbial communities from mesocosms in the Gulf of Mexico - GOM9D Gulf of Mexico (SPAdes) (version 2) | ecosystem: Environmental > Aquatic > Marine > Cold seeps... | reverse complement strand
CGTAGTAAAAAGTAACTAGGTAATGTTAAAGGGATTATAAATGAAATCAATTACCATTTATATTTAAACTCTTGGCTTTTCTGCTCTGCTTTTCAGTTTTTTGACGACTCCTTGATAAGGTGTAAGCAGCAATAATCGAACAAACTGAAGACAGGGTAAAAGATACAATCCATGAAGAGAATGATGATTGGCCTGAGCATTATCATACAATCCAAATTTAAGAGATTGACCTTGATCAGAACAATGAAAGCTTTTAAAGCCCCTATCCCAACATGAAAGCACCACTCCAAAATTTTTGTCCCAATGAGCCTTGGCAATAGAGTGATGAATTTGATGCTGTGCAGGTGAAATAAATATTTTCTCTAACCATTTAGGGTAGCTAATCACCACATTCGAATGACGTAAATTAGCGCCTAACACATTAAAAATAAAGGTAAACAGGTTCACACCTAACACCATGTAGATATCGACCTGGTTAGGGAATAGATAAAAAAACAGTGCAATTGAAAATGCTTGGCTTAAGGTTGATCGTAAGGAAAATAATACTGATTCAACTGGATGAGCCCTAAATACCGTAAAGGGATTTAGCTCAGTAGCCGAATGATGCACCTGATGAAAGGCCCACAAAAATGGCCACTTATGCATTAACCTGTGTAAATAAAAACGACAAAAGTCATCTATCACAAACTGAAAGACAGTGAAACATAATACGACCAACCAGGTTGGCCAAAGATTGGCTTCAGGACGATCAGGTATCAGAAAATGCCATTGTTCAAACAGCCAAATAGCCACTAACATTTTGCCCAACAATAAAGGGGAAATCAGCTTCATAATAAAAGCGTTAATCACCATTGTTTGATAGTCAGCAAATGCGGTAGCAGAGAGCCATACTCGAGGTTTGAAAATATGAGACAAGGCATCTTTAATGGGCCGCTTTGACACTAAGGTCAAAGCCGCAAGCGCTATCACAAATGCACTGGCTAAATAAGTAAGTGACACTCTCTTCTGTGGGCTAATCAAATCCCCCAACAGTGCCTGCCAATACTCAGTCCAAAATACATCCATTACACTAAAACCCAAAGCAATTCAGGCTAACGAATGATTCGTTAGCCTGAACAAAACAACTCACTTAAATTAGTCGTTTTCGTTAGACGTTGATGAACTCAATTTTTGGGTAAGTTCATCCATACCTGCCAATACATCATGTGCACGTGCCTTAAGATCAAAACGCTCAGCTAACAAGAGTTGAACCTTCATCATATGCAATTGGTATTCTTCCATTGAAATACTTGAAGATTGCACAAACTTGCCAGCAGCATTACGGGCAATAACTTGTGTATTTCCTAACAATACAGGGCTATAACCAGTCAAACGATTCAATTTAACAGCCGTTTCACCTAAGTCTTCACCGCCAACTTGTAAGGCCATTGCGAAACCTTTCATTTCTCCCCAATGTTTAGCATAAGCACGGTAAGCTTTAGTCACATCACCATTAGCGTCTTCAATAATTTTTATCTTCTGCAGGTCTTTGTATACCTCACCCGCATATTTGAAGGTTGCTTCGGCAATCACTTGCTGCCAATTTAAACGAATTGTTTTCACATAATCATTTAATTGTGTCATTTGATCTTTGCTTAGCTTACTTCCATTTGCATCATGAATAAGCGCACGGCCATCATAAAAAGCACTTACGATGTTATTCAAGTAGCTTGTTTTACCTGATTTATCAAAACCAGCCGCATAATAAGCATGGGCATAAACCATTTCAGTTTTCAGATCAACGACGCCATCCTTGTTATAATCTGCTGCGGCAAAGTATTTAGGATCTTTCTTAGCGATACCATAAAGGCTTTTAGCATCTAAGGTTAAAGCATGTGCTGGCGCACCAAAGTAACCAAACGCCTCATCCCAGTAATGCTCTTTCGCAGAATATGCGGCACCGTCTTTATAAGCTTTATCGTTAGTTTTTTTACTGTTATTCAGTTTTTCGTCTAAATAACCATCAACTGCTTGATTATAAAAAACCGCGCCCATAGTGAATTTAGAAATCAGCTGGGTATAGTCATATCCGTTAACAGGATCAAAACCACCTTTAACCTTAGCGGCTTTGCTAATCATATCTTGCAATACTTCTTGTCCCGTCATGTTACCAGGCCAAGATGTCACTGCACCTTTATAGGCTTTTGACGATAGATTTTTATTTTTAGAAAGTTCACCAATGGTGGTCTGCTTGATCGCAAAACCTTCTTTAGAGACAGGATCTAAAATGGCTCTATCAGCCCCTTTGTCTTCAAAATAAAGCGCAAGTTTTGCAGCTTGATCAGCATCCTGCTTGCCTTGCCCTTTTGAGATTGTTTTTTTCAAAGAGTTATGAATAACTTGTCTTGCAGCCTGCCCACTATAAGCAACTGAAGAGCTTGCATTACCTTGGTAATTTTTGACAGTAACAGGAAATTGATTATAAACATCTGCTGCAAAAACAGCAGTAGAACCGATAGATGTAATAAGCGTAACAAGAGCAAAAGGTTTAAATGACATTATGGCCTCTGACACAGAATAGGATGTAGTGTGTCTTTCCCCTATGAATTCATATTAGAGGAAAGTGAACCAGACTAAAGTAGCGCATATATAATGGAAATACTAGTCATTATCATTACTATTTAGTGACAAATCGCATAACTGATATAGAAAATATAAAAACACCTTGTATAACCCTGGCAATTCATTTTTTTAATCAGGCTAGAAACTAACCCAATGCTAGGCTAATTATATGATTTTTAATAAGTCTCTGATCATTTAACCAACCCATACCGGTATTTCGTGCCAATACCGCAACAGGGCTTTGCGTTTCATAGAGACGTTTGAAAAACGTCATGCTAGCAGACATACGCATATTGTCTGCCATCCTAACCCTTTGATAGCGCCTTAATACTCTTTCATTTGATAGGGAATCACCACGAACCTTGGCCTTCACTAATACATCAACTATCGCGCCAGCATCCGCGAAACCTAAGTTAGCGCCTTGTCCTGCAAGCGGGTGAATAGTATGTGCGGCATCACCTACTAACGCCAACCCCGTTTGAACATATTGCAGCGCATGTCTTTGCCTTAAAGGAATCGACAGAGGCTTGGTTAATACCTTAAGCACATCAAATTCATTCGACATAGCATATTTGAGACGCTGACAAAAAGCATCAGGGCTTAATTGAGATAAGGTTTCTGCGTCTTCTGGTGGCACAGACCAAACGATAGAAGCAAAGTGTCGGCCTTCAAAACTAGGCATAGGTAAAAAAGCTAAAATACCCTCTTCACCAAAACTTTGCCAAGCGGTATTTTCATGACTTGCAGCTAATTCAATTGTCGCCACTATTGCATTATGCTGATAATCCCATTCCTTGGTTTCAATTCCGGCCTGTTTTCTAATGATAGAATTAGCACCATCCGCTCCTATCAATAAATCGGCCTTAATACTGATGCCATTATCTAATGTCACAAGCACACCCGACGCATCATTTTGATAATGCATGACAGAAGAGGAAAAATAGCTATCCAGGTGCTTTTTGTGACTTTCTAATTGTGTCAGAAGCGCTTGATTTAAAACCTGATTCTCGACCAGATGCCCAAGCTCACTCAAATGAACATCATCACAGCTAAAGTCAATTTGGCTTGTGCCTAATCCATCCCACACCCTCATATTATGATAAGGCGTTAAACGCTCTTGAGAAATATGTTGCCAAGCCCCTGCCCTCTCTATCAAAGACTTTGAATGACGTGAAATAGCACTGACACGAGAATCATAATAGGGTGCCGTCGACAACTCACATCGCCCACTCGTTCTATCAACCAGCGCGACATGAAAGCCATTTTGAGCCAACAAGTTAGCGGTTAACGCACCTACCATGCCGGCCCCAACTAAAATCACATCATAGGCTTTTGTCATTGTCTTACCTTATTCTTTATTAACGTGAGTGAGACAACCCAGAAGTGAGGTGGTCTGCTTGAGAGATTGTCTTTTTGAAACCCAGTTTATCGCTAACACCCTAAATGCATTTACCTAAAGGTGGGCTTATGTACATCTAGCCCCATTGCGGCACGGGCAAAACACCCCTTAATCAGCGGGCAATGATCTAAGGCTAAAACCCCCAGATTACGTGTCAGTTGAATTGCGCTATTTTGATGAGAAAATAAAGAGACCAAACCATGGCTGGCACCCTGTATGCGGGCTGCATCTTGATTTTGCACAAGTGCGAATTCATTAAGACTAGACAAAGAACCTATATCCAGACCTTTTGTATAATTTGATAAGACATTATGAGCCAATAAAGCAGCGCCTCTCAACGCAAGATTAAACCCTTGCCCTGCAACAGGATGAAGCGTATGTGCCGCATTGCCTAAAATAGCCAAACGAGAACGTACTAGCTCATTTGTTTTTTGGACGTTAAGTGGATAAAAGGCTCTCTCGCCCACCCCCTTAAAACGACCTAATCTATGGCCAAATTGGCTTTGTAGCTCAGTTAAAAAGGCCTTATCCGTCAACCCCATTCGCTCTTCTATTGCTGATAATGAGGTTGTCCATACTAATGCCGAACGTGCTCGACCTTGAAAGTTAGGCAAGGGCAACATAGCAATTGGTCCTTGTTTAGCAAAACGCTCATAGGCCCAGCCTTGATGGTTCTTTTGCAATTCAACATTGGCAATTAAAGCTGCCTGTTGATAAGACTTTGTTTGACGGGATAATCCTAGCTGCTGAGCTAAATCAGAACGACCACCATCACACATGACAACGAGCTTAGCCTGACATTTTTCATGAGTCTGAGTCTGTAAATTTAATAACTCAGCCTGATAGTGATCGGGAAAGGCCTTTAAGCAGGTCACTTTGGCAGGCGAAATGATTTGAATATTGGGAAATTGCTGCAATTGTGCATAAAGCTGTGTGCCTAGGCCTTTATTATCCACAACATAGCCCATCGCATCCACATCATAGTCACTAGCATGCAAACGAGACATGCCAAATTGACCCTCTTCTGAGGTATGTATGTGTTTAATAGGCGCGACAATTTTTGCTAAGTCTGGCCACAATCCCATATCAGAAAATAGATTCGCACTGGATTTACTTAATACGGTAGACCTATCATCAAAGCTAGGTTGAGCTTGTGAGCTAGCCTCTACCGATTCCAGCATACAAATTTTTAATGCTTGGTTTTGACTCGCCAAAGCGAGGGCAAATGAAGCACCCACCAAGCCACCACCAATAATCAAAACATCAGCATCAAGCACGCCTATCGACCCCTACACCATTAAATTAAAATTTCTGCTATTAATTTTTAGCCATTAAGGCTTCAATTTCTGCGACTTCACGAACTAAACCATGGGTCAAAATGACAGGCCCTGATTCAGCGACTAGCACGTCATCTTCGATACGTATGCCAATTCCACGCCATTTTGCATCAACCTTCATATTATCCTTGGCGACATACAGACCCGGTTCAACCGTAACAACCATGCCAGGAACAAGAGGACGAGATTCGTCATTTAGCTTGTATGCGCCGACATCGTGTACATCCATTCCAATCCAATGACCAGTATTATGCATATAGAAATCACGGAAGGCTTTATCTTGAATCAAACTTTCCAGCTCTCCTTGTAATAATCCAAGTTCGATTAAACCTTGGGTTAATACACGTACAGCCACATCATGGAAATCAGTATATTTAGCGCCAACAACGACAGATTCAATCGCCTCTTTTTGGGCTTTCAGAACAAGGTTATAAAGGGCAGCTTGAGGCTCAGAAAATTTACCATTAGCAGGGAAGGTACGGGTAATATCTGAGGCGTAAAAACCCAGCTCACAGCCAGCATCAATTAACACCAGGTCCCCCTCTTTGATAGGGGCATTATTTTCAATATAATGCAGGGTACACGCATTACTGCCTGTTGCCACAATATTGTTATAAGCAGGTGTTCTAGAACCCGACTTCATAAAACAGTAATTAAGCTCAGCTTCAAGTTCGTATTCTTTCATACCAGGACTGACTGTTTGCATGGCAATCAAATGTGCTTTAACACTAATCTGAGCGGCTTTCTCCATCAGTTCAATTTCTTGCGCATCCTTAATCAGGCGCATTTCACCCAATAGATTCGCTAACTGATTAAATTGCATAGGCGCTTGAGCCCCTTGGCGTACTTTTTTAGCCAAGGTTTGTTGCCAGCCAACTATCTGTTGTTGCAAAACATCATCAGAAAAGTCAAACCACACAGACATGCAACCATCAAGTAAATCAATGACCTGATCATCCATCTCAGCTAGAGTAAAGGCCCTATCAAACGCAAACGTATCAACAGCACCTTGGGTACCATGTCGAAAACCATCCCATTGCTCTTTTTCAGGGTCTTTGGGTAAGTTGAAAAGGATAGATTGGGTTTTATTGATCAATACATAAGCACCAGGTTCATTATATCCGGTCAAATAAAAGAAATGGCTATTAGGTCGGAATTCAAAATCACAATCACTATTACGTGCACATAACTCTCCGCTACGTACTATGGCAACAAATCCCGCTGGTAATTTTGACTGTAAATTTTGTCGACGAGTTTGATAATTGGCAATCGGCAAATTCATTTTCACCTCTCATACTGGATGGTTCTGGGTAAAGGACAAACAGATAAATACGTTTATTTGGCGCATCAATCACTACGCCAAACCTTCCTTAATGTATTTTTGTTTGATTATTTTTATCTTCTGGTTTGACATCATGGTGCTCAGAATAAAGCATCATGGCAGACAATCGTGCATATTCAATCAGTTCTGTTAAGTCTTTTTCATTGTCATTATCGTCTTCTAACGCCTGCATATCAGCTTTCATTGAAGACAAGTTGGCAAAATCACGTAATACTTGCGTCGTATCATCGGATAAATTCTTTTTCTGCCCAGATAAACCATAGCCTGCTAAGAATCCATGCGCCCATTCTGACAAGGTGACACCACGGTCACTTAAGCTGGCATCATCATCTGCTATAACAGGTTCTAAAGCATATTCACCGTTGGCAAACAGTGATTGTGTTGCCGTATAAAGTTCGACTATTGCATCACGACTGGCTTCTTCTTTCCAACTTTCAATATCACAAAATTCAACCACCATAGCGATCCAATCTTCCAATAATAGCGCCACACCAGACGCCAAATAACCACATAATTGACCATGTAATTCTGCAGGAGAAGCCCCTATGGACTCAGTAACAAATACATCCGCAATAAGATCAAAGTCGAGTGCATCTTTAAGCATTTCAGTCGACATGAGTACTCCCTTAACCGTAATTGATTCGAAAAGCTAAGTAGAGCCTAGCCTCACTTACAACTAAGCCGCACTTTTGATGCGGCTTAGCTTTTTATTCTAACTGTATATCCTTATCTATGGCGTCATATTGGTAAAATACAATTACCAATGGCCACCATAATGGAAGAAGGACTCGCCTATTAGCCCTCTCCCTCCAATAGGTCTAATTATTTAACTGTTTTAGACCCGACTCTAACGTTTGCAAAATCAGAGTATTAATCGTCATAGGACCAACGCCACCGGGAACCGGCGTATACGCTGCCACTCGATCGACCAATGGTGCCAATTCGATATCGCCGATACCACCTGGATGATAGCCAGCATCAACCACAACTGCGCCATCTTTAATCCAGTCCGCCTTAATTAATTCAGGCTTACCCACTGCACCAACAACAACATCAGCTTGTTTTACTAAACTCGCCAAGTCTTTTGTTCGTGAGTGACAGATAGTCACTGTCGCATTTGCGTTAAGCATCATCATCGCCATCGGTTTGCCTAGGATAGGACTACGACCAACAACAACGACATGTTTGCCTGTTAAATCAATATCATAGTGCTCCAGTAAACGCATGATACCCGCAGGTGTCGCCGAGCCAAAAGCAGGCTCTTGCATTGCCATGCGACCAAAGCCAAGACAGGTGACACCGTCTACATCTTTATGTGCTGCGATTTCATCGAAACACAGGCGCTCATTGATTTGAGGGGGTACTGGGTGTTGTAACAAGATGCCATGCACATCAGAGTTATTATTTAACTCTTGAATTGTGGCGAGAAGTTGATTCGTAGTTGTCTCTTCAGGAAGCTCGATTGCCATTGAGTCCATTCCGACTCGACGACACGCATTGCCTTTCATTTTAACGTAAGTTGCAGACGCTGGATCGCCGCCAACAAGGATGGTCGCCAAAATAGGTGTCCCACCAGTACGTTTTTTAAGCTCAGCAACCTGGGCTTTAAGACGAGTTTCGGTTTCTTCAGCAGATAGTTTGCCATCAAGAACCAATGCAGCCATGAAATAACTCCAACAGTAAGTAGATCGTGATTTAGGGTGCGCTATTATACCTTAAAATCGGTGCGAATTGGCAGTTAGCTGGTGAATCAAGTACATATTCCTAACGAATAGTGTGTTAAAGAAATCCTTATACAGGCTCAATGTAATCCACCAAGAGCTGGATGTTTCGTTGCCCTCTAAACTCGTTGATGTCGAGCTTAAATACCACCCTAGCTTGCTCTGCCGTATTAGGCCATTTCTCTAAATCGACAAAAAAAGCAATAGCATCAACTAAGAGCCCTTCATGAGGCTCCCTTAACAGCAGTTTTAAATGTTTTTGACCAACAATACGCTGCTGAATAAGATCAAACACGCCATCAAATACAGGCTCAGGAAACATTTGCCCCCAGGGCCCACATTGACGAATCATTTCAGCAAAGCTCAGACTAAAGTCTTCTGCCCTTAAGGGACCATCGGTTAAGAGGCAGTCCTGTAAATCATCTGGATTCACTAACTCTGTCACCACACTATCAAACGCTTCGACAAACTCAGGGTAATGCTTTTCTTTGATACTCATACCTGCAGCCATCGCATGACCACCAAATTTCGATAAGATATGAGGGTGACGTTTGGCCACCAAATCCAAAGCATCCCGTATATGCAAACCAGGAATAGAGCGCGCCGACCCCTTTATCTCTTCTTCGTCTACCTTGGCAAACGCGACGACAGGCCGATAACACTTATCCTTCATACGAGAAGCGAGGATACCTATCACTCCCTGATGCCAGGTTTCATCATAGAAACACATGCCATTAGGCAGATCCTGATCATCAGCAAGCAATTTATCTAAAACAACTTCAGCTTGCTGCTTCATTTCAGACTCAATGTCTTTACGCTCACGATTTAGCTGATCCAGTTCCTGCGCCAAGCGTTTTGCTTGCTGAACATTACTCGTCAATAGGCAAGCTATCCCCAAAGACATATCATCTAATCGCCCCGCCGCATTAAGTCTAGGTCCAACAGCAAAACCAAGATCAGAGGCTTTAATCTGGCTAACATCCCGATTTGCGACCTCTAATAACGCCAAAATGCCGGGCCGAGCAAACCCCGCCTGAATGCGCTGCAAACCTTGTTTTACAAGAATGCGATTATTAGTGTCCAATGCCACCACATCCGCCACAGTCCCCAGAGCAACCAAGTCCAAATAATCCGCCATTCTCGGTTCAGGAATATGCTGTAACTCAAACCAACGACGTGACTTTAATTCAGCCCTTAACCCACTCATGACATAAAAAATAACACCCACACCCGCCATCGCCTTACTGTTAAAGCCACAACCATGCTGATTAGGGTTAACGATAGCATCGGCTATAGGGAGCTCATCGCCAGGCAAATGATGATCTGTTACTACCACCTTCATGCCATATGATTTTGCCACCTTCACCCCTTCAATACTTGAGATGCCATTATCCACTGTGACCAATACAGACGGCTGCCTTTCTTTGACAACCTCAACAATTTCAGGGGTTAGGCCATAACCAAATTCAAAACGGTTAGGCACTAAAAAGTCAGGATCGATAGCGCCCATCGCCTGTAACGCCAGAATACCCAAACTCGTACTAGTAGCACCATCCGCATCAAAGTCACCGACTATGAGTATTTTTTCACCCGCTTCAATCGCATCAGCCAGAATAGTAACCGCCGACGTTAACCCCATTAATGCATTAGGGCGTAACAAGCTGGCCAATCGATACTCTAATTCAGCCTCACTACTAATATTACGAGTCTGCAGAATGCGCTGCATTGTCACAGGCAAAGCATGAGAGAAGCTAATGTCATTTCCAGACAAAGGCCTTTGCATTATTTTTTTACTCATTCAAGTCTCCGTTCGATTCGCAATATCGTTAAGCTGGGTAGGATTAATACTAGATTAAGCTGGGTATAGGCGTGATAACAACACAGGCACGGCGGTTTCAACTTTAAGAATACGCTCACCTAAATGAACACTTTTAAAGCCAGCCTCTTGCCATTTACTCACTTCGAACTCATTCCAGCCCCCTTCAGGACCTATGGCTAAAACACATGCTTGCTCCAAGTTAATAGGACAAGCATCTGCCTGATAAGGGTGAGCCAACAAACCGAGTTTATCTTTCATTTCTAAGGGTAAAAGGTCTTCCACATAAGGGCGAAAACGCGTCATCTTTTGCCATTCTGGCATTTGAGTATCGCGCGCCTGCTCTAAGCCTTCAAGTAAGATTCTATCAATATTTTCAGACCTCAATACCGGAGACTGCCAATAGCTTTTTTCGACTTTAGCTGAGTTCAGAAGAATGATTTTTTTCACCCCCATAGCACTAATATTTAGCAAGGTACGCTTGAGCATATTAGGACGAGGTAACGCGAGCACCAAGGTCAAAGGCAACGCCTGTGGTGGTGCCTGATTAAGTTGCAATATTTCAACTTCAGCTAGGCCCTGACTATTTTCACCTAGGTATTCAGCCTCACCCAAACATCCATTTAAAACACCCACCCTTAATTTATCACCAACCTTTGCTTTGATAACGGTAATTAAATGTTCTCTTTGGCGCTCGTCTAACAGATAACGCTCAGCAGAAACGGCCTGCTTAGGGTCTAGTAAAATGATATTCATAAACTATGGTGTCATTAAAAAGTTTTTAAAAGGCATTAAAAAAGGCCTTACTCAAGCATGAGTAAGGCCTTTATAAGGCATAAGACTAAATATTTTTAGTAACAAATGCCTGCACATCTTCAAGGCTATTTTCTAGCACTTGGTAGCTTTCTTCTCGGTCAAATAAATCAGCCATATGCTCAGGTAATTTAGGCACTTCACAGCCTGCCTTTTCCACCGCTTCTGGGAATTTCACCGGATGAGCCGTTGCCAAAGTAATCATAGGTACTGATTTATCTTTCCAGCAATTTCGCGCCGCATCAAGACCGATAGCCGTATGAGGATCAAGTAAATATTGAGTATCCTCGAACACCTGTTTGATCACGTCACAAGTACGATTGTCGTCCACTTTATAACTATCGAAATGTGTCTTAACAAAAGACCAAGCTTCGTCATTTAAAGACACATCACCTTGATTAAAGCGCGCCATCAAGTCTTTTATTGACTCGCCGTCACGACCATGAGCATCAAACAATAGACGCTCAAAGTTACTCGATACCATGATATCCATACTTGGCGACAAGGTAACATTCAATGACTGACGACTCATATCATTCTCTGATATGACTCGGTGCAATATGTCATTTTGATTAGTGGCAACGATCAACTGATCAATAGGTAAGCCCATTTGCTTAGCTAAATAGCCAGCAAATATATCGCCAAAGTTACCCGTAGGCACAGAGAAAGAGACCTTACGATGAGGCCCGCCAACTGACAATGCAGAAGAGAAGTAATAAACGATCTGCGCCATAATACGGGCCCAGTTGATCGAGTTTACAGCACCTAACTTGCCACCATTTAAGAAACTCTGGTCAGCAAAGCTATTCTTAACCATTCCCTGACAATCATCAAAATTGCCTTTCACCGCAATATTGAAGACATTGTCATCAATCACACTGGTCATCTGACGACGTTGTACTTCAGAGACACGCTGATGCGGGTGTAAAATAAAGATCTTAAGATGATCGGAATGGCGACAGCCTTCAATAGCAGCCGAACCCGTATCACCTGAAGTGGCACCAAGAATGACCAACTTTTCTTTACGTTGAGTCAATACATAGTCCATCAGACGGCCCAACAACTGCAAGGCAAAATCTTTAAAGGCTAATGTAGGGCCACGGAACAGCTCAAGCACCCATTCATTAGTATCTGTTTGAACCATAGGAGCCACCGCCTTATGATCAAATTCAGCATAGGCTTCATTAATCATACGACGAAATTCTATATCAGGTACTTCGCCCGCCACAAAAGGTGACATTATATTAAATGCCAATTCTTGGTAACTAAGTCCTGCCCAAGAAGCAATCTCTTCTTGGCTAAATTTAGGCAATGTTTCTGGCACATACAAACCGCCATCATTAGCTAAACCCGCTAATAAAACATCACCAAATGAAAGTGCTGGTGCATCTCCACGTGTGGATATGTATTTCATAATTTTTTCTCTATAAAACTAAACTAACACTGCATTTAGAAGAATTAAGCCAAGGCTTCAACACGAATTCGCTGCACTTTGCCAGCCACATCAGGCAAGGCTTCAACAGAGGCAATCGCCGTGTTCATATTCGATTCTTTCACCGTATGCGTCATGACAACCAAGGTCACAAGGTCAGTACCATCACGTTCACGCTGAATAACAGACTCGATACTAATGCCATTATCAGAGAGCAACTGGGTGATATTAGCAAGCACACCTGCTCTATCTTGAATGGTCATGTTCAAGAAGAAACCACATTCAACTTCTGAAATCGGCAATACTTTCAAATCAGATAATGCATTAGGCTGGAAAGCTAAATGCGGCACGCGGTTATCCGGGTCAGCAGTCAAAGTACGCGCTACATCAATAACATCAGCAATAACAGATGAGCCTGTTGGCAAAGCACCCGCACCCGCACCATAAGTCAAAACAGGCCCAACAGCATCACCCTGAACCATAACGGCATTCATTACGCCATTTACGTTCGCTAGCAATTGTTTTTTAGATATCAGGGTTGGATGCACTCTTAACTCAACACCTTTATGGGTGCGACGAGCAATACCAAGGTGTTTGATGTAATAGCCTAATTCACTGGCAAAACTGACATCTTGCGCAGAAATTTGACTAATACCTTCGGTATAAACACGTTCAAATTGTAAGGGAATACCAAATGCAATAGAGGCAAGTATTGTTAGTTTGTGAGCAGCATCAATACCTTCAACATCAAATGTTGGATCCGCTTCAGCGTAACCCAGAGCTTGAGCTTCAGCTAACACGTCATCAAACGCACGACCTTTTTCACTCATTTCAGTCATGATGAAATTGCCAGTACCGTTTATGATACCTGCCAACCAATCAATGCGGTTTGCAGATAACCCTTCACGTACAGTTTTAATGATGGGCATACCGCCAGCAACAGCGGCTTCAAACGCCACCATAACGCCTTTCGCCTGCGCCTTTTCGAAGATTTCGTTGCCATATTCAGCAATCAAAGCCTTGTTAGCAGTAACTACATGCTTACCATTTTCAATCGCCGTTAATACCAAATCTTTTGCGATCGTGGTACCGCCAATCAATTCAATGACAATATCAATTTCTGGATTGTTTGCGACATCAAAAATATCGCGGGTCATATTCACACCAGAGGTATCTGCGGCTGGATTATCGCGACGAGCACCCACTTGCTCAATCTCAATACTACGGCCAACACGTCGTGTAATTTCTTCTGCGTTGTTACGAAGGATGTTAAAACTTCCAGAACCCACAGTTCCCAATCCACAAATTCCGACTTTTACCGGTTTCAAAATAGTACCCCACAGCGCTAACGTTATTTCAATGCAAAAAAGTGCATTGATGATAAAAAATTGCATCTATTATAACGCCAGTACCAGACAATGCTAGCCTTCTAATCAGGCATAATTACGGCAGAAGACACCATTAGGTTAGCTTGTTTTGATATAAGGAAATAAAAGAATGAAGAGGATGCTTTTTCCCCTTAAATATTGAAGAAATTTGATACGCATTTGAGCTGAACTTCAGATCTGCGAATTGAAATAAGAATCAACTATTCTGCAATAAACACAAAAGAGCTAACTCTCAGCCCTTTTGTGTTATGCATTTTCATAAAGAAGAGTACTACAAGCCTAATTTAGCCGCTAACTCAGCAGCAGGAAGATAACCCGGAATAAATTCGCCGCTACTTAATACAAGACTTGGAGTCCCACGCACACCGATGGACTGGCCTAACGCATATTGTTTAGCAATGGGATTTTCACAATTGTTTTGAGGGACATTTTGACCCTCTTTTGCACGTGTTAACCATTCTTTTGGATCATCCGAACACCAAACACTGACCATCTGTTGATAAGACTCGGAGCCGATGCCCGCCCTCGGAAACGCAAGATAACGAATACTAATGCCCATTTCATTTAACTCAGGCACTTCTTTGTGCAGCATACGACAATAACCACAGGTGATATCAGTAAACACTGTCACATGCGCTTTCTCTTCGCCTTTCGCAGGGTAAATAATCATCTCAGCTTCAGGCAATACTTCAATTTGCGCTAACTTAGCTTCTTCTGTTTCGTTAATCAGACCTTCTGAGCCAACGCGATAAAGGTCACCTACAATGAAATACTGACCATTTGGCGTCGCATGTAAAACGGGACCGGCACTTAAATGAACCGTATACAGACCTGATTTTTCGTGGGGTGCGATTGATTTGATTTGATACTGAGGCAAGCTCTTAGTGATATTGCCCCTTATCAGAGAAATGGCATCGTTTATGTCATTTTCTGCTGACCAAGCAAGCATTGATTGAAACAAAACACTAAGAATAAGTGCTTGTTTAATGAAACCTAACATTTTCTTCATGAAAACCTCTAAATCCAAACATCCGAAAGATGCTCATTAGGCCATGAATCTACATAAAAGTTCCATAAAAAAAGGCGACCTAGGCCGCCTTTTTTAAAGAGATTAGCGTTTAGCCAATTTCTCTTTGATACGAGCAGACTTACCAGAACGTTCACGTAGGTAGTAAATCTTAGCTTGACGAACATCACCGCGACGTTTCACTTCGATGCTGTCAACTATTGGGCTGTACGTTTGAAACGCACGCTCTACACCGATACCGTTCGAAATTTTACGAACAGTGAATGCAGAGTTAAGCCCACGGTTACGTTTTGCGATTACAACACCTTCATAGGCCTGTAGACGCTCACGCGTACCTTCAGTAACTTTAACTTGAACAACTACAGTGTCACCCGCGCCGAAGGCTGGGATCTCTTTAGTCATTTGTGCTGATTCAATTTGCTGAATCACTTTATTTTTGTTGCTCATGGATTTGACTCCCAATGATTTGGTTTCTCGTCGAGTTGGGAACATCTTCCCAACTTAACGAGTTCACGATTCCTACTCTGCCGAGGTTGAATCTTCAGTTTCGTGAATAAACTCTTTCAACAACTTCTGCTGTTCCTTGTCCAACTCAAGGTCTTGCAAAAGGTCTGGTCGACGTAGCCAAGTTCTTCCGAGCTTCTGCTTTAAACGCCAACGTCTTATCTCTTCATGGTTACCACTAAGCAGTACCGGCGGGACAGGCGCCTCATTTAGTACCTCGGGACGAGTATAGTGTGGACAATCTAACAATCCGTCTGAAAAGGAATCCTCTTCGGCCGACGCCATTTTACCCAACACACCTGGAATCATGCGAAACACAGAATCCATTAACACCATTGCTGGCAACTCACCACCGCTTAGAACAAAGTCACCGATAGACCATTCTTCATCAATCTCAGATTGAATCAAACGCTCATCAACGCCTTCATAACGCCCAGCTACCAGAACAAGTTCTGCTTGTTTAGCCAGGTATTGCACGCCATCCTGTGTCAGCGTACGCCCTTGAGGGGATAAAAAAATTACTTTTGCGTTTGGACTAACACTACGTGCTGCCGCAATCGCATCTTTGAGAGGCTGAACTTTCATCAGCATCCCTGGACCACCACCATAAGGTCTGTCATCGACAGTCTTATGCTTGTCATGGGTAAAGTCACGCGGATTAAAGAAGTTAACATCAATTAAACCTGACTTAATGGCTCTGCCCGTTACACCATATTGGGTAATGGCCTGAAACATTTCAGGAAAAAGAGAAATAACGCTAATCTGCACTAAATACCTCGAGTCAGTGTTTAAAACTCAGGATCCCAATTAACCAGCATCTGTTGTTGCTCTAAATCTACATTTAAAACATACATATCTGGTACATAAGGAACCAATCGCTCTTCACGATCTAGACTACCTTCACAAGCACGAACAACAAGTACATCATTTGCACCTGTTTCCATCATTTGAGCAACCTTACCTAAGAGGACTCCCTCTTGGGTGATCACTTTAAGACCTTCTAATTGACTCCAGTAATAATCACCGTCGCCTAATTCAGGAAGATCTTGCGCTTCGATATAGATATCCATCTCACAAATCTCTTTTACAAGATCACGATCTGTATACCCTTTAACCTCAGCAACCAAACCACGACCCTGGAGTCGCCCTTGACTAAACTCTATGGCTTGCCACCCGGTACGGGTTTTCAGCCACCAATGAGAATATTTAAAAATGTTCTCAATTGGGTCAGTGTGTGAATAAATCTTCACCCACCCTTTTACACCGTATACCGAAGTAATGCGTCCGACAGCAAGCGGTTGCTCAGGAGCGGCTGCTTGTTTTATCGCAGACATATATACCTCAATAATTAAGCGGCTTTTTTAGCATCTTTAACTAACTGTGCAACACGGTCAGAAAGTTGAGCACCTAAACCAACCCAATGGTTGATACGATCTAAATCGATACGTAGGCGTTCTTCTTGACCACGGGCAACAGGGTTAAAGAAACCAAGACGCTCGATGTAACGACCATCACGTGCACGACGGCTATCAGCCACGCTCAAATGATAGAAAGGACGCTTTTTAGAGCCTCCACGAGAAAGACGAATAGTTACCATAATTGGTTCCTTATTGCTTAACGAAAACTCTCCTTGATTCACCCAAAATTGAGTCGGAATTCAAGAAGGCGGCATATTCTAGTCGATAAAATAGAAAAACAAAAGAGGCATATGCATTTGAATCCTAATATTTACCCTAAAAATTAGATTTTATAGTGTTTGTGCTCACAATCACTTTAAACAACAAAGAGTAAACCAAAAAAAGGCGCTCATTATTTCTAATGAACGCCTTTTTAATATCAAACGAGTACGATGCACTCTTAGATAGAATTACATTTTTGGCATGCCACCACCTGGGAAACCACCTGGCATCATCCCCCCCATACCACGCATCATTTTCTTCATGCCTGATTTAGAGCTGAATTTCTTCATCATCTTCTGCATTTGTTTATGCTGCTTCAAAAGACGATTTAAATCTTGAATCTGCAAACCCGCGCCCGCTGAAATACGCTTCTTACGAGAACCGTTAATTACATCAGGGTTGCGACGCTCTTTTGCTGTCATGGAATTTATAAGCGCTTCCATCTGCACAAACATTTTGTCGTTTACCTTGTCTTGAATGTTAGCCATTTGACCACCCATTCCAGGCAACTTATCTAACATGGCACCCATACCGCCCATATTTTTCATTTGCTGCAACTGCTCTTTAAAGTCTTCTAAATCAAAGCCCTTACCTTTTTGCAGTTTTCCAGCTAGCTTCTCAGCCTTAACTTTATCTATTTTCTGTTCTGCTTCCTCAATTAAGGAAAGCATGTCACCCATACCAAGGATACGAGAAGCAAGACGATCTGGATGGAATGGCTCTAGTGCATCGGTTTTTTCACCCACACCCAAGAACTTAATTGGCTTACCGGTAATATGACGAACAGACAAGGCAGCACCACCACGAGCATCACCATCTGTTTTGGTAAGTACCACACCTGTCAAAGGTAAGACATCACCAAAAGCCTTCGCCGTGTTAGCGGCATCTTGGCCTGTCATAGCATCAACAACAAACAATGTTTCTACCGGATCAACAGCGGCATGAAGCGCTTTAATCTCAGCCATCATGTCTTCATCAATAGCCAAACGACCCGCTGTATCCAAGATCAGGACATCTTTGTGCGTTTTACGCGCTATATCAATGGCATTATTCGCAATATCAATAGGCTTTTGACTAGTATCACTCTCGATGAAATCAACACCGACTTCGCCTGCCAATGTCTGCAGCTGCTTAATCGCCGCAGGACGATAAACATCGGCACTCACCACGGCTACAGATTTCTTATGACGTTCTTTAAGATATCGAGCAAGTTTTGCTGCAGATGTAGTTTTACCCGCACCTTGCAAACCTGCTAATAAAATCACTGCAGGCGGTTTGGCTTTAAGGTCTAATTCATCATTAGCCTCACCCATCACCTTCTCTAGTTCCTGTTTAACTATCTTCAGGAACACCTGACCAGGACTGAGGCTTTTTGATACCTCTGTCCCAACCGCTCTTTCTTTAACACTATCAATAAAAGCTTTGACGACAGGTAAAGCAACATCGGCTTCTAATAGCGCCATGCGTACTTCACGCAGTACTTCCTTGATATTATCTTCTGTTAACTTAGCACGTCCTCGGATACGATCTAGCGAGGAGGTCAATCGATTCGATAAATTGTCGAACATGTTAGCCTCAAAATGTTGCTCTGTGAGGAAAAAACCAAGTATATGGTTTATCCAAGATGAAATTGGCACTATTATAACGGATAAATGAGTTACACCCTATACCTTTACTCTTTGGACATAAGAGATTCATGATTCAGCTAACACTTTGGCTTGCCACATTATCAACTTTTGCCGCTGGGGCAATGTATTACAAACGCCCAGAAAGTAAAAGGTCTCAATTATTAGGCGCAGCCTCCATCGTCGCGCATGTTTATGCTTTGTCTATATTATTTTTAAATAAAGACGGCTTTGACTTCCTACTAATTGGAATGCTAATCGCCTTGATTGGCAACACACTACTCTGGTTCAGCAATCGCAATAAGGATTTATCACTTTTATTGTGCGTAGCTTATCCGTTAGCGGCCATTGTCATCGCCCTTAACGCAATAGAGCCATGGAAGCTTGAGCCATTCCACATCCATTCTTTTGGCTCCTCTGCCCACATACTCATAGCAGCAGTGGCTTATAGCCTCTTTACTGCAGCTTGCGGCATAGGAATATTGCTTGCCCTACAAGAGTATCAACTCAAGCACCATAAGTTGCGCCAACTTTTAAGAGTACCGCCGCTACAGGTTCTTGAAAAACTCATGTTTGAATTCATTTGGATGGCTTTCATTCTACTCACTATTACAATAGTGACAGGCTTTTATTTTATTGACGATATGTTTGCTCAAAAACTGGTGCACAAAACGTTTTTCACCCTCTGCTCTTGGCTAGTATTCCTAGGCTTGCTGCTTGGGCGACATTGGGCAGGTTGGCGTGGCCAACTCTCCGTAAAATTAACGATAAGTGGGTTTATTTTGCTCATGCTAGGCTACTTTGGAAGTAGCATAGTGCTGCAATTTATTATCACCAAGTAAAATTAGTTGTTCAGGTGTTTGACAGGGGCAATTGAACAACTAATAATCCACTTATCAAAACTACTGAGGTCCACCCTTTTTGAACGACATACCCATAAGTATTCTTCTCGGAATACTCTTCTTTTTAATTTTGTTTTCTGCCTTTTTCTCTAGCTCCGAAACAGGCATGCTTTCTATAAACAAATACCGTTTAAAAAACCTAGTTAAAAACAAGAATAAATCTGCTCTCAAAGTGAGCCAACTACTCGAACGCCCAGATCGCCTTATTGGCGTCATCTTAATAGGTAATAACTTTGTTAATATCCTTGCGTCTGCAATCGCGACCGTTATTGCGGTGCGTATTTGGGGAGATGCAGGTGTTGCTATTGCCACCGCACTACTCACTTTAGTGATCTTGATTTTTGCAGAAGTAACCCCGAAAACAATGGCGACTATCCATCCGGAGAAAATCGCCTTTCCGGCATCCTGGGTTTTATCCATCCTATTAAAGTTACTTTACCCTTTAGTGATATTGGTAAACTTCATTTCCAATGGCTTACTGCGCATTATGGGCCTTCACACCAACCATAATAGCAACGACAAGCTCAGTACTGATGAACTTAGAACCATAGTACATGAGGCAAACGGCCTGATACCGCCTGCTCACCAAGATATGCTGATCTCGATATTAGATCTTGAGAATGTATCCGTTGAAGACATCATGGTGCCAAGAAATGAAGTGATAGGTATCGATATTGAGGATTCAATAGACGAAATTATCGCTCAAATTTGCAACTCGCGACATACTCGCATGCCGGTTTATAACGGCGAAATAAATAAAGTAATCGGCATACTACATGCAAGACATGCCGCACTGTTTCTGCGCGATCCCAATCCGTCGAAAGCTGCCCTACTTAAAGCCACGGTAGAGCCTTACTTTATTCCCGAAAGCACCTCATTAAACATGGTACTGCTCAACTTTCAAAAACAACACCAGCAAATGGGACTTGTTGTTGATGAATACGGTGATGTGCAAGGCATTGCAGCACTTGAAGATGTACTGGAAGAAATTGTGGGTGAATTCACCCAACCAACTCATGATGAAGAAGATGAAATCCTTACACAAGAGGACGGCTCTTTTCGTATTGATGGATCTATTCACATACGTGAAATCAATAAAACCTTGGATTGGTCTCTACCCACTAACGGCCCTAAAACATTAAACGGCCTAATCATTGAGACTTTGGAATTTATTCCTGAGAATCAAATGAGCTTAAAAGTGGGGGATTACATCATTGAAATCCAAGAAATCGAAGACAAAGTTGTTAAATACGCACGTCTACTAAAACACGTTTAAACACCGTTTGGATAACACTAGAGAAGCTTAATACTATGAAACAAAATAAGCGCTTTTGCCCACAATGCGGCACCCAGGTTAACTTCTCTATTCCAGCGGGCGATAATAGGCAACGCGCCGTTTGTCCTGAGTGTCATCATATCGATTATGACAACCCTAGACTAATTACCGGCACAATCCCCATTTATCAAGGCAAGATACTCTTGTGCCGAAGAGATATTGAACCTAGACGCGGATACTGGACCCTGCCTGCAGGTTTCATGGAAAACCAAGAGTCCACATCTATGGGCGCGCTTAGAGAAACACTAGAAGAATGCGGCTCTAAAGCAGTATGTAAACAAGCTTTCAGCATGCTTAGCATCCCCCAAATAGACCAAGTACATCTGTTCTATTTGGCCGAATTACCGCTTGCTGACTTTCATACCACAGAAGAGAGCTCCGAGGTTAAACTCTTTAATATTGATGAAATCCCTTGGTCTGAATTAGCATTCAACAGCATCACCAGAACACTAAAACTCTACCTCGAAGACAAGAAAAAAGGGCGGTTCAGCTTTCATGAAGAAACCCTCACGATAGACTTCCTTCCGCCAATCAAAGTACGTTAAAGCTCAATCTTGATAAGGTGGTACGCCACCTCCTCATAAGGATGTGCCGCCTTCAAGACTGTAACCACAGAATCCTTCAGAGAAGCCCGCAATACCATTTCAACCCTGTATTCTTCCACTTTTTCAAGCAATCCAGACTGGCCAATAAAAGGATTAGCTTGAGCATTGGGTCGAAACTGCCCTTCACCCCTTACTTGCCAGCAACAAGCCTCATAATCCCCTATAGCACCCGCCCCAGCACTAAAAACGGCTTCTTTAACACTTTCTAAATGAGATTCAGGCACATAAAACACCAGTGAATACATTATTTTTCCTTCCAAAAAAATTATCAGTAGAATGAAGACTACAGCAACAAAGACTGCTCAGGCTTATTAGGTAAATTAAGTCGGGGTTGATATTGAGAACTTAAAGCGGCGACCTTCTGCTCTAAGGCGACAGCTAACATTGGCGCAGCAACATTATCGGAAGAATGCACAAACACATAAGGCTCCAAACCTGTCACCATCCAATCCAGTAATTTTTTTGCCCATTGATCTAAATAAACGTCATTCAATGCCAAATCTGGGTGCCCAATAAAACGAACAACGGGGTTAACACTTGTTGCGACAGGATGACATGGCACCCTTGGTTTTTTCTTTTGTGCATCAAGCAAGCTCTCACAATAAGCCTCTGTCGAGAACACAGGACGTGAATCCATGATCACCCTATTATGATTAAAGCCCGCCAACATACTTAACAAAGCAGACTCTTCCTGGCCCTTATTAAAGAAACTCTGGTGACGCACCTCTAATGACAAAGGTGTCGACAGAGACCAAGCCTTGCATAAGCTTTCCATTTTAGAAAAATATAGCGGTGACACATCCTCTGGGAATTGCATCATAACAGGGCCTAATTTAGCTTCAAGCGGTCGCAAAAGATTACAAAACCGAGCCAAATCAGCGACAACATCAGCCTCCTTTGTCGCCCCCAATCTATGAGTGATAGCTTGAGGGACTTTAAATGAAAAGCGAAAATCATCTGGCACTAGATCAAACCAAGACTGTAATTGATCTTCTGTTAAATCCGCGTAAAAACTGCTGCCCACTTCAACTGTATCAAAATAATTAGCATACTCTTGCAGACGCCGATTACTCGCCCCTTGGTGGGAGTAAAGCCAAGCCACCCATGCTGGGTGCTGCCATTGCGCCATACCAAAGCGAAGTTTCATCAACTAATAACCTTATATTCCACTTTATCGATAAGGTAACCGACTACACCCGCCGCCAATTTCAGCTCTATTTCATCGCCTTCCTGCTTTTTCATAAGCGCCTTTGCCATGGGAGAGTCAATACTGATATAACGAGAATCATGATCAAGCTCATCGGGGCCGACAAGTCGAAAACATTTCAAATTTTCGTCATCATCTTCTAGCGTCACCCAAGCGCCAAAATAGATACGAGATCTATCTTCAGGCAATCTATCAACAACCGTAGAAGCGTCTAAACGTTTTTCCAAATAACGCACTCGCCCATCGATTTCACGAAGTTGCTTTTTTCCATAGATATACTCAGCGTTTTCAGATCTGTCCCCTTGCGCCGCTGCTTCACGTACTGTTTCGGTCACCTGCGGTCGCTTTTCCTTCCATAAATATTTCAATTCAGTAATAAGCTGCTGCGCACCTTCTTTCGTAATATAGGCAGACTTTGCAGGCATAGGTGGACGATAACGAGTCATTAGCACTTCCAAATAAAATAAGGCAATATAATTAGTGGCTTAATTTTTCCAATAACAAGGACAGCTCACTCTCCCCTTGATGACTAAATCGCATACAGGCTTTAGCGTTTTGCACGACACTTTCTCGCGCATATTGCTCATCAATATCAAAACAAGCAAGACGCAACTGCTCCAGCTCTTTACTCAGGAGATTCAGCTCGCCAATAAATAAATACCAGTCGACACAAGGCAAATCACCCGCGATGGCATGCTGCAATAAGAAGCGACAGTAGCTCTTATCTACTCGATAATAAGGCAAGCTTGCCTTAAACCGATAAAAAAAGAAAAATACTGACGAAAACGCACCGAAGGCAATCAATATCATCGCAAAAAATGACAACATAGCTCAGCAACCTACTTCACTCAAACTAAGCTAAAGGATATTCTAATAATGCTATTTTAGCCTGCTCAAGCTCATCAAGATATTTTGCTTCACACTTCATAAACTCAATTCTAAACTTCTTGCGCGCATCTTTAGGTAAGTTACTCCAACCCTCATGTGTCGGAATATGTTCTGTTTGCGCATAAACTTTATAAAAAACACCAATTGATTCATGCTCAGATAAATCGAGACTCAATTGATCCAATAGCGTCTTAATTCGTATACTCGCTTCCATCCAGCCCAAATCGTCAGAGCCCACAACTTTAAGCAGCACTCGGATACTTTCAATTCGTTTATTACGACCTTCAAGCACAGTATCCTGCGCCTCTTTCATTTCTTGTTTGCGCTTTTTATCAAGCTTAAGTTGACGCGAAATAACCCAAACCAAGGCTAAAATAATTAAAAAACCTGACGTAATGGCAAGTATAAAGCTAGTAGTAGACATAGTGGTTCCGAAAAAACGTGATATGGATGCAAAGCTGCAATATTTAGACCCAATATTATGAGGCAAGTAATCGGAATCGACAATCGTAAAGAAAGGCATTAAGAAATGAAAAACAGCAGATAAGAAGTTTGAATGAGAAGAATAGAATTAGAATTCAATAGCTCAGCCATCAAGACCGATCACACGATCAATTGAACTCTAACGTTTGATTAAAAAGCCAAGTTTAACTACTTAACTTCTTTTTTATACTTTTTATAACCGATATAACCAAAGCCAACAAAAAATGCCACCATCAGCCCAACGATAATAATACCTGATATCACAACAGAGTCTAAAAACATAATTGCTCTCCTTAATAATTGAGAGCAATTATGTGCTTATCTTTTAAATAGACAGTGACATAAATCAAGTAAAAATTTGACCCAAAAGGAAGGGTAACCTTCCCTTGACCTAAGTCAAAAAAAAGAATCCTTTATGCGCCAAAAACCTACAAAACTTTCAATGTCGCCTGCAACCAACGAGAGATATCCAGCACTTGTTCAGGACACACTGAATGGGGCATTGGGTAAGATGCTTTTTCTATCTGATAACCCTTATCCTCAAGTGCTACATTTGCTCTGACAGCCAACTCATAAGGTACAACAGGGTCTTGAGTACCATGATGAATTAATATCGGCGTTTTACCATTAATAGAATCCTGCGCATGGGGAATTAACTCAGCATCTGCAATATAAGTCGATAATGCCATAATGCCTGCCAGTTTATATTTGCCCAATAAACCGACTTGATAAGCGATTACACCGCCCTGAGAAAAACCTGCGATTAAAATTCGCTCAGAGGCAATCCCCATCTCTATCTGCTGCTCAATTAAATGCGTTATTTGAGCAACCGATTCTTCAATGTTTGCCATATCCACTTTGCGCTCTAAAGACATTTCTAGAATATCGTACCAAGCTCGCATTGGCATACCATCATTAATCGTCACAGGTCTCACTGGCGCATGAGGAAAAACAAAACGAATTGCAGCGCTTGGCGCTAAATTCAAAGACGGCACAATCGCCTTAAAATCATTACCATCAGCACCTAGTCCATGCAGCCAAATTACTGCAAAATCTGGCTGGGAATTTGTTTCAAGGGTTAAAAACTCAAGCGGTTGGGACAAGGTAACACTCCATAAAAAAGGCTATCGAACAAAGTCGATAGCCTATCATAATTTACACCAAAACCACCCAAGCTTAATGATGAGTAGGAAATTGCACCTTAGTCACACTCTGTTTCTCGTCCAGCTTTAATAAAACATCAACCTTGTCAGGCATGACATGCATCATATGCTTAGTAAGACGCTCGTAATATTGCATAAAACCCTTAAGCTCGTCATTTGACATAACGGTCAGGTCAATTTTATTCAAGCCGTCACCATGGATATCAAGCAGGTGCTCTTCCAACAACCGCTCTTGTTTGTTGCGCCAATTAAATACCACATCATAGTTGGGTGCCTGCATCCATAACATCAACTCAATACGTTCAAATAGCTGCTTGTAGTCCTGTTCCAAATACTCATTTACCTGCATTCGCCAAACACAATTTTCATCCCGCTCTTGCTCCAGCTTATTTTCGGCTTTTATCAGTGACTGCGTTTGAGCAGGCATACCCACACACCAACCTTCAAACAGAATCACATCGACAGGCCCTTCGACTTCTTGCCAATCTTTAACATGACGCCTTTCATCCGTTGATTTATCAAAACAAGGCAGACGCATAACCTCCCCTGCTTTAAGATTAGCCAGCCTATCTAAAATATTATTAATTAACCCTAAATCATGAGTACCTGGCACCCCACGCGTCATAAACAGTGGGTGAATATCACGCGCCATGTGCTCTCTTTCAATTCGGGTCTTATAAAAATCGTCAATACTGAGCACAATTGTTTTTTTATCATAAGCTTTATACAAAACATGGCTTAATACGGTTGTAAAAACCGTTTTACCACAGCCTTGCGCACCGCCCATTCCAATCACTAACGGATGAGCTCTTGGCTGTGCGAGTTGTGCTATCCAATGAGCGAAAGGCAAATAGAGATCTTCCAGATGATCACTCAATGCAACATCTGCATAGAGGGATTTTAAAGTTTGTTCGACATCAAAACGCAGTCTTTGAATGAGAGAAGCCTGATCTGAAGCAAACACACTTTGTTGCAGCTGGGACCAAGTTAGAGTCTGTATATTCATCATTAACCACCTCCTAAAGGTTAATAAACTATAGCAGCTATTCTCTCTCTTCCCAGTTTTATGAATGTCACTCACTCGACAAACAATAAGCACCAATTAATCATTAAAATAAAGATAATTGACGCTTTGATACTTGCTTCAATCGGTAGCCCAAGCCTATCAACCTTACCGGCATACCTTTTCTAGCATGCGCCTGTACCAACAAATCAACAAATGAAGACAACTCATTACCCGCCTCATAGGCTGTTTCAATCGTCGTTTGCTGAAAATCTGAAAATTTCAACTTTAAATAAAACTTGCCAAGCTCAGAGGAAACCCCTTTTCTTTCAACCCTCGAAGTCAGTTCAGATAATAATTGGGGCATTTTAGCCTTACAGCTGGCTATGTCCGCTAAATCTTGAGCAAAGGTCGTTTCAACTGAAATTGTTTTACGTACAGAATGGCTTTGGACCGGCCTTTCATCAACGCCAAATGCCAATTGCTGCAGTCGATAACTCCAACTACCAAATAACTGAGACAAAGACAGGTAGTCGACATTCTGCAAATCAAGACAAGTACTCACATTTAATCGAGTGAGCTTTTCTTGGGCAACCTTACCTACACCGTGTATACATTTAACCGGAACCTTTTTAACAAATTCCGCCTGCTCTTGAGGTGTCACGACAAATTGACCATTGGGTTTATTCCAATCACTTGCCACCTTGGCAAGGAATTTATTGACAGCAATACCGGCAGAGACAGTAATCCCAACTTCTTGATAAATGCGCTGTCGTATCTCTTCTGCAATCAGTGTTGCACTACCGTGACAAAGCTCACTTTCACTCACATCCAAATAAGCTTCATCAAGGGAGAGCGGCTCAATTTTCGAGGTGTAATCTTGAAATATGGCATTCATCTGCCGTGAAGCGAGGCGATATTTTTCCATATTGCCTCTTATTAAAACCAAATGCGGGCATAAGATGACCGCCTTAGCAGAGGACATTGCAGACCGAACCCCAAACTCCCTAGCGGCATAATTCGCCGTGGCGACCACCCCCCTAGCAGAGGCAGCACCACCAATGGCTAACGGCACATCCATCAAGCTGGGATCATCTCGCATTTCTACCGCGGCAAAAAAGCAATCCGCATCTATATGTATGATTTTACGCATCAAACCGCCAACAAACTGTATATATATACAGCATTATGAAAGACACAAATTTAAATTTCAATCCCACCCAAGAGCAAAATAAACAAAATAAAACCCCTTTAAGGCAGACCCAATCCTGATAGGCAGGAAAAAAACTATAAAGAACAATAGTTCACCAATTAAATTTAATTAGGCATAATTAATGCATTGATGGTAAAAATATTATTAAACAAAGCCTATCTCGCTTAAATACTTAGACCCGATAGGTTTAAAGCACTCACTAGGAGAAAAAAATGAGATCTAGTCTGCTCTACGCGGCATTAATCGGTACCTGTATTATCTTAGCGGGCTGTCGAGTATCGAGCGCTGGCTCATGTTCTGGTATCGCTCCTTGTAGTGCATCTAACAGCACACCAACCGCCGCGACCAATAACATTGTCCAGAATAGCAACTATTCAAACAATGGATATGCCGTCGCTGCACCACAGCAAATCGTCGTTCAACAAGCACCTCAACCCATTGTAGTTAGCGCAACTGGTTACGCCGCACCTATGGTGAGCAAAAAACTATCTCGCCCACAAATAAGATTACTGACTCTGCGCGGCTCTAAAGTAGATGCTTATCGAAATCTATCAGAACGTGTTTATGGCCTGAAATTAAGAGGCTCGAGTTCCTTAAGAAACATGATGGCAGCCCACGATGAATTACAAACCTTCGTAGATGCTTATCTAATGGGCGCTAAAGTCGTATCTCAAAGAGAGCTTGAAGATGGTAGTTTTGAAACCATAGTTGAGATGGCCCTACAAGAAAACTTCCAACAATGCGTACAAAATCCCGGCACAATATCCAATAATCCAGCGTGCCAAATGGGCTATAGCAATATTAGCAATGGTACCAGCCAATACCAGAGCCAAACCAGCCCTCAAGTAAGATCAACGACAACCAACTTCTATTCAGTTGAGTAACAGGTTTCATGCTTAAAAAGTTCTTAGTCGCCGCACTTTTCATCTATGCACACAACGCCTCTTCCCAAATGGTTGAGGCGACGGGGCAGGCAATTATTTATAATGAAGACATTGCTGATGCTAGATATCGAGCAACAGAGCAAGCACTTAAACAAGCCGTATTACAAGCCAACGCCAGAGTCATTAGCGAAGAGACCTTTAGCAATGGTGAGTTTGAATCAGCCAGCACCATTCGCGGCACAGGCATAACTCAAAGTACCAATATCGTTAAAGAGATGCGTAAAAACGATATCCTGACTGTTGTAGTAGCAGTCGAAGTAACCCCTGAGCACATCTGCAGCAATGGCGCCACCAACCTTTATCGAAAATCCGTTGGCGTTACCAGCTTCGCATTACAAACACCTCAGCAAGCGAACCTTGGTTCAATTCACAACGCCCCAAGATTGATGCCGAGGGATTTAGTTAGTGAGATAAATAAACAAGGGTTTTTACATGCTTTAGCCGCAACTAACATTCAACTATATCCAGACTTAATTAACGCCCCAACCTCCACCAACCCTGACGGCTCTTTAACCGATGTCGCCCGCATTGGGGAAGATCTCGGCGTTCAGTATGTCGTCACCGGCGTCATTAGGGATATAGGTCCAGTCAATGAACTTGAGCCTAATAAAGCCAATGTCTTTAAAAACTTCAAACATGACGAAAACAAAACCAGCGGCCCACGCAACCTAGCGATAGACATTTATCTCTATGATGGTTTTAGTGGCGCTCTACTTTTTGAACAAAGCTACTTTGAAACTGGAGAATGGAATCTAGATAAATCCATCAGAACCGGATACGGCAGCCCACGCTTCAAAAGCACAAATTTCGGAAAAATTGCCCAACAAGTCCTATGGCAAGCTGCACTAGATACTAGCTCTAGGTTACGCTGCCAACCTTTTATGGCTAATATTTTTCGAACAGAAGGTAATAGAGTGCATATCAACGCCGGCTCAATTTCAGGCGTAAAACTTAACGATACTTTTGGCGTATATCGACGCTACCAAGTGTTCAATCAATTACAGAATCCATTAACTCAGCTTAATAACGCCAACATTAATATCACCATAAAACAGGTACAACCCAACTTCTCCATTGGTGAACTCAATATTGATGCTCGAATTTTAAATGTTCAGCAGCAAGACGTTGTTATTGCTTGGTAAATCAATACAATCACCTATACAACCAACAAAAATCGCAGGGAAAACACATGAACAACGAATTATTACACCATCTTGAGCAACGCATAAACCAAGCCGTAGATGAAATCAGCGTGTTACGCCAGAAAATAACGGAACTAGAAGCTCAAAAAACTCAACTTACAGATGACAATACTGAGCTAGAACTTAAAGTGTACAGCCATCAAGAACAACAAAACGATTGGGAAACATCCATTAGCAAGATGCTTAACAACCTCAATCAGCTGGATGGTACCGAATGATCAGATACCTAGTTACTAGCGCATTAGTATTCGCAGCTCTCTCTGCACAAGCTGAAGGCATAGTATTTACAGGTGATGAAGTCCTTCAAGAAGAAGCAAGTGAAGAGATCCCTGGTACCAACAACCCTATTGTTGACACCAATCCCAACATGCAGCCTCTTGCTCAACCCATGCAAGCACAACCCTTCGTTCAGCCAATGCAAGAGCAAGGCGTCTTTATGCAAGACCCCGCTGCCACTCAGTTTGGTGCAGCCGAAGGTGACGCTGGACAAAATGGCACAATTTCCAATCTAATCGCTTATGAATCAAGATTGACTGGCCCTAGCAACTCAGAAACCAACATTATTATCAATGTTGGCCAAGAAATGGTCACGCCTTCTAGTTTTTCATTCTATGGCGGCTTAAGTCTTGTCATGAGAGACAGCTTTGATCTGTCCCTGAATGCAGGTGCACGCGCTTATAGCCAAGGCGCTGTCATTATGTTCGATGGCGCCCCTGTATACGCTTATGCTGGTGCAGGCCTCATGCTCTTAGGCGAAACCAGCCTTTACCCAGAAATTGGCGTACGTATGCTACCATCAGATAACACTCGTTTAGACATCTATTTAAGGGCGTATACGGGTTCCGGTGACACCTATGGCGACCATGTTACATTTGGCTTGGCACTTAGCTTTTAAATGAAAAGACTCTTATTTCTAGCTATTGGCTGCCTCTGTATCTATTTCTATTTGCAAATACAAACCTCATCGACCATAGAAATCGTTGAGCCCACACCAGAGCAGCTAAAGCAGATGTATGGCTTATCGGGAGTTAAGAGAACTCCCTTGCCCCCACTGCAATAATCAGGCATAGATGTATGGATCAATTAATCGCACAACTTGAGCATAAAATAAGTTCACTTGTATCAGAACTAAACTCTGCCAAACAAGAAATTGGCGAATTACGTTCTCAACTTGAGCAAAAAACCACCAACGCCCCAGATCCTCTTATTGCAAGCATGGAAGGCCTAGCAGCTGCAGACCAGCTACAACTTTACATAGCAGACTCACTTGATCTATCCGATTTAGGACAAACAAACACCGAGAGCGACCCTGACGAACAACTAAGCTTCGATCTGGGCGCCAAATCGTCATTAGATGATCTTTATGCCGATGCCGATGCCGATGCCGATGCCGATGCCGATGCCGATGCCGATGCCGATGCCGAT